>Ga0208373_1000756_pt1 | contig 50944 bp, 60 predicted proteins | sample RifOxyC2_FD_184036 | JGI IMG/M metagenome (GOLD analysis project Ga0208373, IMG submission 184036) | Soil microbial communities from Rifle, Colorado - Rifle Oxygen_injection C2 (SPAdes) | ecosystem: Environmental > Terrestrial > Deep subsurface > Rock core/Sediment | place: Rifle, Colorado...
AGGAAAAAAAATATGCCGATATATGAATATAAATGTAATGCCTGCGGTAAAAATTTTGAAACCCTTGTAATGGGTAGCATCACGCCTGAATGCCCATCCTGTGACGGCAAGGATCTGTCAAGACTGATGTCTGCCTGCGGATTTGTTTCAAAATCATCGGGACCTTCCGGAGAAACAACAGCAAAATCCGCAGGCGCTTCAAGCTGCGGCAGTTGTTCATCCTCAAGCTGTTCTTCCTGCGGAATGGGCTAAGCTTTCATGAAAAAAAATCTGATCATCGGCACCCGGGGAAGTCAACTTGCCCTGTGGCAGGCCAATTTTATCCAATCGGAAATCCAGGGCCTTTTTCCTGATCTCAAGGTTGAATTGAACGTCATCAAGACGACGGGGGACGCCATTACGGACCGGCCCCTGGCCCTTGTGGGCGGCAAGGGGCTCTTTGTCAAGGAAATCGAAAGCGCCCTTTTGAACAATGAGATTGATCTTGCCGTTCACAGCATGAAGGATATGCCGGGTGAGCTTCCTGAGGGGCTCCGGATCGGTGCCGTGCCTGAGCGGGCCAACCCCTTTGACGTTCTGATTTCAAGGGACGGCTCCCTGCTGAAAAACTATAAAAAAGGGGCAAGAATAGGCACATCAAGTCTCAGAAGAGCTTCTCAGTTGAAATATGTCCGCCCGGATATCCGGATCGAATCCATCCGGGGCAACCTGGATACCCGGATCAGGAAACTCAAAGCCGGTGAATTTGATGCCATTGTCCTGGCCGCCGCCGGTCTTTTACGCCTGGGGCAGGAAAAGGAAATTACCGAATACCTGGATGAAACCCTCATGATTCCGGCCGTGGGGCAGGGGGCGCTCTGCATTGAAACCCGGAAGAATGATCCTGATATTGAAATAATTTCAGCCAGGCTGGATCATCATGATACCCGGGTATGCGTGGAAGGAGAACGGGCCTTTTTAAGACGGATCGAAGGGTCCTGCCATATTCCGGTGGCTTGTTTCGGAAAAATTGTAACCCAGGGGGTCCTGCTGACTGCGGTGGTGGCTTCTGAAGACGGGAGAGAACTGATCAAAGAACATGTTGTTTCCCCGATGGACAAGGTCAAAGACAGCGGTAGAACGCTTGCGGACAGGGTCCTTGATAAAGGCGGAAAAAAGATATTGGAGAGTCTGAATTCAAATGGCAACTAAGACCGGAAAAGTTTTTCTCATTGGCGCCGGCCCGGGGGACCCGGGTCTTTTGACCATCAAGGCCAAAGAATGTATTGAGACTGCCGATGTGGTGGTCTACGATTATCTTGCCTCCCCTCTGCTGTTAAAATATGCAAAAAAAGAAGCAGAGATCATTTATGTGGGGAAAAAAGGAGGAGACCATACCCTTACTCAGGACAAAATCAATCTCCTCCTCATTGAAAAGGCCAAACAGGGCCTTGATGTGGCAAGGCTCAAAGGCGGTGATCCCTTTGTCTTCGGCCGCGGCGGGGAAGAAGCCCAGATGCTGCTCAGCCAGGGTGTTTCCTATGAGGTGATTCCCGGCGTGACCTCTGCCATTGCAGCGCCGGCCTATGCCGGGATTCCCGTTACCCACAGGGATCACACCTCTTTTGTGTCCTTTATCACGGGCCATGAAGATCCCACCAAAGAAGACACAAGCATGCAATGGGATGTCTATGCCAAGTCCAACGCCACCCTTGTTTTTCTGATGGGGGTCAAAAATCTTGAAAATATTGTCAACAACCTGATCAAAAACGGAAAACCTTCGGATACTCCCGTTGCCCTCGTCCGATGGGGAACCACCCCCAAGCAGCAGACCGTCACCGGCACCCTTGAAACTATTGTGGACCGGGTGAAGGAAGCAAAGCTGAAATCTCCTTCCATTATCATCATCGGCCATGTGGTCTCTTTGCGGGATGAACTGGCCTGGTTTGATAACCGGCCTCTTTTCGGTAAAAAAATTGTTATTACCCGGGCCCGGTCCCAGGCCAGTGATCTGGTTTCAAAGCTGTCCAAGCTGGGGGCATCCTGCATTGAAATCCCGACCATTGAAATTTCTCCGCCCCCGGACATAAAGCCTTTACAGCAATCCATCGAAAACCTGAACCAATATGACTGGATTGTCTTTACCAGCGTAAACGGCGTCAAATTCTTTTTTGACACTCTGGCCGAGATGGGAAAAGATGTCAGGGCCCTGGGCCACCTCAAATTTGCCTGTATCGGCCCTGTGACCAAAGACCGCTTAAAAGACCACGGCATTGTCAGTGATATCCTGCCGGAGACCTATCAAGCCGAAAGCGTGGTCCAAGCATTTTCAAGTGTGGATATCAAAAATAAAAGAATACTGCTCCCCCGGGCAAAGGTTGCCAGAACCATCTTGCCGGAAGAATTGACCAAAATGGGCGCACGGGTGGACGAGGTCACGGCATATGAAACAAGGCTGAATGCGGAAGGCAAACAAGACCTGATGGAACTTCTTAAGCACCATGAAATTGATGCCGTTACCTTTACAAGCTCTTCAACGGTTTCCAATTTCATGTCCTTCTTTCACTCTGAGGATGAAAAAAAATTATTGGATGGTGTCGTCTTTGCGAGCATTGGCCCCATCACATCGGATACAGCCCGGTCCCTTGGCATTGAACCCGATATTGAGGCAGTAGAATTCACCATTCAAGGGCTTGTGGATTCATTGCTGAACCATTATGAAAGCCGACAACACAAATGATCGCCGGGAACCGCACCATCAATTATCTTCGTATCTCCGTCACCGACCGGTGTAATTTCAGATGCCGGTATTGTGTCCCATCCACCCCCTTTACAGTGATTGAACATGAAAAAATCGCCCGGTATGAAGAAATCCTGAGAATTGCCAGACTTGCCTGTGATCTTGGCATTACCAAAATCAGGATTACAGGGGGGGAGCCTTTTGTTCGAAAAGATATATTTTCTTTTCTGGAACAATTATGCGCCATTGACCGCCTAAAGGATATCTCCATTACCACAAACGGATCTTTGCTGAATCATGAAAAAATAGGAAAGCTGATTTCACTCGGTATCAAACGCCTGAATTTCAGCCTCGATACCCTTGATCCCGTCAAATTCGAACAGATCACCGGCAGAGACAGGTTTCATCAGGTCTGGGACGCTATTTTCACTTCCCATGAACTGGGCATCAACCCGGTTAAAATCAATGCCGTTATCTTAAGAGGCATCAATGATGATGAGATTGAAGCCATCACCGCCCTGACGCTGAGATATCCCTTCCACATCCGGTTTATAGAATATATGCCTATGGGAGACTCTGCCGTAGAAAAACAGCAGCAGGTTTTATCAGAGGAAATAAAAGAAAGAATAGAATCCCGGTTCGGACCCTTAAAAGCAGTCAAAAAAGATTCCAACGACGGGCCTGCCAAAAAATTCCGGATTGAAGGTGCCAAGGGAATTGTCGGATTCATCACTCCCATCAGCTCGCATTTCTGTGCTGAGTGTAACCGTTTACGGCTCACATCCAGGGGAACCCTACGGCCTTGTCTTTTGAACAATTATGAAAAAGACATCATCAATTCCCTTCGTAATGGCGCCTCCGATGATGAACTCAAAGCCATCATCCTTTCTGTGTTGGCTAAAAAACCATCCTTTCACGGCCTAACCGACTCTTCCATCAAGGGCGCTCCCATAAGCCATATGACGTCCATTGGCGGTTGATTTTTTTTGGTGTTATTTACCAATAATTTTATTTTTTTGAACTTTTTTGATTTCACGGTGTCTATGGATAATAGAAAAGCAAATCTCTTTACATGCTTTGTATCAATACCAGGATGGAGGACAAAATGAATAAAATAATTACCGTCTTTACAACAGTTATATTTTTGGTTTGTTTTTCAGCAATGCCTGCCCGGGCTGACCGGAAAACCATGGAAGGGTTCATGCTGGGAACAGGGGTTGCCATTCTTGGCGCAGCCATCATCAACGGCATGCACGATAATGACAGGCCGCGATATTCCAACAGGCATCATTCACCACCGCCTCCCCCAGTTTATATCGAATACCGGGGGGGAGGGCGTGATAACAGACATTACCGGAGGCATAATGATTATGGACCGGTTGGCCGCTGGGAAATAGTAAAAGTCTGGGTCGAACCCGTTTACGAGAGAAAATGGAATCCGGCCCATTATAATCACAGGGGAGAATGGGTAGAGGGTAGATATGAGGAGTTCCAGATAACAGGCGGGTATTATCAGGATCAACGGGTGTGGGTCAGCCGCTAAAAGACCATAAATATTTGATGTATTGTGGCTGGTTTCGAAACAACCGCACATAAAGATACGGAGCAGGACCTGGTTGAAAGGCTTAAAAAAGGCCAGAAACAAGCCTTCAACCAGCTTGTCTCCTCATACCAGGAAAGACTGTTCAAGCTTGCCTACGGTATCACCCTGGACCGCGAAGACAGCGTGGAAGTTGTACAGGATGTATTCTTAAGCGTACATCATCATATTCAGACCTTCAGGCAGGACTCCACGCTTGCCACCTGGCTGAGAAGAATCACACTGCATCACTGCCTGAACTGGAAACGAAAATGGAAAAGACGATTCAAATGGCATCATCGGTCTCTGGAACAGGAAAATGATTTTGAACCGGCTCAAGAAAATTTTAACGACCCGGAACTCTTATTCAGGGAGAAACAACTTGAAGGTGCTCTTATGAAAGAAATCCAAGCCCTTCCTGAAAAACTCAGACTTGTTTTTGTTTTGAATGCCATAGAGGGTCTTTCCTATGATGAGATTGCAGAAACCCTCAATATTAAGAAAGGTACTGTCAGTTCAAGGCTTCATCTGGCTAGGAAAAGCCTCATCAATTCCCTGGAATTAAATGAAAAATAAGGATTGCCCATGGAAAAAAAATGTGACGTGTACACCTCTGAAGATATCAGCCGATTCGTTGATACAGAGCTTTCTTCAAATCAATGCCGGGCTTTTGAACATCATCTTTCTCTTTGCAGTGAATGCAGCCGTCTCTTTGGCCAATATAAAGGCCTATCTCTTGCCTTTTCCCGTCATACCCATAAAACAGCAATGGGGATAGCGACTCTCCATCTTGAACATAAACTTGAACAAAAGATACAGTGCCCGGAGAAAAAACTGTATCAAAATATTTCCGGGCTTTTTGGTAAAAATTTATATCTGAAACTTGCAGGCATTGCAGCAGTGGTAATGATCGGCTTTTTCTCCTTTGACCCAACCCTGCTCGGAACTCCCTCCGGCCCCAGCGCCATCATTAACTCTGTTGACACAGAATACACATCCGTCATGATTATAGAAACCCAAAAAGAAAAGCACACCATTATCTGGTTTTCGGAAGAAACCTGATTCAAAAGAGGAATTATGATGCGCTTAACAAGATTAAACTATATCCTCACGGCCGTCGCATTTATATCTTTTTTTTTACCGCCGGTATGGGCAGAGGCCCAGGTATTGACAGACATAAAAGTGATTCATGCCACCACTGGACCGGAACAATTTGATTCAAGGCTTAAACCAATTCTCCATGAACTTAAATCCGTATTTAAATATACGTCCTACAAACTTCTGAAAGAACAGCGCTTTGATCTTCATTTTAACGAGGAAGGCTGGGTGAGTCTTCCCGGCAACAGAATCCTTCTCGTTTTGCCATCAGAAACAGATGGTAACCGGATTGGATATCACATCACTATTCAGAAAAACAATCATTTTATTTTCCAAACCCAAGTCCTGTTGAAAAATAACAGCAGCATCACCATCGGCGGTCCTGAGCTCGACAGCGGTGCTCTTCTGATTAATATTTCAGGGGCCTTGCAATAAGTCCGAAATATTCAACTCAAAAATTGAAAAAAATCTGGTAACAATAGGTTCGCCGGGCTATAATGAGTCTTGCGATTTTCTTTTTCTTTCAACCCAACTACGAGAAAAGAAATAATATGAGCGAGAATAAACATTTGACCCTTCCTCAATCGATCATAGAACGGTTAAAGCAGAATGAAATCATTGCCAGGAAATTTCATGAAACTGAAATCAGTATTTTAACTATTCTCAATTTCCAGGATTTCATCGAAAAACTTTTATCTGAAATCAGTTCAAAATTCTCAGTCCCTTACACCTGGATTTCCATTATTGAAGAAAGCAGTATTTCCAAATATCTCCATAATCTTCAAAACTCAAAACTGCTGGAGACATCAACCGCTTTTTTATCGAAAGCCGATTTTTCCGAAATCACCCGTAACCGGCTTAAACCCCTATTGGCCAATAAAAATATCGAACGGTTCAAGGCAATGATCCCGGAAGCGGCAAAATATGATATCGGCTCCATTGCCATTGCCCCCATCACGCTGGACGGCGAAATTGTGGGTAGTTTTAATCAGGCGGATCAAAATATTTTCCGATTCGAACCCGGCATTGATACTTCCCTTCTCGAACAGTTGGCGCTCAAAGTTTCCCTTTGTCTTTCAAATGTTACCGCCCATGAACAATTAAAATTCCTTGCATTTCATGATTCCTTGACAGGACTTTTAAATCGAGGTGTTATGGAAAGAATTCTGGAAAGAGAATTCCAGCGATCGAAAAGGTATCATATCGACCTGACGGTTCTTTTCCTGGATCTGGATGATTTTAAATCCATTAATGACAATTTCGGGCATGATAACGGGGATCTTGCCCTGTGCCATACTGCGAAATGTATGAATTTACTGAAACGGGAATCAGATATAGTCGCCCGTTTTGCCGGAGATGAATTTGTGGTCATCCTTCCTTCGACCAATATCAGTCAGGCGGAAAGCTATATCCACAGGGTGAAGCAAAAGCTTGCAAGCGAACCTTTATACTCCGGAACCACTTCTTTTTATGTGCAATTGAGTTATGGGATTGCCTCCATATTTGAAAAAGGGATGGATTCCTCGGCTATTCTTTTAAAAACGGCCGATAAAAATCTCTATCGGGCCAAACACAATAAAGAAGCGAAAAATTCATCCCCCAAATAAAAACTCCCTGGTCAGCAAAGCTTTCCAGGGAGTTCTCTGTTCCAAAGTCTTTTAATATGGCATCAGTCCATAATCAATTCAATCTGAACCATGGGTGCAACATCCCCTTTTCGGGGTCCAAGCTTTGTGATTCTGGTATAACCACCCTGCCTGGAATTAAATTTTGCTGCCACTTCATTGAAAAGCGTATGCACTACATCTTTTTCCCGAATTACGGAAAGGACCTGTCTTCTTGCGTGTAAATCCCCTCTTTTTGCAAGGGTAACCATATTATCGGCAATCGATCTTAAACCCTTTGCTTTTGCTTCAGTGGTTTTAATTTTATCATGTTTGAACAGAGAAGTTACCATGTTCCTGAACATTGCCTTTCTATGGCTGGATGTTCTATTTAATTTTAATACTGATTTTCTATGTTTCATGGAATGCTATTCTCCTTCCTGATTAAGCTCATCTTCTGGCGGCTCAAAACCTTCCAGATCCATGCCAAGTGAAAGATCCATGGAAGCAAGGACTTCCTTTATCTCATTCAAGGATTTTCGACCAAAATTTTTGGTTTTGAGCATTTCGCTATCTGTTTTTTGGACCAATTGATAAATGGTGTGAATTCTGGCATTTTTTAAACAATTGGAACTTCTAACAGACAATTCAAGTTCATTCACAGATCTGTAAATATTTTCGTTAATCCCTTTGGCAGACTCGTCTTTACTATCTTCAAAGTGCTCCGGCTCCATATCTTCATCAAAATTGATAAATGGATTCATCTGCTCTTTGAGAATTTTGGCTGCATATGCAACGGCATTATCCGGCGTCACACTTCCGTCTGTCCATACTTCCAGCGTGAGTTTGTCATAATCTGTCTTCTGTCCGATTCTGGAAGTTCCTACGATGTATTTTACCCGTTTAATGGGAGAAAATGCGGCATCTATGGGAATCGTCCCTATGGGGGCATCATCATCTTTGTTGGACGAAGAAAGGGCATATCCCTTCCCTGTTTTAACCACCATTGTCATATTCAACACACCCTTTTTGGAAAGAGTGGCAATATGCTGCTCCGGATTAAGAACTTCGACCCTGCCGTCGGGGCTTACAATATCGGCACCCGTAACTTCGCATTCACCCTTGGCATTTAAGGTTAATATTTTGTCTTCCGGATCATCCACCTTGAGCTTCAGTTCTTTAAGATTCAAAATGATTTCGGAAACATCTTCTCTGACATCTGAAATCACGCTGTATTCATGAAGAGCGTCATCAATTTTCACAGATACAATGGCAGCGCCATAGATAGATGAAAGTATAATGCGTCGAAGGGAGTTCCCGATGGTAATACCATATCCCCTTTCAAGGGGTTCGCATACAAATTTACCATATGTTGAAGTTGTAGTAACGTCAAGCTTCTCCGGCTTGATCATCTCTCGCCAGTTCACATATGCAAGTTTTTCAGATGACATTCATATCTCCTGAATAAATATTTGGAATAACCATAACAATGGCTTGCTTATTTAGAATAAAGCTCAACAATTAACTGCTCCTGAATGGGAAGGGTAATATCTTCACGTGCAGGAGTTCCGACAACTTCGCCTTTGAAGCTTTCTTTTTTGATTTCAAGCCATTGTGGAATTCCACGCCTTACAATTGCATCCAAAGAATCTGAAATCGCTTGAATCGTTCTGCTCTTCTCGCGAAGTTCAATCACATCACCTTTTTTGACCTGGTAAGAAGGAATATTCACCTTTTTACCGTTTACCGTGAAATGATTGTGTCTTACAAAATGCCTGCCCTGATTCCGGGAATTGACAAAACCCATTCGGAAAACAGTATTGTCAAGCCGGGTTTCCAGGATACTTAAAAGATTGACGCCCGTAATTCCTTTTCGGCTATCGGCTTTTTGAAACGAGAGCCTGAACTGTTTTTCAGAAAGTCCATAAAGTCGTCTGACCTTTTGTTTCTCCCTGAGCTGAATCCCGTAATCGGATAATTTCCCTCTTCTCTGGCCATGCTGGCCCGGCGGATATCCTCTTCTATCAAAACTGCATTTATCTGAAAAACAGCGATCGCCTTTCAAAAAAAGCTTTAAATTTTCACGTCTGCATTGCCGGCAAACCGAACCTCTATATCGTGACAATGTTCTTCTCCTTTATCAAACGAGTATGTTTATACTCTTCTTCTCTTGGGTGGGCGGCATCCATTATGGGCAACCGGGGTGACATCCTTGATCATGGAAATATTGAGTCCAATTGCATGTAATGCTCTTAACGCTGACTCCCGGCCAGGCCCAGGCCCCTTAACGAAAATTCCAACATTTTTCAGGCCCTGTTCCATTGCTTTTGCCCCTGCGTCTTCCGCCACCAGTTTGGCTGCAAAAGGCGTGCTTTTTCTGGATCCCTTGAACCCCTGCATTCCGGCGCTGGACCATGAAATCGTGTTTCCATTCTCATCGGTAATCGTAACGATTGTATTGTTAAAAGTGGATTGAATATGCACAACTCCGGAAGAAATATTCTTTCTTATCCGTTTTTTGGCTACAATTTTTTTTGACTTTTTTGCCATAATTAATAGTACCTTTTAAATTATCCTACTTTTTCTTTTTAACCGCAGTCCTCTTGGGACCTTTTCGAGTTCTAGCGTTTGTTTTAGTTTTCTGACCCCTGCAGGGAAGGCCTTTACGATGGCGAAGTCCTCTATAACAACCGAGATCCATGAGTCTTTTGATACTCATGGAGACTTCACTTCTAAGTTCACCTTCAACCTTATACTCAGCGTCAATAATTTTCCTGATCTCGTTGACCTGTTCTTCCGTCAGATCATTTGCCTTTGTAGTAGGGTCAATACCTGTTTTTTGAAGAATCAGCTTTGATCTGTTTCTACCTATACCATAGATATAAGTTAAAGCGATCCATGCATGCTTATCTTTTGGTAAATCTACTCCTGCGATACGTGCCAAATTTCCTTCCCCCTATCCCTGCCGCTGTTTATGGTTCTTATTAATACAAATTACTCTTAGGACGCCACGTCTTTTGATGACTTTGCAATCTCTACAAATTTTTTTCACAGATGCTCGAACTTTCATCTATTTGCTCCTATCTTATGATTCTCATATCTAAAAAATATTATCTTTATTTATACCTGTATGTAATTCTACCCCGGCTTAAATCATAGGGGGATATCTCTACCGTCACTTTGTCCCCTGGCAGTATCTTTATAAAATGCATCCTCATTTTGCCTGAAATATGAGCAAGCAATACATGCTTATTCTCAAGCTCTACTCTGAACATGGCATTGGGCAGCGTTTCAAGTACTTTCCCGTCGACTTTGATGGGTTCTTCTTTTGCCATAAATGCATCCAACTCCTCTATTGTTATAGAACATTAAATCAGGTCCTGCCTTTTATTCTTTTACTCCCTGACCTACCCAGAAACCCTTGGTAATTGCCTGAAATAAGATGGGATTCAATCTGGGCAATGGTATCAATGGAAACACCGACAACAATCAAAAGAGCGGTACCTCCAAAATAAAACGGTATATTGAATTTTCCCATGAGCACCGTGGGCAAAACACAAACGGCAGAGATATAAACCGCTCCTCCCACCGTAATTCTTGTCAGCACTTTATCAATATACTCGGATGTTTTTTTGCCGGGCCGGATTCCGGGAATATAGCCTCCGTTCTTCTTCATGTTTTCAGCCACATTATCCGGATTGAACTGGACTGCTGTGTAGAAAAAACAGAAGAAGGTGATAAACCCGACATAGAGCATATAATACCAGATGGTTCCGGGGCTGAACATAGCTGCCACGGTTTGCATGAACGGAAGGTTTGAGAATTGAGCTAAAGTTGCCGGAAACATGATAATCGAAGAGGCAAAAATCGGCGGAATAACCCCGGCGGAATTAATCTTAAGGGGCAGGTGGGATGTCTGTCCGCCATACATCTTTCTTCCGACAACCCGTTTGGCATAATTCACGGGTATACGCCGTTGTGCCTGCTCCATAAAAATGACGGCGGCAATAACGGCAACCATGAGAACGATAATGATGATCAGCGTGAATAATCCCATTTCACCCGTTGTCATCAAGCGTACCGTATTGCCCATGGCTGAAGGTATTCCAGCCACGATACCTGCAAAAATAATCAAAGAAATACCGTTGCCGATACCTCTTTCCGTTATCTGTTCTCCCAGCCACATGATGAATGCGGTACCAGCGGTGAGGGTGATAATGGTAACCAGTCGGAATCCCCATCCCGGGTATGGCACGATGGCTATTCCGGCCGGTGAGGTCATGGATTCCAGCCCCACGCTGATGCCCAGACCCTGGATAATACTCAAAATTACGGTGCCATATCTTGCCAGTTGGGTTTTCTTTTTCCGGCCGGCATCCCCTTCCTTTTTTAATTGATCCAGGTAAGGAACAACCACCGTCATCAACTCTAAAATAATGGAAGCACTGATATACGGCATGATCCCTAATGCAAAAATGGATAGTCTTTCCAAGGCGCCACCGGAAAACATATTAAACATGGAAAACAGGGTGCCCTCGGTGCTGGCAAAAAAAGAAGCAAGGGCCGCGCCGTTGATTCCGGGAGTGGGAACATGAATACCCACCCGGTAAACAAACAGCAAAGCAAGCGTGATGAAAAGCTTTCTTTTAAGTTCAGGAAGTTTAAGCAGGTTCTGGTAGCTGTTCTGGATCATTTATGGATTCCTTACATCACTTCTATGATTATTCTATGCTGCCGCCGACGGATTCAATTTTTTCCCTGGCGGATTTGGAGACAAGAACATTCTTCAAAACAAATTTCTTTTTTGTTTCGCCCTGACCCAGAATCTTAACCCCATCAAATCGGCCTTTCACCTTCCCGGCCTTTTTCAGGGAATCAATATCAATGACGGACCCATCGTCAAACGAATCCAATTCTCTAATATTTAAGACAGCGTTCTGTGTTTTAAAGATATTGCAAAACCCTCTTTTGGGAAGCCTTCTGTACAAAGGCATCTGGCCGCCTTCGAAACCCGGTCTGACGCTGCCCCCAGCTCTGGCTTTAAGCCCCTTATGTCCTTTGGTGGATGTCTTTCCCATTCCTGAACCCGGACCACGGCCGATTCTTTTGCGTTTTTTTCGAGAACCGGGCGCCGGTGCTAAATCATGAATCTGCATATTATACCTCCTCAACTTTCACAAGATGAGATACCTTCTTGACCTGCCCGAGAATAACCGGATCAGCATTATGTTCAACCGTATGGTGCATTTTTTTCAACCCTAAAGAACGGATGATCCGACCATGTTTGGCAGGCCTTCCGATAGTGCTCCTGATTTGGGTGATTCTAATTCTATCTGTCATTTTAGCAACCTCTTATAAATCTTCAGATCTAAGACCACGGCGTTTTGCCACTTCTTCCTTCGTACATAGGGATTGAAGTCCGGCCATTGTAGCCCTTACAATATTCTGTGTGTTATTTGTCCCGATACATTTGGTCAGGATATCCGTAACTCCTGCCGCTTCAAGGACGGCACGGATTCCGCCACCGGCAATGAGTCCGGTTCCTGCAGAGGCCGGTTTCAGCAATACACGGCCTGCACCTGCCTTGCCGATCACTTCAAAGGGAACGGTGCCGTTTAGTATGGACACTTTAACCATATTTCTTTTTGCTTTTTCCAAACCTTTTTTAATTGCTTCGGGAACTTCCGTCGCTTTTCCGAGACCGTATCCCACGCTGCCTTCACCGTCCCCAACAACGACCAGTGCACTAAAGCTGAAGTTTCTTCCGCCTTTTACAACCTTTGCAACGCGGTTAATTCTAACGACCTTATCAATTAATCCACTTTCTTCAATCTGCTGTCTTGCCAAGGGTTTGTCCTCCAAAATTTAAAAATTCAATCCGGCTTCACGGGCTCCGTCTGAAAGCGCTTTGATGCGCCCATGATATAAATATCCATTCCTGTCGAGAACCACTTTTGTAATTCCTTTATCAAGAGCTCTCTTGCCGACGAGGTTCCCAACCACCTTTGCAATTTCAACCTTCTTGCCTTCGATTTTTTGATCCTTGAATTCCTTATCAAGGGTTGATGCAGACACAAGCGTGGTTCCGAGTGTATCATCAATAATCTGGGCATAAATATTTTTTGAACTTCTGAATACGCTTAATCTTGGGCGTTCCTGATTGCCGCAGATATTCTTCCTGATTCTTTGTTTTCTTTTAAGCCTTGATACAAGCCTTTGTGATGTATTTCCCATAATCTTTATATTCCTGCCTATTAGTCTTTACCTGCAGTCTTACCAGCTTTTCTGATAATTCTTTCATCTGCATACATAATCCCTTTGCCCTTATAAGGCTCGGGTGGTCTAATATCTCTTATGTTTGCTGCAACCTGGCCAAGAATTTCTTTGTCGATCCCCGTGAGGATAACCTGTGTATTATTTTCTACAGTTACGGATATCCCCTCCGGAATTGTAAAGTTTACCGGATTGGAATACCCCACATTCAGCGTGAGGCTATTCCCTTTTGCTTCGGCACGATATCCTATTCCGGAAAGAAGCAATTTTTTCTCATACCCGGTTGACACACCGGTTACCATGTTGGAAATCAGGGCCCGGTACAAACCTTGCAAAGCTACTTTTTTCTTATCGCTTGTATCTGTTTTTACATTTACAACGCTTTCGTTGATTTCAAGTTTGATAGCCGGATGCAGTTGTCGTTCGAGATTGCCTTTGGGACCCTTGACGGACATCATATCCCCGTTAAGGGTAAATTGAACTTTTCCAGGAAGCTGAACCGGCTTTTTTCCTATTCTAGACATATATTACTCCTGTACTACCAAACGTTAAAAAGAATCTCTCCGCCGATATTCGCTTCTTTAGCCTGCTTGTCCGTCATCACCCCTCTTGAGGTTGAGACAACTGATATACCAAGGCCATTTAAGACCGGCTTAATTTGTTTTGATTTGCTGTAAACCCTTCTGGAGGGTTTGCTCACCCGTTCAATCCCAAAAATAGAAGGCTTCCCATCCGATACATATTTTAAATAGATACGTATGGATCCCTGCACCTCGTTTTCAAGATATTTATAATCCTTGATATATCCCTGCTCTTTCAACACCCGAACCAGTTCCAGTTTGATCTTGGATCCGGGGATATCCACTTTGGCAAACCCTGCCTTACCACCATTCCTGATGCTTGTCAGCATGTCTGCAATTGGATCACTCGTTGCCATTTGAAATCTCCTTAAAATACGCTGATATTGTCCTGCATATCAATCTCTGTGAATTACCAGCTTGATTTGGTAACACCTGGAAGCTTGCCTTCCGAGGCAAGTGTCCGGAAACAGATTCTGCAAATACCGGCTTTTCTGATAAATCCTCTTGGTCTACCGCATAGGGGGCATCTGTTATATGCTCTCACAGAAAATTTTGGTTTTCTGCCTGCCTTTACGATCAAAGCTGTTTTTGCCAAGCCTTCCTCCTTAGAATCCTTAATTTTTAAAGGGCATTCCTAAAAATTTCAGTAATGCCTTGCCCTCTTCATCTGTTTTGGCAGTGGTAACCACCGTCACATTAAGACCCTTGATACTTTCAGTCTTATCATAATCAATTTCAGGGAAGATAATATGCTCTGTAATACCGAGACTGTAGTTTCCCCTGCCGTCAAAAGCCTTTCCGGATATTCCCCTGAAGTCCCTGACACGCGGTAAAGCAATATTCACAAGCTTTTCAAAAAAATCAAACATCTTTTCACGGCGCAGGGTAACTTTGCATCCAATGGGCAGACCCGTCCTGAGCTTAAAATTTGCAATGGGTTTTTTGGCCCGCGTAATAACCGGTTTCTGCCCGGCGATCATTGCAAGCTCGGAAGCTGCCGACTCAATGATCTTGGGGTTTCTGACGGCTTCTCCCAGCCCCATATTCAATACTATTTTCTCAAGTTTGGGGACCTCGAAGACATTTTTATAATGAAAGGTCTCCTTCAGCTTGGGAACAACGTCGGTATTGTATTTTTCCTTAATGGTTGACATGTATGATCTCCATCTTTGGTCTTAAGAATCTATCTGCTGATTGCATTTTTTACAGATTCTAACCCGTTTTCCATCTTCCAGCGCTTTTATCCCGATCCTGGTCGGTTTGACGCATGAATTGCACATAATCATGACATTCGAGATATTGACCGGCATGGGTTTTTCAATAATACCACCTTGTGGAACTTTCTGTGTCGGCCTTTGGTGACTCTTAACAAGGTTAATATTTTCAACAACGACTCGGCTGGTTTTTTTTACGACTTTCAACACTTTACCAATCTTGCCCTTGTCTTTTCCGGTCAACACCTTAACCTTGTCATCTTTTTTTATTCTGATTTTCATTGCTTCCATGGGAATTTTCTCCATTAACCTGGTAATTAAAGCACATCAGGTGCGAGAGAGACTATTTTCATAAACCGTTTTGCCCTGAGCTCCCTTGCAACGGGCCCAAATATACGGGTACCTATCGGATCATTTGATTTAGCCAAAATCACAGCAGAATTATCATCGAATCGAATCATTGATCCATCAGGTCTGGATATCTCTTTTTTGGTTCTGACAATGACAGCCTGAACAACATCTCCCTTGCTCACCTTTGCATTCGGGATGGCTTCCTTGACAGAGCAGATAATGATATCACCAACACTGGCGTACCGCCTTTTTGATCCTCCAATGACCTTAATGCAGTACAGTTCCTTTGCACCGGAGTTGTCTGCCACCGTTAGTCTTGTTTCATTCTGAATCATATCTCAACTCCCTTAATCAAATCGCTTTTTTAACGATTTCACTGACCCGGAAACGTTTAAGTTTGCTCAATGGTCTTGTTTCGATGATCTTAACCATATCACCGATCTTACATTCATTTTTCTCATCATGAGCATGATATTTTTTAAACTGTTTCACGAATTTTTTATAAACCGCATGGGGTATAAATCTTTCGACCTGAACGACAACCGATTTATCCATTTTATCGGATATGATAAGACCAATCAGCTCTTTTTTATTTTTTTTAGTTGTTTCCATAGTAGTATCTTTGCAAATTAGCTAATGTTGACATTCATTTCTTTGGATACGGTATAAATTCTCGCGATATCCTTTTTGACAGTTGAAAGTACGGCTGTATTCTCAAGCTGACCCACCTTGTTTTGAAAGCGTAGTGTAAAAAGCTGTTTTTTTAATTCAACCAGCTTTTCTTTCATCTGATCTTTTCCCATTTCTTTGATTTCACTGACTTTCATTCTTATCTGCTCCTCTCGATAAACCGGGTTTTGATGGAAAGCTTTCGTGCGGCTAATCTCAAGGCTTCTTTGGCAACTTCACGGGAAATACCTTCCATCTCATAGATGATTTTGCCTGGTTTAATTCTTGCAACCCATGAATCCGTCGCCCCTTTTCCCTTACCCATTCTAACTTCTGCAGGTTTCTTTGTAATGGGGATATCAGGAAATGTTCGGATCCAACTTTTACCGGCCCTTTTGGCATGTCGTGTCAATGCAACTCTTGCTGCTTCAATCTGTCTTGCGTTGATATATCCGCATTCAACCGCCTGCAGACCAAAGTCACCGAAATTCAATGTCGTGCCTTTGTCTGGAGCACCGGTTGTTCTACCGCGAAACTGTTTACGGAATTTAACATTTTTTGGACTAAGCATTTCTAATTTCTCCTAATCGGCCTTATTTTGCCATGGCTTCTTCACCGGGATTTAGGACCTCTCCTTTAAAAACAAAGGTCTTGATACCAATAAGCCCATAGGTGGTTTTTGCTTCGATAAAGCCGTAATCAACATCAGCCCTTAACGTATGCAGAGGAATACGACCCTCTTTATACCACTCGGTTCGCGCCATTTCAGCACCCCCCAAACGACCGGAGCAGATAATCTTAATCCCTTTAGCTCCAAACCGCATGGCAGATGATACGCTCCTTTTCATCGCTCTTCTGAAGGCGATTCTTCTTTCCAGCTGAAGCGCAATATTTTCTGCTACCAGTTGGGCATCAATTTCAGGGCGTCTGATCTCCTTAATATCTATCAGCACTTCAGAGGTGAGCATTTTTTCAAGTTCGGCTTTCAGAACACCGATCTCACTTCCTTTTTTCCCTATGATGATACCAGGTCGTGCTGCAAATACCCTAAGCCGTATCTGTTTTGAAAAACGTTCGATTTCAATTTTTGAAACGCCTGCATGATATAATTTCTTTTTTAGAAATTTTCTGACTTTGAAATCTTCTTCAACAAAAGCGGCATAGTTTTTATCTGCATACCATCTGGAATCCCAGGTTCTGATAATGCCTAATCTTAAACTGGTAGGATGTACTTTCTGGCCCAAGCTATATTCCTCCTATTTGGCAGTTGATTCAACAATTACGGTTAAATAACTGGTTCTCTTCAATATTCTAGATGCCCTTCCCCTGGCTCTCGGTCTGAACCGTTTCATGGAAGGCCCCTGATCGACAAAAATGTTTTTAACAACCAGCTTATCCACATCCAGCTTATTATTATTTTCAGCATTGGCAACTGCCGACTGCAGGGTCTTGTGAATGACTTCAGCGGCTTTGAGTGGCATAAACTTTAAAAGCGTCAGCGCCTGACCCGCATTCTTACCTTTAACTTCATTAATGGGGAGCCTGAGCTTCAGCGGTGAAATACGTGTAAATCTTGTGATTGCTTTAACTTCCATATCCTTTTCCTTTAATCGGACAAGAGATTACCTCTTGGCTTTTTTATCTCCTGCGTGCCCCCAGAATGTTCTTGTCGGTGAAAATTCACCAAGTTTATGACCCACCATATTTTCTGAAACAAAAACAGGTATGAATTTCTTCCCGTTGTGTACAGCAAATGTGATACCGACCATTTCTGGAAATATCGTGGACCTGCGGGACCAGGTTTTAATCACCTTATTGCGTTTGGCTTGATCCGAGTCCATCACTTTCTTTAAAAGCTGCTGTTCGATGTATGGCCCTTTTTTCAATGATCTTGGCATAATTTATCACCTATTTATTTTCTCTTTGCTCGTCTTTTAACGATAAATGGTTCCGTTCTAGCATTGTTCCGGGTTCTCTTTCCTTTTGTCGGAATACCCCAAGGGGTACAAGGCTGACGGCCACCGGAAGATCTTCCCTCACCACCACCCATTGGATGATCCACCGGGTTCATGGCAACACCACGAACGGATGGCCTTTTGCCGAGCCATCGGTTACGCCCGGCTTTACCGATTTTAACGTCCCCGTGCTTTTCATTTCCTACTCTTCCAACAGTGGCCTTGCATTTCAGGTGGACCATTCTGACTTCCCCTGAAGGAAGCAAAACCTGTCCATAACTGCCTTCTTTTGCCATTAAACGAGCAAAACCGCCGGCACTTCGTACGATCTGAGCCCCTTTATTCTGCTTTAATTCAATATTATGAATTCTTGTGCCTGTCGGAATGTTTTCCAGCGGCATGCAATTACCGGGTTTAATGTCTGCGCCCGGCCCGGTTTCCAGAATATCCCCGACTTTTATTTCCAGTGGTGCAATAATATATCTTTTTTCACCGTCGGCATAAACCAGCAGGGCTATTCTTGCACTTCTATTCGGATCATATTCGATGGCCGACACCTTGGCTGGAATTCCATCTTTATCTCTTTTAAAATCAATGACCCGATATTTCTTCTTTGCACCGCCACCTCTATGCCTTGCAGTAATTCTTCCGTAAGAGTTACGCCCCGAACGCTTATTAATATTTTTTGTCAGCCCTCTCTCAGGTTCGGTCTTTGTAATTTCTTCAAAAGAAAGATATTCCTGAGCACGTCTTCCGGGAGATGTCGGTTTTGTCTTAATTATTGTTGACATATATATACCCCTTTAAACACCTTCAAAGAAATCAATTTTTTGACCTGGCATCAGTGTAATAATCGCTTTTTTCCAGTCTTTTCTTTTGCCGATAATCTTGCCGCGCTGTTTAACTTTTCCTTTAACCTGGATCGTTCTAACCTGTTTCACTTTGGTATTGAAATTTTTTTCAACAGCGTCTTTGATCTCAACACGGTTCGAATTTTTGTCTACTCTGAGCGTGACCTGATTGCTTGTATCTTTTTGAAGGGTTGTCTTTTCAGTAACAACAGGCCCCCGGACAATATCATAATTTCTCATTTCAGCTTAACCTCCCTTCGATATTTTTGACGGTAGATTCTACTAAAAGAAGATTTTTAAACCTTAAAATATCGTATACATTGAGCCCTTCGGTTCTGATCACTTTAACACCCGGAACGTTTCTGGAAGAAAGGGAAAGGTTTGTATCTTCGGTATCGGAAACAATCAACAGATTGGTCAATGACAATGCATTAAGAACGCCTGCAAATGCTCTGGTCTTTACTGTTTCAAGACTAAAGTCATCTATTACAAAAAGGGTCTTATCTTCCAGCTTTGAACTTAAAGCCATCCGAAGCGCCAGTTTTTTAACTTTTTTAGGGACTTTGATCTCATAGGATCTGGGAGACGGTCCAAAAATTATTCCACCGCCTTTCCGCAGGGGTGATTTGATACTTCCGGCACGTGCGTTACCGGTCCCTTTCTGTCTGAAAAGCTTTCTAGTACTGCCTTTTACCGTTCCCCTGGTTTTACACGAAGCAGTCCCTTCCCGTTTTGCAACGAGCTGGGACCGAACAACCTGGTGAAGAACACTTGTTTTAACGGGAGTGCTGAAAATTTCATCCGAGAGCTGTATTTCAGACACTTTTTTACCTGCACTGTTTAATACATCTACAGCAGCCATATTCTTCCTCATCAATTTTGATCAGCTATGCATCACTGCGAAAATTTCTGCAATACCCATAGCCGCATTTTAGTCTTATACAGACTGGGAAAACTTATTTTTTGCCAGTCTTTCGCACTTCCAATATTCCTGTTTTAAAGCCCGGCAAAGCGCCTTTAACCAGCAGGAGATTATCTTTGAGCTTAATATCCACGATTGTAAGATTTTTTACGGTTTCTCTTTTAACGCCCATATGACCGGGCATCTTCTTTCCTTTAAATACTCTTCCGGGAGTTGCACTATTACCAATCGATCCTGGTTCCCTGTGATTTCTGCAACCATGTGTCTCAGGGCCGCGGCTGAATCCGTGCCGTTTGATGGTCCCTTGAAAGCCACGCCCTTTTGAAATACCGGAGATATTGACCTTATCCCCAACCGAGAACACATCAATTCCAATAACGGAGCCTGCCTCGATTGTTTCAGAGTCATCGGTTCTGAATTCTCTTAAAACACTGAATCCTTTATCACCGGTCTTCTTAAAATGTCCTGCCAGGGGTTTTGTTAATTTTTCAACCGATTTTTCAGCAAAACCGAGTTGAATCGCATTATACCCATCGGTTTTCTTTGTCTTCACCTGGGTAACCACACATGGTCCTAACTGCACAACAGTAACAGGAACAAGTTTCCCATCGGCGGAAAACACTGTGGTCATCCCTATTTTTTTTCCAAGTAATGCACTCATAATGGGTTCCTGTTATGGCCTATAATTTAATTTCAACATCCACCCCGGGAGAAAGATCAAGCTTCATCAAAGCATCAACTGTCTGCTGAGTGGGTTCAAGTATATCCAACATTCTTTTATGCGTTCTGATTTCAAATTGCTCACGTGATTTTTTATTCACATGGGGAGAACGCAACACCGTAAATTTATTGATCCGGGTGGGAAGGGGCACCGGTCCGACAATCTTGGCGCCTGTCTTTCTTGCGGTATCAACAATATCTACCGAAGACTGATCAAGAAGCTTATGATCATATGCCTTAAGCCTGATCCTAATTTTTGTTTTCAACATGATTGACCATTCTTCCTATATTATTGAACAATTTCACCGATAACGCCAGCGCCAACGGTACGGCCGCCTTCTCTAATCGCAAACCGAAGTTCTTTTTCCATGGCTATGGGGTTAATCAGTTCTACATTGATGGTTGCATTATCTCCGGGCATGATCATCTCAACCCCTTCATCCAATGTCAAAACTCCGGTGATGTCCGTTGTTCTGAAAAAGAACTGGGGTCTGTAGCCGGTAAAGAACGGTGTATGACGACCACCTTCTTCCTTGCTCAGGGCATACATCTCTGCTCTGAACTTGGTATGCGGTGTGATGGTTCCGGGCTTGGCAACAACCTGGCCCCTTTCTACCTGTTCACGTTTGGTCCCGCGCAAGAGAAGACCTACATTGTCTCCGGCCTGGCCTTCATCCAGAAGTTTTCTGAACATCTCAACACCGGTACAAACTGTCTTAGATGTTTCCCGGATGCCTACGATCTCGATTTCTTCACCGGTTTTGATGATGCCGCGTTCAATTCTTCCGGTCACAACCGTTCCACGGCCGGAAATGCTGAATACGTCTTCAATCGGCATCAAAAAGGGTTTTGCCGTATCTCTGATGGGCTCCGGCACATAAGAGTCAAGCGTTTCAAGAAGCTGGAATATACATTTTGCTTCTTCACTGTTCACATCATCGCTTTCAAGGGCTTTGAGCGCGCTGCCCCGGATGATCGGTGTGGTATCCCCCGGAAATTCATAGGTGTCCAGAAGCTCCTGAAGCTCCATCTCCACCAGCTCTATCAATTCTTCATCATCCACCATGTCGCATTTGTTCAGGAACACTACAATTGTGGGCACTCCAACCTGACGTGCAAGCAGAATATGTTCTCTGGTCTGCGGCATGGGGCCGTCATCGGCACTGACCACCAGTATGGCGCCATCCATCTGGGCCGCACCCGTGATCATATTCTTTATATAGTCTGCATGGCCCGGACAGTCAACATGCGCGTAGTGACGGTTGGGGGTCTCATACTCGACATGGGCCGTTGCAATGGTGATACCGCGTTCTCTTTCCTCAGGCGCCTTGTCTATCTGGTCAAACGGGATATACGACCCAAACCCCTTCATCGCTGAATGCTTTGTGATTGCCGCCGTCAGCGTCGTCTTACCATGATCGATATGACCAATCGTGCCTATGTTCACATGCGGCTTTGTCCGCGCAAATTTCTCCTTAGCCATCTTAATTCCTCCTGCCGTTTTTCTGGAGCCCATGACCGGAATCGAACCGGTGAACCTCTTCCTTACCAAGGAAGCGCTCTACCGACTGAGCTACATGGGCTCAAAAAAGGCGATTCAAATTAATAATTTAACTCAAACCATTGTTCCAGCGGAAATCTAAAGAAGTGGAGCGGGAGACGAGGCTCGAACTCGCGACATTCAGCTTGGAAGGCTGAAGCTCTACCAACTGAGCTACTCCCGCGGGCAAAGTAACTAAAATAGCTAAAACACCTTAGCTATGTAGTAACGATCCACTCAAACAGCGCTTAAAGATCTCCTACACAACGCTCTGGTGGTGGGGGGAGGATTTGAACCTCCGAAGGCTGAGCCGTCAGATTTACAGTCTGATCCCTTTGGCCACTCGGGAACCCCACCAATTTACTCTGGAGCCGATACCCCGAATCGAACGGAGGACATTCTCATTACAAGTGAGATGCTCTACCTACTGAGCTATATCGGCTTATCTTAAATACCGCAAACGTTTTTTACGGCAAAAAGACCGAAAGATAATATCAGAGCAACCCAGGATAATCAAGCCTAAAAATTTATTCTCTGCAAGATAATTATTCTAAAACACCCCTGTAAATCACTCAGAATACCTTTCTTTGCTCTGTTTTTCTTTCTTTTTCTATGAATTCCAACACATCAAACACTCCATTCCAGTAAAATCAACCATTCCAGACCAAACCCGATGAAATGTCAAAATTCAATAAGGCCGCAAGATAACAAAAAAACGAATGCGTTGCAAGCATTCTTTTAATTTTTATACCCTTATTATCATTTATCCATAAATCATTAAAAAACATTTTCTCTTTTTGGCATTTAAAAATTCTCTGATATTGACAAAAAAATCGGCTTGGCCTTAAAATCAGCTTGATTCATGCTTAATTGGATTCAAAATTCTGTCTTTTTTTTAAAGGAACCCAAGACACGTCCATCTCCGAATTATGTGTCATACAAATAAAGGCAAAAAATGAAAAATATCCTATGGAGTATCGGGCACGACCTCAAGCTTAAAAATATCACCCATGCCGGGGGCTGCTTTATTTTTGATGCCGACGGAAAATCCTATCTTGATATGGAATCCGGCGTCTGGTGCACTCCTCTGGGGCACTGCCGGCCCGAAATCCATCAGGCCTTAACAAACCAGATGGAGAATATCATGCATACAGGCTATTGCTATGCCCATCCGGTCATTCAGGAAGCGGCACACTCCCTTCTTGAACTGATCAATTTCCAGGAAGGAAAATGTCTTTTCCTGACATCGGGCAGCGAAGCGGTTGAGGTCGGGGTGAAAGCCATAAAAAAGATATCTTCTAAGCCATTTCTGTTAACCTTTTCCGATTCTTTTTTAGGCTCTTTGGGCTCCAGCGGCGCAAAGCCTTCTGCTGAATGGTTTCTGTTTGACTGGTCAAGGTGCAATAGCTGTTCGTTAAAGGCAATTTGTGATCTGGATTGCCCACATTTCTCAAGCATTCCCTTTGAAAAAATCTCCGGGTTTGTGTTCGAACCCGGAAGCTCTTCCGGCATGGTCAAATTTCCGCCTGAGGCCTTGATAGGTATGATTGTGAACAGGATTCATAAGGATGGCGGTTTTGTTCAGATCAATGAGATTACAACCGGTATGGGCCGTACCGGTAAATGGTTCGGATATATGCATTATGGTATTACTCCGGACATTATTTCCATGGGAAAGGGACTTGGCAACGGATTTCCGGTCAGTGCCGTTGCCTTCAATAAAAAGACGCTCTGCAAAATGGAAGAAAACCATTTTTACCATTCACAATCCCATCAGAATGACCCCTTGGGATGTGCAGCAGCAAATGCCGTGATCCAAACCATGAAAAATGAAAATATCCTTGAAAAATGTATTTTTGCCGGTTCCTACCTGATGGAAAAACTGATGGAACTCAAGAATAAATATGCGGTCATTAAAGAACTCCGGGGGCGAGGCCTGATCATGGCCATGGAATTCTCAGAAAAAATCGATCATGATGCGGTTGTATCCATTTATGAAAAACTTCTCGAAAAAGGGTTTATCATTGCAAAACGCCCGAAACTGAAAGTTTTCAGAATTGACCCGCCCCTGATCATTGAAAAAAGCATGATGGATGACTTTGTGAAAGCCATGGATACCATCCTGTCCGAAGTGTAAACCCTATTTTGAAGCTGATTTATCCATATATCAAAAAGAATCTGTACAAGATTCTATTCGGCATCTTGTGCATGGTCATCGTGGATGCCACCCAATTGATCGTTCCCCAGATCATCAAGCAGGCCGTTGATACTCTGGACAAAGGGTCTTTTGATTCAGACATCCTTTTTTTTCAGTGCGGTTATATTCTTTTTCTGGGTCTTGTCATGGCCGTTTTAAGATATGGGTGGAGGAACCTTCTCATGGGAAGTGCACGGGATCTTGAAAACGGTATCCGGGATGAGATTTTCAACCATATTCTGACCCTTGATATGGCCTATTATAACCGGACAAAGACAGGTGATATCATGGCCCATGCCACCAGCGACATCAACCATGTCCGGATGGCCTTCGGGTTTGGTCTGATCGCCATTGTTGATACGCTTCTTCTGGGAGGCGCCACCCTGGGCATCATGATCTGGACCCATCCCTCCCTGACTGCCTTGGCCATGATCCCCATGCCGTTTCTGGTGATGACGACCCGAAACCTCGGAAAAAAGATGCATACCCTTCACAAAACCGCCCAGGAATCTTTTTCAAAACTCACCGAACTTGTGCGGGAAAGCTTTTTTGGTATCCGCATCATAAAAGTCTATAATTTTGAATCCATTATCATGAACAAGATAGAAAAGGCTTCAAAAGATTATTTTAATAAAAACCTGAAGCGGGCTTTTGTAAATGCACTCTTAAAACCCCTGCTTATCCTTTTTTTCAATCTGTCCACCCTGATTATTCTTTTTTACGGGGGGTTTCTTGTGATGCAGGAAGCCCTCACCCCAGGTGAGCTGGTCGCCTTTCTTCAATACCTTGGAATTCTGGCCTGGCCTGTTATTGCCATCGGATGGATGACCAACCTCTTTCAAAGGGGACTGGCGTCTTTGAACAGAATCAATACCCTCCTGGATTCGAGACCCGAAGTGGCCTCTCCCGCGCATCCGGCCGTTCTATCCGATCTGTCCGGACGTATCACCTTCAAGGATGTGAGTTTTGCCTATGGAAAGGACAATCCTGTTCTATCCGATATCATGCTCGCTGTTGAGCCGGGGATGTCCATCGGTATCACCGGTCCGCCGGGCTCGGGAAAAACCAGCCTTGTTCAGTTGATCCCGCGGCTCTACAATACGATTTCCGGGAAAATATTCCTGGATGGTCATGAGCTTGAATCCCTGGATCTGAATTTTCTTCGGCAACATATTGCATTTATGCCCCAGGAATCCTTCCTTTTTTCAAGCACCATCCGGGATAATATTCTCATGGGCCGGTCTGTAAACGAGGAAAGGCTGGACCGGATTATCGATGCCTGCTGCTTGAAAGAAACCCTTGAAAAAATGCCTGAGGGGCTTGATACGGTGGTGGGTGAAAGGGGGGTCACCCTTTCCGGCGGTCAGAAACAAAGAATTGCGCTTGCACGGACATTGGTCAACGAAAAACCCATTGTCATTCTGGATGACCCTGTCAGTCAGGTGGATACCCATACCGCCGCCAAACTGATTGCAGCAATTCACCAGATGAACGCAGGATCTTCTTTCATCATCATTTCCCACAGGATTTCCGCCCTGGCTTCCTGTGACAGGATCTATATCCTGAAAAACGGCCGGGTGGACCATTTTGGAAGCCACCAGGAACTGATTGAGACCAGCCGGTTCTATGGGGAATCCTTCAAGGTCCAGCAGTTTGAAGAGGAGAAGAATGCCTGAGACATCCATTTCCATGGAAGAAAAAGAGATCAAACTGGCCGACCTTTATCTTGCAAAGACCTTGTGGCCGTTTATACGGCCCTATGCCTTCCTGCTTGGTCTGACAACACTATTGGTTTTTATTGTCACCTTTTTTGAATTGCTCATGCCGATTCTCACTCAGAAAGCCTTTGACGGATTTATCCTTCCGGTGGGGCCCGAAAAAGGAGCCCATCTTTTCGGGTTTGAAATCATTTCCTTTTCAAGCTTTTGTATCCTTTTCTCTGCTGTTGTTCTTGTGTCCTTTGTCATTGATTTTTTCCAGAGCCTTCTCATGGAATATACCGGCCAAACCATTATTTTAAACCTGAGGTGCAGACTTTTTTCCCATATGGCCTTTCTGCCGGTTGCATTTTATGACAAAAACTCCAGCGGCCGGCTGGTGTCAAGAGTGGCAGGTGATATTGAAAACATGAATGAAATGTTTACCAATGTCCTGATTTTTATTTTCAGAGATCTTTTTCTCATGATCGGGGTCCTGGTGATTTTATTCAGCATCAATATAAAACTTGCCCTTTACCTGACGGCCATGGTGCCGGTTATTGCGATCAGCATCACGGTGTTTTCAAAAATCCTGAGAAAGGCGTTCAGGACCATCCGCCAGAAACTTTCGGAGATCAATCACAGTTTTTCAGAAGCCGTCACCGGCATCAAAATCATCCAGACCACATCAAGCCGGGATCGGTTCATGGAAAAATTTAAATTTCTGAATTTTGAATATTTTTCCGCATCCCTGTTTCAGATCAGAATTTTCTCCATTTTTATGCCTTTTATCGGTTTCATGGGAGTGCTGAGCGTGGCCATCATTCTCTGGACCGGAAGCTTTAATGTGATGGACAAATCGTTGACCCTGGGAGAGCTTGTGGCCTTTCTATCGTATATGAAACTTTTTTTCAGACCCCTAAGGGATCTGTCTGAAACCTTTAATCTGCTCCAGAATGCCCTGGCCTCGGCAGAACGCATTATCAACGTCTTCAAACAGGATAAAGCCAAACAAAGAGCCCTCGTGCTTCGGGAGCGCATCGATAAAATTTCCCACCTTTCATTGGACAAGGTAAATTTTTCATATTCAGAAGATAAGCCTGTATTAAAAAATATATCTTTCCATCTTCCCCCAAACCGGTCCATCGGCCTTGTCGGCCGGACCGGGTCCGGCAAAAGCTCTATTATCAACCTGATCACAGGTTTTTATGAGCCTGGGAGCGGAACGATTGCTTTTAATGATATTGATCAAAAATCCATTAATATAGAAGATATCCGGAAAAGAACGGCCCTTGTCATGCAGGACCCTGTCCTTTTTTCCGGGACCATCCGGGAAAATATCACGCCGTCGGGGCTGGACATGGATCCAGCAAGACTTGAAAAAGCATTATATGATGCCAACTGTGATTTTTTGTTTGAAAAATTTTCAGGGCTTGATACAAAAATTGAAGAAGAAGGCCGGCCCCTGTCCAGCGGAGAGAAGCAACTGGTCTGCATCGCCCGGGCCTTTGCCTTTGACCCGGATCTGATCATTTTTGATGAAGCCACCTCCTATATGGATTCCAATTCCGAGCAAAAGGTTCATGATGCCATGAAAAAACTGATGAAAGGGCGGCTGTCCATTATTATCGCCCACCGGCTCTCCACGGTCAGGGATTGTGACAGCATCCTTTTGTTAAGGGATGGAAGCATCCGGGAGCAGGGTTCCCACCATGAACTGGTTGAACTCAAGGGAGAATATTATCATCTCCTGGAAAAAGAAAAAATCTGACGTTCATCGATACTCAATCATCTGCTCCATGGGATGACGCCTTCTGGGCGGTTGTTCTTTCATGCGGTACCCCAGGGCCACCAGCACCACGACTTCATCTTCCTGTGTATCGATATTGAGAACTTTTTCCACCCAGTCTTTTTCAAATCCCTCAATGGGGCAGGAATCAATTTCTTCAGACGCAGCCGCAGTCATGATATTGGCAAGAGCGATATAGCACTGTTTGGAGCACCAGGCATAGGTGCTCATCCTGGGGAAAACCTCGGTTTCCATATGGTTTTTATATTTTTCAATATAGGCTTTTGTGGCATCCTCGGGCAATCCTCTCCGCTCGAAATTCTTCCCGGCATAATTTCCTAAAGGATCAATCGCCCAGGGCCTTGCGCAAATGACGATCACATGGCTGGCATCCGTAATCTGGGGCTGGTTCCAGCAAGCCGGCCGAAGGGCTTTTTTGACTTCATCGGAACTGATGACGATAAATTTCCAGGCCTCCATTCCAAAAGAGCTGGGCGAAAGATGGGCTGCCGTAAGAATCATGTCCAGATGCGCCTTTGAGATTTTTTTTCGGGGATCAAACGATTTGCAGGCATGACGAAAAGTCAATGCTTTGATCACAGGGTTCATTTGTTTTTCCTTTCTTTTTGATGACGCCGTGAACTCCTTCTCCCCTTTGATAATGCCATACGATTTCCCCTGTCAACGATAAAGATAAATCTCTAAGAATGATTCATTTGCTTGACTTGCCTTTGGAGTTTGAATAAAAATAAACCTATCGTCTGCTTTGTTATTTAATTATTCCGCCAACCTGCCAATCGGAAAGGAGATTAATAATGGATACCACCCGAAAATCAAACGAACCTGACCCATCCCCGCATAAAACCGGAACACCCGGTGTAGGAGGCGATATGGCCGATGCCGGCAGTATGGACAAAATCCGCGACATCCTGTTCGGCCATCAGGCAAAAGACTATGAAAAACGGTTTTTAAAGATGGAAAACCACCTTAACCAAGAAATAGGCGAACTCAAGGACGAATTGTTAAAACGCATTAATACCTTGGAAGGGTATGTCAAACAGGAAATAAAGGATATCCATCAGCGGATTAAAAACGAATCCAATGAACGGGTTGAATCCGAGAAAACACTTCACAGAGAGTTGAAAGAGGCGGTTGAATCTCTGACCAAAAAACTTTTAAATGATGAAGAAAATCTCTCGAAAAAATCCACTGAACTCCGGGATCAGATTCTGGAACAATCCAAACAATTTTCTTCAGAAATCTTATCCAAATTTGACCAGGCCGCAAACAATCTGAAAAAAGCGGCTCAAGAGCTTGATGAAGCAAAGGTGAACCGGTCGGATCTGTCGGGATTTTTTCTTGAAATTGCCATGCGGCTCTCCGGGGACGACCATATAGGGTCAAAGAATCACACCAAAGCATGATTCAACGGATCTAAAAGTTAAAAAAAGGATCTGATATGGGTTCAGAGGCTGTTGAAGAAAAATCGCTCGAGGCTTTCAAAAAGCTATTGCTCCAGCCTGAAAAAGATCGAATACGTCAGATAGAAAACCGTCTGAATGATCCGATGATCCGCGCCAAAGAAACCGGTCTGTTCTTGCCGGAAGCCATTTCCTTTTCTGTTTTGAACGGCAACCGATTATCCCGTGTGATTCAACCGGTGATTGACGCGTCCCTTAAAGAATCCGTCCGGAATAACCCCAAATCCATTGCCGACGCAATTTTCCCTGCCCTGGGGCCCGGCATCAGAAAGGCCATTTCAGCCACTGTCATGGGAATGGTCCAGTCCCTGAATCAGTTGCTGAATCATAGTTTTTCCTTCCAGGGGATGAAATGGCGGTTTGAAGCCTTCCGAACCGGACGGCAATTTGCAGAAATTGTTCTCTTGCATACGCTGGTATATAAGGTCGAGCAGATCTTTCTAATCCACAACGAATCCGGGATTGTCCTGGACCATGTGACGGCAAAGGATGTCGTAATCCAGGACCCGGACCTGGTCTCCGGAATGTTGACGGCCATTCAGGACTTTGTCAAAGATTCCTTTGATGCCCGGGATGACCTTGAAACACTCAGAATCGGTTCCGATAGAAGCGTCTGGATTGAAAAAGGAGAACATGCCCTGATTGCCGCCGTGATCAGGGGAAACCCGCCCGTTGATCTGAGAATTAGGTTCAGGGAACTGCTTGAAGAAATCCATATCAAGTCCGGGATGGCCCTGGAAAAATTTGAGGGGGATGCCTCCTCTTTTTCAGTCTTCAGGGAACAACTGAAAGACGAGCTTGGATTTCAGGAAAGAAAAGAGAAACAAAAACTTTCTCCATTGCTCATATGCCTTATTTTAGCGGTTCTTTCCCTGGCAGGAATCTGGGGATACCATACCCTTAGGTCCCATCAGATTTGGAATGCTTATTTAAGCCGCCTTAAGGCTGAGAAAGGGTTGGTCATCCTGTCCGTTCAAAAAGAAAAGGGAGTCTATCAGGTTTTCGGCCTTCGTGATCCAATGGCCCATGACCCTGACGCCCTTATTCAACCGGAAGAAAAATTCAGGATAAAGATTAAAGGCCATTGGACGCCCTTTTACAGCCTTGACCCGGAGCTGATTTTACCAAGGTCCCGGCAAATCCTGAAGCCACCGCCATCCATAACCCTTGACCTGTCTCAGGGCATTCTCCTTGCCTCAGGGCAGGCTTCCCGGGACTGGATTGACATATTTCAAAAAACAGCTCCTACCATACCGGGTGTCAAAGGATATAGCGACCAGGGAGTCCTCGATATGGACCGAGAGAAACTGGATGCTGCATTAAAAGAGATCAGTGAAATAAAACTATATTTTGAAAACAACAGCACTCGCTTCATAAAAGCTCAGGAAGATATTTTCAATAAACTTCTGGAAACCGTCCAAAATATCCAGGAACTTCAGATCAAGGCAAAAATCCAAGTGCAGATCATGATCCTCGGGCATACGGATTCATCCGGCACTGAAAAATGGAATCAGAGGTTAAGCCGGGACAGGGCCGAGATGGTTTTTAACCACTTGATCGTTCATGGAATCAATCCATATTTTCTCACCATTTCAGGGATTGGGACAAAAATTCCATTAAAAGAAGAAACCGGGGCTGAGGAAAGACAATACAACAGGGCGGTATCTTTCAAGGTATTCCATATCCCCTTGACTTAAAAGAGGCTGATCAATGATTAAGAAAAAAATTTGTATGCTGGGCGCTTTTGCCGTGGGAAAAACCAGTCTTGTCCAGCGATATGTTCACAGTATTTTTTCAGAAAAATATCATACTACCGTGGGGGTGAGGATAGAAAAAACACAAGTCCGGGCCAATGACGCGGATGTGGATCTGATTATCTGGGACCTGCATGGTGAAGATGATTTTCAGCATGTCCGGCTCTCCTATCTGAAAGGATCATCCGGTTGCATTTATGTGGCAGACGGAACACGGGAAAAGACTTTACTGACGGCCCTGAATTTAAAGGAAATAGCCGAAAACACCCTAGGGGAAATCCCTTGTGTTCTGGTGATCAACAAACTGGATCTAAAGGACCAGTGGGAGATAGACCAATCGATTCTGGATGACATGAAACGCAAAGGAATGATGATTTTTCAAACCAGCGCCAAAACAGGGGAAGAGGTTCAGCAGGCATTTCAACTGCTGACACAAAAAATGATGGAAAAATAAAAATGCAAAACCCGATCACCTCTATTTTAGGTAAAATCTGTTTTGAGATTTTTAAAGACCACCGCCTTGTATATTTTCTCATAAATTCATCAGGAACCATTGTTCAATGGGGTGGGAACCTTTCGCAACTGAATATCCCCACTCCTGGAAAAACAGATAAAATTTCAGATATCATCCTTTTCATGGAAGGAATTTTACCCTTAAAAGAGAAATCAATGGATTTTTCCTGTATTAAACTGCCTTCTGATATTTGTGTGGATGCCATTTTGTTTCAGATTGAAAAAGACTATGGACTCATTATCTGGGATTCGGCCCAAAAAGAGGATTATTTGACCCAAACCCAGCAAAAATGCAACGAACTGAGCCTGCTGATTGAAGGACAGAAGAGCCGGATGACCCGTCTTCATGATGACGCTTTTTTTGGAGATCTGTTCCAGGCATTGAATTTTGCCGTCCTTGAAATGAATGCCCAGGGTCATTTTGTACTCACCGGAACTCCCCCGGACTGGGTTCAACACATCCCCCAGTCCGGCCGGATACTATCCGGCATGGCTTATCAAGAAGACGAGTTCAGTTTTCTTGGAAATTTTATCCAGGAGGCCAAATCACAATGGTCCAAACACCGGAACGAAAGCTTCAAGTCGGGCCTGTGGATTGAAAAAGATGAGATAGGTCAGGAGCTTTTTTTCGAAGCAACGGCTGTTCATATTTATGGAAGAAAATTAATAATTATTTCCCACGATCTCCATCATCCCATGGAAACAAATGCCATTATCCAGAAAGGCAGGGAACTGGCTTTAAATTTTCATAGCCTGAAACGATCCGGCCGGAAACTCAAAGACATGCATGATGAACTCGAGATACGAGTCAAAGAAAGAACCAAAGATCTTGAAGAGGCAAACCTGAAGCTCGCCAATGAACTGAAAGAGCGCAAAAAATTAGAAAAAGAGCGTGAAGAAATATCCAAACTATTACGCCAGTCCCAGAAAATGGAGGCCATCGGGACTCTGGCCGGCGGGATATCCCATGATTTCAACAATATCCTGGCCGCCATCATCGGATTTACGGAATTATCCCTGGCCGATGCAAAGGACAATCCATTGCTCAAAGATCGTCTTGAAAAAACCCTTTCCGCCTCTAACCGGGCAAAAGAACTGGTGCGTCAGATTCTGACCTTCAGCCATCAAACCGAATATGAAAAAAAGCCCTTAATGCTGAGACAAATTGTAACAGAGATTCTCACTCTCTTGCAGACCTCTATACCGGCAAACATCCATATTGAAAAGGATCTGAAAAGCAACGCCTATATTCTTGCCGACCAGACCCAGATGCATCAGGTTATCATGAATCTGTGCACCAATGCCTGGCACTCCATGAAAGAAACCGGCGGAACGCTTTGTCTTAAATTAAAAGATACGGTTATTTCATCAAAAGACCTTCTCACTCTCCCCGAACTGGTTCCGGGCCGGTATCTTATGTTGTCGGTTCAGGATTCCGGCTGTGGCATAAAGCCTGATATTATCGAAAAAATTTTCGACCCTTATTTTACAACAAAGGATAAGGATAAAGGAACAGGGCTTGGGCTTTCCATCGTGCACGGCATCGTCACAAAATTAAACGGAACCGTCACCTTGGACAGCCGGATCGGTAAAGGCAGTAAATTTTCAATTTATCTGCCGTCCTTTGCAACACCGGATAAGATTGAGCCGGCAAAGGAACTCCCCCCCCTTGGAAACAATGAAACCATTTTATTCGTAGATGACGAACCCTTTCAGAACGAGATGGCCGAACAGATTTTAAACCGCTTGGGATACCAGGTTGTGACATGTAATGATGGCGCCCAGGCCTTGGATCTCTTTACACACAAAAAAGATCGGTTTGATCTTGTGATAACAGATATGACCATGCCCAAAATAACAGGGGATCAATTATCTGAAAAAATTTTGGAACTCCGGCCGGATATTCCCATCCTTCTGTGTTCTGGATATAGTGATGATATCAGCCCTGAACGTTTGAAAAAAATCGGTATCACCCAATACCTGATGAAACCGGTTAGTATGATGGAATTGGCCAAAGCCGTTCATGAGGCCCTGCAGAAGACACGAAAAAAACCTGGGTTATAGCCGGATAAGCCTTCCGGGTTCATGGGGTTTGGCCACATGAAGACCGATCTGTGAACCATTCAGGCTTTCTGAAACTTCCCGGGCAGCTTTTTGAGGGTTGTTGTTCTCCTCACTGAGATGGGCCAGGACCACGTGCTTGAGTCGCTCTGTTTTGAGTTCCGACACCAGGATTTTTGCATCCAGATTGGACAAATGTCCCATTCTGCCCTTGATCCGCTGTTTAAGATGCCAGGGATAGGAACCATTCATCAGCATTTCAGGGTCATGGTTGGATTCAAGATATAAAAGACTGCTGCCCTTCAAATGGTCTTTGACAAGATTGGTGACAATTCCCAGATCCGTTGCGATTCCAATTTTATGGTCCTTATGTTCCAGGGTCATCCCGGCCGGATCTTCGGCATCGTGGGAAATGGAAAACGGATTGATCCGGATCTGATCAATGTTAAATGATGTACCGCACTCAAAAAAACGAAGGTCTTCTATTTTTCCCAGGCTTTGGCAGGCCCCGTAGGTCTTTGGGGTGATATATAAAGGCAGTTTATACCGGCGGCTTAATATGCCCGCCCCTTTGATATGGTCCGAATGTTCATGGGTGATAACGATGGCGGTCAGGCTTTCAGGATTAATATTCAAAAGGCCTAACCGCCTTTCCATTTCAACTCCGGAGAGTCCGGCGTCAATCAAAATGGAGCTGTTGTTGCACGAGACAAAGAGACTGTTCCCCCTGCTTCCGCTGGCAAGGGGACAGACACAGAATGAATTATTTTTCATCTTCCTTTGCTGCTTTTAAACTCAGCTTTATCTTTCCGTCCTTTGTGATATCCAGTACCTTTACCGATATGATATCGCCTTCCTTGACCACATCGGTGACTTTTTTAACCCTGTGATCCGCCAGTTCGGAAATGTGCACCAAACCGTCCGTTCCCTGCTTGATATTGACAAAGGCTCCGAAGTCTGTGATTTTAACGACGGCTCCCTGATAGATCGTTCCGATTTCAGGATCCAGGGCAATGTCGGATACCCTTTTCATGGCTGCTGCCGCATCCTGTTCATTTTCGGCTGCAATCTTGACAAGACCCGAATCATTCACCTCGATCACGGTATTGGTTTCGGCCTGGAGCGCCCGGATGACTTTGCCTCCCGGGCCGATGATCTCCCTGATCTTATCCGCATTGATCTGGATGCTCACAATCTTGGGGGCATGGGGAGAAACCTCTTCGCGCGAAGCCTGAAGGGTTTCCAGCATTTTATTTAAAATATGAATCCGACCGGCCTTGGCTTGATTCAGGGCTTTCTCCATGATATCACGGGACAGTTCTTTGATCTTGATATCCATCTGGAGGGCGGTGACCCCTTCTGCTGTTCCGGCCACCTTAAAATCCATGTCGCCGAAATGATCCTCATCACCCAGAATATCCGAGAGCACGGCGATTTTGTCCCCTTCTTTGACCAGGCCCATGGCAATCCCGGACACCGGCGCTTTGATAGGAACGCCGCCATCCATCAAGGCCAGGGTGCCGGAACAGATCGTTCCCATGGAGGAACTGCCGTTGGATTCCATAACCTCTCCCACCAGGCGGATGGTATATTCAAAATCTTCCTGATTCGGCAGAATTTTTTCCAGGGCCCGGGTTGCAAGGTTGCCATGGCCGATATCCCTCCGGCTGGGTCCGCCGGCACGTTTGGTTTCTCCCACTGAAAAGGGAGGGAAATTATAATGCAGCATGAAAGACCGTGTTTCATTTCCGGACAAGGTTTCCACCCGTTGTTCATCCATCCCCGACCCCAGGGTCAAAACACCCAGCACCTGGGTTTCACCCCTGGTAAACAGGGCTGAGCCATGCGGCCTAGGCAGGCTTCCCACTTCGCAGGTGATCTGCCGGATTTCATCAAAGGCCCGGCCGTCAATCCGTTTATCCTCTTTGAGGACAATGTCTCGGCTGACTTGTTTCAGGCATTTGCCAAAGGCCTCCTTGATTTCTTTTTTCTTCTCAGGATAGGTGGCGACAAAATGATTTACCACCTCATCTTTCAGATCCCCCAAGGCTTTCTGGCGTTCGATTTTTGTTTTGATCTGAACTTCCTTATAGATTTTATCCTTTGCATAGGCTGTTACCTCGGCTGCCAGCGCTTCATCTCTTGCCGGCGGAACAAACGGCCTTTTCCCTTTGCCAAGGGCTTGTTTCAACTGAATTTGCAGATCAATGATGGGCTGCATGGCCTCATGACCGAAAAAGATAGCGTCCAGCATGTCTTTTTCCGAGACAATATTGGCTCCGCCCTCGACCATGACCACTCCGGTTTTCGACCCGGCCACCACCAGTTCAATATCGCTTTCCTTCATCTGTTCCATGGTGGGGTTGGCGATGAATTGGCCATTGACCCTGCCGACCTTAATACCGGCGATGGGACCGCCAAAGGGGATATCTGAAATTTCAAGGGCGGCGGATGCGCCGATCATGGCCAAGGTATCCGGTTCATTGATCTTATCCATGGACAGAACCGTTGCAATGACCTGGGTTTCAAAATTATAATCCTTTTCAAAGAGCGGGCGGATGGGCCGGTCTATCAATCTTGCCGTCAAGGTTTCCTTTTCGGAAGGCCTGCCGATTTCACGCCTGAAATAATTTCCCGGAATTCTTCCGGCCGCATAAATTTTCTCCTGGTATTCCACCGTTAACGGCAAAAAATCAATCTCCTCTTTGGGATCTTTTGAGGCCACCGCCGTAACCAGCACAATGGTTTCTCCATAAGTCACAACAACTGCCCCAGATGCCTGTTTGGCGATCTTCCCGCTGCTGATGGACAATTCTCTTCCATTAATGGTTGTCGTAAATACTGTTTCTTCCATAATTTCTCCTTTAATAATAAAGGCGGAAACTGCAAGGAAATTTCCAAAACGAATAAACCCGCATCTTTGCCATGAAATCTGCATTTAATGGCAAAGATGCGAACTTATTTAAAAAATTCCCTGTAAATTTCCGCCCGGTTAAAAATAGCAAACCGGTTTTTGACCCGAATATTGTCAAAAACCGGCTGTCTGACATTCTATCTTCTAAGTCCGAGTCTTTCGATTAATGAACGGTATCTGTTCACATCTTTTTTCTTGACATAATCCAGAAGGCTTCGACGCCTTCCGACAAGAATCAAAAGACCCCGTCTTGAATGATGGTCTTTCTTGTGTACCTTAAGATGCTCTGTAAGATAGTTAATACGGTGGGTCAAAATGGCGACCTGCACCTCGGGTGAGCCTGTGTCTGACTCGTGGAGCTTGAACTGCTGGATCATTTCCTCTTTTTCTTGTGCTAACATAATTTTTTCCTATCCTTATATCTGGAATAAATAAAACATGGCACGCTTTGATAATCTTATTTTTTTATAGTCTTCCATCCAATATTCCATTCAGAGAAGAAGATTCAAAACAGATTGTCATGCCATCACAAATGCATGGGGTCATTCATACCAGTTCACTTGTAAAAACGCAAGAATATTTATATTCCTGACCGTTTTCCCCCGGTTGAACAATGGCCAGAAGATTATTCCCATCATCGGTTATCCGGATAAAGGACTCCGGATGAACCGAAATCGATTCAAAATCGGCGAAGAAAAGTTTCTTGCCGAATTTAATTTTTTCGGCTGTTCCGGCATCAGCCAAAACCCTTGGCAGAGATTCAAGACATTTTGAAAGCGGTATGATTCGCTCTTGGATGTCCATTTTTTCCAATTTTTCAAGAGAATCCAGCATAACGGCATTCTCCAGCCGAAACGGCCCGGACTCCGTTCTGCAAAGCGTTGATAGATGGGCGCCGCAACCGAGTTTTCTGCCGATATCAAAACCAAGGCTCCGGATATAGGTACCGGACGAGCAAAAAACATCAATATCAATGTAGGGCAGGTCTATCTGTTTGATGCTGATATCAAAAATCTCAATCCGACGGGGGGGTTTTTGAATCATCTTCCCCTGACGGGCCAGTTCATAAAGGGGTCTTCCCTCATGTTTCAGGGCGGAATAGGCCGGCGCCACCTGATCCTGGATACCCAAAAACGAGTTTACAACCGCTTCGATGTCGTGAGTTTTTAGAGCGTCCGTCATTCCTTGGGGCGCCGTTGAAACGATTCTGCCGGTGGGATCATAGGTGTCCGTCTCAACCCCGAGACAGATCTTGGCCAGATATCGTTTATGGCCATGCAGAAAAAATCTGGAGATCCGGGTGCCTTGATCGATTCCGCACAATAAAAGCCCTGTGGCAAAGGGGTCAAGGGTCCCGGTATGGCCTACTTTTTTTGCACCCAAAGCCCTCTTTACACGGGCCACCACCTGAGCGGAACTCATGCCCTCAGGCTTATGAATGGGGAGAATGCCGCTTTTCATCTGATGTGTGATACTCTTTATACTTCAGAGGTCCCGCTTGTGGCGGATTTGATGAGCTCGTCCATTTTTGCGGCCTTATCAAAAGAATCGTCATGGACAAATTTTAACTCGGGCATGTATTTGAGCCCTAATTTCGGTGCAATGCTTTTCCGGATAAACCCGCTGGATTTACGAAATCCTTCCAAAGCCTCCTTGATCCGCTTTTTATCACCAAATACGGCAATATAGACATGGGCGATCCGAAGATCCGATGAGAGCTTGACACCACTGATGGTGGCCATCTCAATCCTCGGATCCTGCATTTTTTTACTCAGCAGCTCGGTAATGACGGATTGAATCCTGACACTGATTCTTTCCGCCCTTGAATAGGGTCTCATGGATTAATCAGCCTTATACTTTCTTTCTTCAACTTCATAACATTCAATGATGTCGCCGATTTTTATATCATTATACTTGTCAAGGCCGATGCCGCATTCATAACCCTGCTCCACTTCTTTGACATCATCCTTGAAACGCCTAAGGGAGGACAGCGCCGTATCACATTTGATGACTCCGTCTCTCAGGAGCCTTATCTTTTTGCCGCGGATCACTTTTCCTTCTGAAATATGGCATCCGGCAATGGTTCCCATCTTCGGAACGACAAAGGTCTCCCGGACTTCGGCCCGGCCGATAATGATTTCATGGAAGGTGGACGGCATCATGCCGTCCAATGCGGATTTGATGTCATTAATCACATCATAAATAATATCATAGAACCGCATATCCACATTTTCATCCTTGGCAAGGGCCCGGATCTGGGGTGTGGGCCGGACGTTAAAGCCGATAATAATGGCATCGGAAACCGCAGCAAGGGACACATCCGATTCATTAATGGTGCCGGTGCCGGAATGAACGATTTTAACATCCACTTCTTCCTTGGCCAGTTCCTTTAATGAATCGTTCAGGGCCTCAATGGAACCTTGGACGTCTGCTTTCACAATGAGTTTAAGTTCCTTGATTTCAGCAGCACCCAGATTCTCAAACATCTTCTCAAGATTGGCCCGGCTCTTTTTAGCCAATTCCTTTGCTCTTTGTTTCTGCATTCTGTGGCCGGCAATCTGTTTTGCATCCTTTTCCGACGCGACGGAAATAAATTCATCACCGGCATTGGGTATCCCGTTCAAACCGACAATTTCAACCGGCGTGCTCGGTCCGGCTTCTTTAATTCTGTTGCCGGCATCATCGATCATGACCCTGATCCGTCCGGAATGAAGGCCGCAGACAATGGGGTCTCCATCCCGCAAGGTCCCCTGCTTGACAAGGACTGTGGCAATGGCCCCGCGTCCGACATCAAGACGAGATTCAACCACATAGCCCGTCGCTTTCCGGTCGGGATTTGCCTTGAGTTCCAGAACCTCGGATTGCAGCAGAATCATTTCAAGGAGTTCATCAATTCCTTTGCCTGTTTTGGCAGATACTTTGACGAAAATAACATTCCCCCCCCATTCCTCAGACAGAAGATCATACTCTGAGAGTTCTCTCATAATTCTGTCGGGATCTGCTCCGGGTTTATCCATTTTGTTGATGGCCACCACCACGGGTACGCCGGCTGCTTTTGAATGATTGATGGCCTCAATGGTCTGGGGCATGACCCCGTCATCGGCAGCGACCACAAGGATAACAATATCGGTGACCTGTGCACCCCTGGACCGCATAGCCGTAAAAGCGGCATGACCGGGTGTATCCAGGAAGGTCACCCGCCCGCCTTTAGGGGTCTGAACATTATAGGCGCCGATGTGCTGGGTGATTCCGCCGGCTTCTCCACTGGCAATTTTTGATTTGCGGATCACATCCAGAAGGGATGTCTTGCCATGGTCCACGTGGCCCATGATGGTGACCACCGGGGCCCTTTCAATCATCTGGCCTTCATCCTCCTGGCTTTCTTCGATATGCAGCAGGGTTTCTTCTTCAAAAGATGCTTTTTCAACCTCAAACTCAAATTCAGTCGCAACCAGAACCGCCGTATCAAAATCGATGGTTTGATTCACGGTTGCCATGACACCCAGGGTCATCAATTTTGCAATCATCTCATTGGCTTTAATTCCCATGCGTTTTGCGAGTTCGGCCAACTCGATGGCCTCATCAATTTTAACTCTTCTTTTGATGGCCTTGGGCGTGGTGATCTGAGTTTTTTGAAACTTGCCCCCTTTTTTGTTTCCCTTTGCTTCCTTTTTCCCGCGTTTTTTGCGGCTGTGGGTGGTATTGTATAAAGCCTCACCCTCAATAACGGATTTCTGTTTACGCTGCTTTTTTTTCCCGAACGGCAAACTGTCATCGGCGAAGATAGCCGGTTTTTTTTCTTTTTTCCATTTTCCTGCATCTATTTCATCCGGTTTGATGATATCGCTGAGAGGAATTGCTTTTTCAGGAATTTCATTAAAAGACGTCGACAGGGGGTCTTTAACAACAAACGGTTTTTTCCTGGGAGCCTCTGTACGGGGATCGCTTTTCGGACCCGGCCATTTTTTGTCTTCAACCGGAGCAGGTTTTCTTAAATTTTCAAGGGCGATGGGGTCTGCTATTTTAACTATTTTTGCAGGTGTGGATTTTTTCTTCTTTTTCTTCTTTTTTGCCTTTTCGTCTCTATCTTCAATGTTCAGCGGGTCAGTCTCCGTCACGGCCATCTCATTTTCCACAAAGGGTTCAGGTTGATTCTCCGACAAATTCTCATCACTGAGAGCGGGGTTTTCCATATGGGTCAGATTGGGGCTCATTTCTTCGGCATCGGGCTCTGCTGCCGCTTCTGTTTCTTTCCCTGCTTCAATCTCCGCAACCATAGCGTCCTGCCCGGAAATTTTTACAGAATCTGCCGGTTCAGCACTAACAGGGGAGTCTACCACGGCAGGTCTGATGATCTTGGCGGGCTGGACCTTTTTTATGAGGGACTTGTCTTTTTTGGGCTCGGCTTCAACAGTCTTGGGGGCCGACGTCATTACCGGAACCTTTGGCATCTCTTCGTGAATGTTCGGGACAACCTCCGGTGAGGTCTCTTCCCCTGAAGCAGGAGTTATGTCTTCATCCCCTTCGGGCTCTGGAGTTTCATCGGCCGGCGACCTGCGTCTTCGAATAACCGACGGCTTTACCTTAACTTCATTTTTCCCTTTTTCCCTACCAAACAGGCTTCGTTTAATCGCGCTGATATCGCTGTCTTCCAGAGAACTCATATGGCTTTTAACTTCAATCTTCAATTCCTTCATTTTATTAAGAAGTGCTGTGTTCGTCATGTTCAGATCTTTTGCCAGCTCGTATACTCTGATCTTCGCCATATATTGCCCCCAAAATTTTGTTCTCTTTTGATAATCTTCCCGTTCTGCCCGCCGATAGTCTCATGCCCTTATCAATTAGCTTTCTTTATCTTCCCGGACTTGCTCGTCATCTTCCGGGTTTTTCAAAGGCCGATCCGGCCCAGGCCCGTTTAATTCTTCGTCCAGAAGAACCTTGGCATCATCCATTATTTCCTTGATTCTGGATTCGTCAAAGCCTGTTATCTGAGCAAGATCTTCAACATCGGCTTCCGCAATGTCCAATAGTGAAGAATAACCGCCCTTGAATAATGTTTCCGCCAAAGGCAAGCCCACGCCTTTCAGCTTCATCAGTGCATCGTATCCTTCTTTAAGTTCACGGCTGTATTCCGCCTCGCTGGTGACTTCCAAATGCCAGCCGGTGATTTCACAGGCAAGCGAAACATTCTGCCCCCCCTTGCCGATGGCTATGGACAGGTAATCGTCTGCCACAATCACCTCCATGGATCGATTGTCTTCATCAATAATGACCCTGGCAATCTCAGCGGGAGACAGGGCATTGCAAACAAACCTGGCAATATCCGGACTCCATTGGACAATATCGATTTTTTCACCCCGAAGTTCCTGAACAATATTCTGAACCCGATTTCCTTTAATACCGACACAGGCTCCTACGGGGTCTACATCCGAGTCGGATGAAGATACGGCGACCTTGGCTCTCACACCGGGAACCCTGGCCGCGCCGCGAAGGGTCACAATTCCTTCAGCAACCTCCGGCACTTCGGTTTTAAATAATTCGATTACAAATTCAGGGTGGGTCCGGGAAAGGATAATCTGCGCACCCTTTGATTCTTCCAGCACATCCAGGACATAGGCCCTGATCCTGTCACCCCGTTTGTAGCTTTCCTTTGGCATCTGGTCCCTCGGTCTCAGCACGGCCTCGGCCTGGCCCAGATTAACGATGATACTGCCCCGATCAAAACGTTGAACAATCCCATTGATAATTTTACCCTTTTTATGGATAAAATTATCATAAATCGCATTTCTTTCAGCTTCCCGCATTTTCTGAATAATAACCTGTTTGGCAGACTGTGCGGCAATCCGCCCGAATTCTTCAGTATCGATCCGAATTCCGAGACTATCCCCGATCTCACATTCAGGGTCATATTCATATCCTTCTTCGATGGTCAGCTCACTGTCCGGATATTCAACTTCCTCTACCACTTCTTTAAAATGGAAAACCTCAACCTCGCCTGTTTTATTATCATAATGGACTTCGATATCCGCTCTGGGCCCGATTTTCTTTCTAGCCGCTGAAATAATCGCTTCTTTTATGGTATTGATAAGAACTTCCGGCTCAATTCCTTTTTCTCGGCTTACCTGGTCAATAACCCTTTTAATATCCGTGATAAACATGCTTACGTGTTCTCCATATTACTGACCTGCAAGTATTGCTTTGCTGATCTCATGGTCTTTTATCTCAACCTTTTTCCCATCAACCGCAATCACAACAGAATCATCGTTAATTATCTCAAGAATCCCGGTAAACTTTTTTTTGTTCTCAATCAACTCCGCTGTCTCTATTTTTACCCGCTCACCCTTGAATCTGAGAAAATCCTCCTTTTTCTTCAAAGGACGGTTGGGCCCGGGAGAAGAAACCTCGAGCCGGTATTTGCCGATATTCTCAATATACACATCGATCAAATCACCCAGTTGGCGGCTGGCGTAAACACAATCTTCCAGTGTAATGCCGCCGGGCTTATCCAGAAAAAAACGAACAATCTTTTCCCGGTTGAAAGAAACAACCTCCACATGCACAAGCTCAAAATTTTCAGCCTGGCATAGGGGTTCTGCCATTTCCCTGATTCTTTCAACTAAAAAATTGCTCTTTTTTGGCCCAACATCCATGTCTGCGCAACACCTGTTCTTTATATCCTCAAATACAAAAACGGGCAGATGCCCGTTCCCGATACAAAATCCGTGCCTTACCTGCAAGGGCTCAGATTATTTCATAAATCCCATAAATGGAACAAACCTGCCTTCCACCCTAAGATGGAGCGGGCAACGAGGTTCGAACTCGCGACATCAAGCTTGGGAAGCTTGCACTCTACCAACTGAGTTATGCCCGCATCAGCCGTGGAATATATCAATCTATATCCGGTTTGTCAACAACCCTTTTCCGTTACGCATGCACCGTTAAAGTTCCGGCAAATAAGCATCAAATTCATTCAACAGCATTTTTGAAAGGGCTTCATGAATCTTTTGAATATTTTTTTCCTTTAATGTCTTTTCCTCGGACCGGTAAATAATTCTATACGATAAAGACTTTTTTCCTTCGGAAAGCGGCGGACCTTCAAAGGCGTCAAAAAGAGAAATATGTTCGATTAAAGGCTCTCTGCCGGAAAAAGCATTCATTTGTTTTAAAACCGATCCAACTGCAACGGCGCTGCTCACAATTATCGTAATGTCCCTTGAAATGGAAGGGAATTTCGGAAGCAGCCGGGCGGTAACGGACCCCGGCAGCAGGTCCTGGATGGCATCAAAACTGAAGTCAAAAACAAAGGCATCTTGCTTTAATCCGAAATTCTTTAGAACCTTGGCATCCATTTTTCCAAGGGTGCCGATCAGCACATCTCCTGATTTGATAAAGGCCGCATGCCCTTTTTGATAATAGGGAAAGGATTGATCCTCAATTCTCTCAAACTCCACATCCCGGATCATGAGGGCTTCAAAAAAACCTTCAACCATACCCTTCAGATCATAAAAATCAATTTCAGATTTTTTTGAATACCAGGTCTGCTCTGATCGATTGCCTGTCAAAAGGCCTGCAACCATTTCAGTTTCTTCGGGAAGATCGCCCTTTTGGGTCGCATGAAATATCTTTCCGATCTCAAAAATTCTCACAGAAGCTGTCTGCTGGGAATTATTCTTTTTCATGGTTTCCAGAAGGCCTGGTATCATTGAACTTCTTAAAACCGACATCTGATCGGAAATGGGGTTTAAAATGGTCTCTACATTTCTTTTTTTGTCTTCTTGGGCAAGATTTAACCGGTCACATGAATTTTCATGGATAAAATTATAATTGATGGCTTCGGACAACGAGAAGCCACACAAAATTTGCCGAATCTTTTTTCTGAGGCCCACTTTAGGAGAAAGCGGCCGGCCCTCGGCCGGCACCAGCGGATAACTGGTTTGAATATTGTTATAGCCCCACAGCCTGGCCACTTCTTCGGAAAGGTCCTCGGGTCGCGTCACATCCACCCTGAATGACGGGATTCCCACCACCAGCTTATCTTCATCCTTTTTTCCGACTTCAAATTCAACGGATTCCAATATCCGTTTTATGGCGGCGGCATCAAGATCGGTACCCAGCCTGGTATTCAAGGCGGTGGTGCTCAACTCAATATCCGTTGGTACAAATTTTTCAGGATAGGCGTCGATAAAACCTTGTGCGACAGTGGCGTCACAGAGTTCCGCCATCAATGAAACCGCTCTTTTGAGCGCATTCACGGTTCCGTCCGGATCAATACCGCGTTCGTACCTGCGGGAAGCATCCGTTGCAATTCCGGTTATTTTTGCAGTTTTCCTAATGGAAACCGGGTTAAAATAAGCGCTTTCAATCAAAACCCGGGTGGTGCTGTTCGTAATCTCTGAATTTTCTCCGCCCATGACGCCGGCCAGTGCTACAGGTCTCTCACCATCACAGATCATCAGCATATCCGGCTGAAGGGCGTGGGTTTTACTGTCAAGGGTTGTAAATTCAGCAGCACGGCCTGCTCTCCGGACAATGATTTTCCCCTTTGCCACCCGATCAAAATCAAAGGCGTGAAGGGGCTGGCCCATCTCCATCATCACGAAATTGGTAATATCCACAACATTATTGATGGAGGTAAGGCCGATGGCTTCAAGCCTCTCCTTCAGCCAGAAGGGCGAAGGTTTGATTTTCACATCAAATAAAAGGCCTGCAGAATATCTCGGACAAAGATCAGGGTCCAGAATCTCAACCTGGGCATGGGTATGGATGGACTCTTCCCCGATTTTTTGTTCAGGGAGAGAGAACAAAGGAAGCTTTACTTTATGCCCGGAATCGGTAAAAGCCCCCATTTCCCTTGCAACACCGATCATGCTGAGGCAGTCCGGGCGGTTGGGGGTCAAATTGAGTTCAAAAATGGTGTCGGATAATTTCAATGCCTGGTCAAGGGGGGTTCCGGCCTCATACTCGCCTTCAAGGTCCATGATCCCTGACGCATCCGAATTCAGCCTTAATTCAGATGCGCTGCACAGCATCCCTTGAGAAATTTCTCCTCTGAGTTTTCCTGTCTTTATTTTTAAATCTCCGGGGAGGACGGCACCCTCAAGGGCGCAGGGAGAAAACATGCCTTTTCTGACATTGGGGGCACCGCAGACAATTTGTAGCGTTTGATCCCCTCCCACATCAACCCGGCAGATGGAGAGCTTTTCGGCATTCGGGTGTCGGCTGACATCCAGGACCTTTGCAACCACAACATGGGTGAGGTAATCATATTTTTCTTCAATCGCCTCCACCTCCAGACCTGCCATGGTCAATTTTTCTGATATGACTGAGGGTTCAAGGTCAACCGAGATATACGACTTTAACCAGTTCAAACTGACTTTCATATTAAAACTGCCTTAAGAAACGGATGTCGTTTTCAAAAAATTTCCTTATGTCATCAATCCCATACTTAAGCATGGCAAGACGTTCAATCCCCATACCAAATGCAAATCCGGTATATTGATGCGTATCATACCCGACATTTTCAAAAACGGCAGGATGGACCATGCCTGAGCCCAGGACTTCCAGCCAACCCGTTTTTGAGCAGACCCGGCACCCTGCCCCCCTGCACATAACGCAACAGATATCGACTTCGGCACTGGGTTCGGTAAAAGGAAAAAAACTGGGCCGGAACCGCAAAGCCGTCTGTGTATCAAAAAACTGATGGACAAAGGTGGTCAATATCCCTTTCAGGTCGCCAAAAGAGATATTTTTATCCACCATCAGGCCTTCAACTTGATGAAACATGGGCGTATGAGTTATATCGGAATCACACCGGAAAACTTTTCCGGGTGAAATAATCCTCACAGGAGGCTTGGCTTTTTCCATCACCCGAGGTTGCGAAGGCGAGGTATGGGTGCGCAGAACAATATTTTCCGATACATAAAAGGTATCCTGCATATCCCTGGCAGGATGGTATTTGGGGATATTCAAAGCCTCAAAATTATAATAATCCGTCTCCACTTCAGGACTTTCCGCAATATCAAACCCCAGTCTTAAAAAGATATCACTGATTTCCCCGGCCACCTGAGTGATGGGATGAAGAGAGCCTCTCATAGTATATCGTCCCGGAAGGGTTACATCTATGCCTTGAAAATCCCTGTCAATTTCAGTCTCAATTTCTAACCGCTTCTCCTGAATTGCTTTTTCAAGCCGCAATTTAAGGAGATTGGCATTTTTGCCGGCATCGGGACGTTCATCCTCAGAAAGAGAGGAGATATTGCGTAAAAATCCGGTGAGAATTCCCTTCCTGCCGAGATATTTGATGGAAATCTGCTCAAGCGCAACTGAATCGCAGGCCTGCTCTATATTCTCAAATGCCTCTGTTTCGATTCCGACAATAGTGTTTTGCAAAACGCCCTCGCAAATTGCTTCTCTAGTTAAATTGGGATCTGGCTTTTGATGCCAACTGGGAAAAAGCCGAAGGATCACAGATGGCAATATCAGCCAATACTTTTCGATCCAATTCACTGCCACTTAGCTTCAATCCATTCATGAATTTGCTGTAAGAGATGTCATTCATTCTTGCAGCCGCATTAATCCTGATGATCCAAAGTTTTCTGAAGTCTCTCTTGCGGGCCCGTCTATCCCGGTATGCATACATCAATGCTTTATCGACACTGTCCGAGGCCGTCCGGTAAAGCTTGCCTCTCCCGCCTCTGAACCCTTTTGCAAGCTTAAGAACTTTATTTCTGCGTCTTCTTGCCTTAAATCCTCTTTTGACTCTCATGTTGTCAAACTCCTCAATTCTCTGTATTCTTTAAATCAAACCGTAAAAAGATCTATCCATTGGGCAATAAACGCCGGACCTCCAGCATATTATCCTTATCAATGATCTGATCCTGCCTAAGAGATCTTTTTCTTTTTGTTGTTTTTTTGGTTAAGATATGGCTGGCATGGGATTTTCTGAATTTATATTTCCCCGACCCTGTTTTCTTGAACCGTTTTGCAGCCGCTCTGCATGTTTTGATCTTCGGCATTGTCTTCCTCTCCTGTATTGCAATTTCAAAAAAGAGATGGTGGTATAATCAAAAAGCACCCTATACCACCATACATTATTATGTATTTTAAAGCAGTCCCTGCTGTTCTTACATCAGCTAACCCGGATCATTTCGGTCCCAAAAGCATTGTAATGAAACGGCCTTCAAATTTTGGGGCCTGGTCGACCACTGCAAATTCCGCCGTCATGGCAACAATTTTGTCCAAAATTGCATTTGCCTGCTCCTGAAGCGTAAACTCCCTGCCCCTGAAAACCATAGTAATCTTGACCTTATCATTCTTGCTGATAAATTTTTCAATATGATTAACTTTGGTCGCAAGATCATGGTCGTCTGTTTTGGGCCGAACCTTGATTTCCTTGATTTGGGTGGTCTTTTGTTTACGCTTGGCCTCCTGCTTTTTTTTGGTCAACTCGTATTTGTATTTTCCAAAATCCATTATCTTGCAGACAGGTGGTTTTGCATCCGGTGAAACTTCAACCAGATCCAAAGATTCTTCAGCAGCAGCCCTTAAAGCTTCTTCAATCAGCATAATGCCTATCTGCTCGCCGCCGGAACCGATGACCCGGACCTGGCTGGACCGAATCCCTCTATTCACATTTACCTGATCCTGCTTTCCTCGCTTAGTAGATATTCCACACCTCCTGCACCTACAAGATTCCATTTTTATGATGATAGAACAAGTATAACCCTGCGATTATAATGACATGCCCTAAAAAATGCAAGTATTATTTCTCTTGAATTTCTTTCATTTTTTGTTCCAGGGTATAAGCTTCCAAGTAACTGTCTTTCCAGTATAAATTTGTGTCCTTGATGAAAAAACGGGCAAAAAGGTCAAGGCTTTTCCGACGGAGCAGGCCGGGGACAATTTCAACGCCGCAATTTTTATATAAACGCGGCAATCTGTTTAAATCACATCGTGTTCCACCACCCATGGGATCTTCATAGGCATATACAATTTTCTTTATTCCGGACAGGATAATAGCACCGAAGCACATCAGGCAGGGTTCCATGGTAACATAAAGCGTTGTTTTTCCCGGTTCAAATCGGGTTTTAAGGGTTTCAAGAGATTTCAACGCGCTTATTTCCGCATGGTCTATTTCACTGAAAAAGGATTGATCCGAAGTTGATCCCTTTCTTTGGCCCACGGCTATGACATCCCCATCCTGTGCGATCACACAACCGACGGGAAACTCTCCACTATCAAATGCAACAACCGCTTGTTCCAAGGCCAGTTCCATATAGTATGCATCATCCAAAATCAAATGTCCTTGCCTGATAAGGGATCTTTGAGATTACCGGTTCCTTGTTTGCCGTGAACCGGGGATTCCATAATTCTTGCTTTTTCCGACAATACCTGTATTGTATTGAGTTTAATGAATTATTCAATATAAATTTATGAAAGCCAATAAAAAATCATATTTAATCGACGACGCTACGGATAGCAATCTTTCCATACGGGAGCAATTCCAGATCAGGGAAAAAAATTTTCTTTCTGAATACGGAACCCTCAGCACCCATGGAAAAAGACGCCATGATGAAGCTGATATCTGCAATATTAGAACGCCTTTCCAGCTTGACCGGGACAGGATCGTTTATTCCAACGCCTTTCGGCGGCTAAAACATAAAACCCAGGTTTTCCTTTCCCCTCTGGGAGATCATTACCGGACCCGTCTCACCCATACCCTTGAAGTTGCCGAAATTGCCAGAAACATCGCCAGAGCCATGCGGCTCAATGAAGATCTAGCCGAAGCCATTGCCCTGGGCCACGATCTTGGACATACACCCTTTGGACACGGCGGGGAAACCGCTTTGGTTGAGGTGTATTCCCCTCATTTTTCCCATTCCAATCAAAGCCTCAGGGTTGTGGACTCCCTTGAAAACAGAGGGAAGGGCCTGAACTTGACCCGGGAGGTCAGGGACGGCATCCTGAAACATTCCAAAGGGTTCGGCAATATCATCCCCTCTACACCCGGTGAAACCGCCGTTACCGTGGAAGGAAGAATTGTCAGGATTGCCGACATCATAGCCTATTTGAATCATGACCTTGATGACGCCTTAAGGGCAAAGGTTATTTGCCCGGCCGATGTCCCGGATATCTGCATTAAAAAACTGGGAAAAACCCATTCCCAAAGGGCCAGCCTCATGATTGAACAACTGGTTTACAACAGCGGTCCGAATAACGGTGAATTCATTCTATTTATGGGCAAGGACACCTTTCATGCCATGACCATCCTGCGTAAATTTCTATATGAAAAAGTGTACCGGTCACCGGCGGTCCATGAAGAATTTGTTAAGGCAAAAAATATTATCATCGGCCTTTATAGCTATTTCATCCATCATCCGGAGGCCTTACAAACCGAACTTGAAAAAATGGAAATGGCGCCCTGGGATGCCGCTAAAAACCCGCTGAAAAGGTCTGTGTGTGATATCATTGCCAGCATGACGGACCGGTATGCCCTAACGCTTTACTCAAAAACCTTTTTCCCCAAACCCCTGGTTTGACCCTTTTTCAACAGACACCGGCATGCCGACATCCATTTTAATTCTTTATCAGTCCATGGACGAGATCTGGAACAGAATTGCAGCCCTATATCAATTCCAGTGCACCGGCTGTGAGGACAATTGCTGCAAATCCCTGTTCTTTCATCACACCCATGTTGAAAAGGCATATTTGCGTCACGGCTTTGATCAGCTTGAACCGGGCAGAAAAAATGAGATCCTGTCCAGAGCCGAAGACTACTGCCAAAAGACTTTTATAGAAAATGAAACGGGCAAAAGCCGGAAAATCATGTGCCCTTTGAATGAAAAAGGCCGGTGCATTCTATATCTCTACCGGCCAATGATATGCAGGTTTCACGGCCTTCCCCATGAAATCAAAAAGCCCGGATTCCCACCTTTGATGGGCAAGGGATGCAGCGCCGGCCAATTCCATGACAAAGCCTATATCCCCTTTGACCGCACCCCTTTTTACCAAAATATGGCCCGGCTTGAGGCGGATTACCGGCAGAAATCAAAAAAAATCGGTAAGATAAGAGAAACCGTGGCCCAGATGCTGCTTTCATCATAATATTTTTTTTACATTTAAGATTTTGTCTGGTATACCTCCTTGCAAATCAAAACCGATGATGTTGCAGGAAAATATTATTTTTGAACGATTCGAAAAAAAGGAGCAGCATGGACGCAGAGGATAGACGAATCGTCACCATCGGCGGCGGAAGCGGCCAGTTTGCCTTATTATCCGGATTACGGGATTTGGAAGACGCCCGGATCACCGCTGTTGTTTCCATGGTGGATTCAGGGGGAAGCACAGGCCGATTAAGGGACGAACTGGGTATCCTGCCACCCGGAGATATCCTGAAATGCATCCTTGCTCTGTCACCCTATCAGAATGCCTGCCGATCCATTCTCTTAAAACGTTTCAAAAAG
>Ga0208373_1000758_pt1 | contig 50718 bp, 47 predicted proteins | sample RifOxyC2_FD_184036 | JGI IMG/M metagenome (GOLD analysis project Ga0208373, IMG submission 184036) | Soil microbial communities from Rifle, Colorado - Rifle Oxygen_injection C2 (SPAdes) | ecosystem: Environmental > Terrestrial > Deep subsurface > Rock core/Sediment | place: Rifle, Colorado...
TTCTCTATTTCCAAGCAGATATTCTTGATTTCCTGATCAATCCCCTGTATTTCCTTAAAAACTAACCTGCGATATTTAGCCGGACAGACTAAATGGTATAATAGCTGGGAAATGTTGTGTGATTTTTTAATAACATTAGTTGACATGGTAAGATTATCTTACCAATGGTCGCCCCACGAAGCAAGCTTCGGGGTAATCTTATTGAATATAAATAAAATAAAACCTATGAGACTAAAATAAAAAAACAATAGAGACGCTAAAAATAAATTTTTTTTGGACAACATCAACTTCATATTCTTAGCCAAAATACTAAATGAAATAGGTGATAAAAATAAGGAAAATAATAAGACATATTGCCACAAACTGATAATAATATGCTTAGAATAAATCGAAGGAAAAAAATGAATATTCATCTCCTGGGGCAACCAATCCAGCCGATAAAAAATTACATAGGCCGAGACTAAAATTAGTGATGGCAGACCCAAAGCAACCGCCATCTTGTTTAAATGGTATTCTTTTCTTTTAAAAATTAAAAATATTCCGACGGCGAATAATAAAAAAATCGCGTACTGCCTAATGTAAAAACCTAATATGACCAACATGGCACCCCCAAAAATATACCAATAATTTTTTTTATCAAACCCGATGCAAAAACAAAGGATGGCAAAGGTTAACATGAAAAGCGTAGGTATATCGCCCATGGAAGTGTACGACAAATTAAAAAATATAGGGTTAAACCAAAGCGTTAGACTTAATAAAAGGCTAGTGACAATAGGCACCTTGAGATATCTTAATAATTTAAAAAAGATCAAAATCGTTGCCAGGGCAAATAGCAAATTAGCTAATCTCATTAAGGAAAAGGAAAATCCAAATATTTTGGCTAACAAAAAATCCACTAACATCAAAAAATGCATATTAGGCGCTAAAAATGACGGATAGATAAACTGACCAGTGCTAACATAGTTATTTATCGCCCAATTATGAACCCAGTCATCATTAAGCGGAAATTCATTAATCGGGGATAAAATTATCAGCTGAAAAATAAAAAGTAGAATTATTATTAAATAACACTTTTTATCCGTAAATATTTTCATAAATAAATCAATAAAAAACGAGTTAACAAAAAATTCTTATATTTGAGCCTCAAACGAAACAAAGTTATAAAAAAATTGAACAATCTCCCAAGAAGATAATTTAGATCGGCCGGCTGAACGGTCAATAAATTGAATGGGAATTTCCACGATGTTGACTTTTAATTTTTCGCACCGATACGGAATTTCTTCCTGAAAGGCATAACCGTTACTTTTAACACCCTCCAGGTCCAAGTGGACCAGAACCTCCCGCCGATAACAACGAAAACCGCTGGTGACATCATGAGTTTTTAATTTTAAAATAATTCTGGCCAGCCAAATCGCCGATCGGCTCATCAGGCGCCTCGCCGGGCTCCAGTGGCTGACGTCACCCTGCGGAATGTACCTGGAGCCTATAACGACGTCTGCGCCTTTATTAATCTCGCCGATAAAATTGGAAATTTCCAAAGGATCGTGGGAAAAATCGGCGTCCATCTCAAAAATTAAATCATCGCCCGCCTGGATGGATTTTTTAAAACCGGCGATATACGCGCTACCGATGCCCGATTTTTGAAAACGCCTTATGACCTCAACCGGATAATCCTGGCTCAGCCGGCTAATAATTGCGCCGGCGCCGTCCGGAGAATTATCATCAATAACGATAAGGCGCAAATCCTGAATATTTAAAGAAAAAATTTCCGGAATCAGCCTGACAATATTTTCCGCTTCATTATAAGTAGGCATTATAATGGCCGTTTTCATTATTTTAAATCATTAAAAATAAAAACTCTAGCTTCATCATCCGCATAAATCAGTCTAAAATCCGCGCGCGCGCTTAACAATCGTTCCAGGCTCTGATGCTGGTTATCCAATAAAATATAACTTGTTTTTAATTGATTGGCTAAAACGTAGCCGGGGTCTGATAGCGGCCGGCCAAGAGTCAGCTGAACGTACTGCTGGTACAACCGTGGATCAAACTGATACATAAAAGTCGGATCCAGCCCCGTCAAATAAAAATTTTGCTCATTATAATAAAACAGGGCGGGAAAATCATCCCAATCGGCGTTAATAATGGTAGTACCGGGCGTTGTATTGGCCTTTAACCAATCGCTGACCTGGTGATAATGTTCAAGGCTCAAACCATGCTTTATGTCGTTTTTGACTTTTACAACGTCCCGGGGAATGTTAATTAAAAAACCAACAGCCGCCAGACTTAATAAAACCAAAAAAATAAAACGCCAAAGGCGGCCCAGCGCCCGCCAGAGCAAAGCGACCCCGCCCTGCCGCCAGACATCACTCCAGGCAAAAGCGGCAAAAATCACGGTAAAAGGTAGGTATAATTCAACGTAGCGCCGGGATTTTAAAGTCAGCAAAAAAAATAATAAACTAAAAATACCCCACAGCCAGGAATAAATAGACTGTTTTCTAAAAGTCGCCGCAAAAACAAACAAACTGGCTAAGAGCAAAGAAGCGGCCAGTGGCGCGTCGGCCAAAAGCTGAATAAAACCGTAAGGATACCATTCCCCGCCCACGCCGATGACTGATTGAAAGTTAATCACGGCGATTTTTACAAACTGCTGCCAGAAAAAAACAAGATTGTTGGGAAAATAAGGGTTTATGAGCAACCCGGCCGCCAAACCGGAAACTATGACGACTAAACCCCGCAAAGGCCCTTTAAGGTTAAGGCCGTTCTCGGAAAGTAATAAAAAATCCTTAAGCTTTAAAAATAAAGACTGCCGGCGGCGCAATTTACCGACCGCATAATTAACAAAAAGATACAAAATTCCTAGCAATAAAAATAACGGCCAGCCGGCGTAAAGCCAGGCGACCCCAAACGACAGTAAAAACAATAAAAATTTCTTTTGATGACTTAAAGCGTAAAATGCCACCACAAAAAAAGCCAAAAAAACAGCCGGGGCTTTAACTAAACTGGCCCGAAAAAGCCAAGGTTCAGAGGTCAGTAAAAAAATAATAAAAATAAACGGCCATTTAATCTGAAACTTTTTAAATAGCCAATAAATCACCGCCACTAACAGCGCGGCAAAAATAACCGTAGCCAGTTTAAGGCCGATCAATGGCTGAGGCAGCCAGATAAAAGGCGCCAACAACAAATGATACAAAAAATGATGATCGGTGAAATCATCTTTTAAGGCTGTTGCCGCCAGCCAGGGAAATTGATGGAGTATTTCTCCCCGGCTGATCAACTGGGCCATTTTGGCGTGATAAAAAGAGTCGGGTTCCGGCAAAGTCGGCGAAGCCTGCAGCCAGGCGAACAGCCCCAAAGCCATGACGATAACCAAAAAATAATCAAAAAAATAGCGTTGATTTAAAAACCTGAGTCTGACAATAAAATTCTCCAACATACGGCAATTTTACACTACTTCAGCCTAAAATAAAAGAAAATCCCGCATTTTAAAATTTCCTGACTCAATCTGATAGGTCAAGAAATAAGACGGATAAGCGCCCAAATGACCCGCCTCCAAAAAACTTCAACCAGGCGCGCTCAATCAAACAGGCAGGCTAACCGCATTGACCTTTACCCGTTTGAACAAGCAAGACTGAGGCAAGTGTTATCTGCCGAAATTTTCCTGCTTTGACCGTGTTTATCCGGCTAAGCTTAGACCGGCTTTAGCTGGATTAGCTTGAGCCGAGCATTTTACTTTTAAATAAATTAACCCAGGGGATTTTATTGGGATCAACTTTATTAATCTTAGACAAACGGTAAGAAAGCAAACTGCCGAAAATCAACATTTCCATCGCCTGGCTCAATTGATCGCCCTTAAAAACAAGCTGCGTAAAGCCGATCTGTTGCCGGCCTAATATTTGCTGAGTCACGCGGTAACGGCGTTGGTTCCTGATGTTGTATTTTTCAGAATTAAAAAACAAAAAATGTAATTTCTTGAAATTATCTTTAGGAAACGTCAAGCCTTCCAATAAATGATGGTTCAATTCGGGAATGGCAAAAGACAACGCCAATTGCTTTGATGACTCATGAATCTGATTGGTTAAAATATGGGCGTTGCCCTGCAAAAATTCAGACGTCACGATAACGGGAATTTTATTAGATAATTTTCCCGCCAGCCGACTGACCGCTTTTAAATCCTGATATTTTTGAAAATAGAGGCGGCTATAAGCGACGAGCTTGTTGATGTGGGACGCCCCAATCTCCAAAAAATGCAATTGGCTCAAAACGTTTAACATGGCGCCTAAGACATAGCCCGTGCCCATCCTCGGCTGACCTGAAGGATTGTTATCCGGCTTAAACAAATATGACGGCAGATGATGATCGCCGGCTAACTTGCCTAAATCGCCGTTGCTCGCGATAATAAAACATTTAGCCTTTCTTTTAAGCGCAACGCGAGCGGCGGCCAAGGCTTCCTCGGTGCCGCCCGAATAACTATTGATAAAAACCAATGTCCGGCCATCTACAAAGCCCGGCAAAGAATAATCCCTAACTTGACTCAGGGACAGCTTAAGTTCCCGGCCGAACAAGCCGAGCAACAAGTCTACTGGCAACTGCGATCCGCCCATGCCACAGGCAACCAGCTGAGTAACCCGCCTGTAAGACGAGGGTAGCTTAACAAACCGAACTTCATTAAAAGCCTGAAAAATCTGGGCGCCCAGGAGCTCGATGGACTTGAAATAATTTTGTTCAACCTGATTCATACGACTAAATTATATCATAGGTTGCCGTTTAAAAAAATCTTGATTTTAAAGCAAAAAATTAGTAAAATTACCCTGCCAAATCAAAAAAAACCAGAAGTCTGGCAAGGGGCCTGCCGGGCCGTTTAAAATAACCATAAGTCACTGATTCTCTCATATCATTAACCTAATTAATCTATGTCTGGACATTCCAAATGGGCAACCACCAAAAGAAGAAAGGCGGCCGTGGACGCCAAAAAATCAGCCAACTTTACCAGGCTGGCCAATTCGATTGCCATTGCGGCTAAAGAAAGCGGCGACCCCGAAAGCAACTTTAAACTAAGAATGGCCATAGAAAAGGCCAAAGCAGGCAGTTTGCCTCGGGAAAACATTGATCGGGCCATCAAGCGCGGCACCGGTGAATTGGGCGGCCAGCAGATTGAGGACATGATCTATGAAGGTTACGGGCCGGAAGGCATCGCCCTGATCATTGAAGTTATGACCGACAATAAAAACCGCGCCTCGCAAAACATCAAACATATTCTTTCTAAGTATGGCGGCAATTTAGGTTCACCCAATAGTGTTATGTGGCAATTCAGCCAAAAAGGGGTAATTACTCTGGAGCAAAACCAGCTCGCCGATGAAATGCAGCTGGAATTGATTGACAGCGGCGCCGAGGATATACGCACCGACGAAGGCGTGACCATTTACACTCCGGTTGACCAGTTTGAAAACGTTAAAAAGAAAATTGAAAACTTAAATTTAGCCACGCTGGACGCCGGTTTGGAATACGTGGCTAAAGACATGATCAAGCCCAAAAAAGACGAAACTTTGCTAAAACTTTTTGAGGATTTGGATAATTGCGACGACGTTAATAATTTTTATTCCAACGCCGATCTTTAAGAAACGGCTGATAATGGCTGACGCACAATGCCTGCCCGATTGACGATTCAGCGGACATCATTAATGATTTACCCGGGAGCTCAATGGCGGCCCAACACGATTCTTATGCAAAAAAATAAAATAAGCCCGAAAAAGCCAGACGCCCAAACTCGTTCGTCCAACGTCATTCTTGGCATAGACCCAGGCCTGGCCGACACCGGCTACGGGGTGATTCAAATCAGCAAGCAAAAAATAAAGATGCTGGCGTGCGGCAGTATTAAAACTGCACCCAGCTCTCAATTGATTGACCGCTTAGACCAACTGCACCGGCAACTCGGCCAAATCATCAAAAAATACCGGCCCGATCAGGCGGCGGTTGAAGAGCTCTTTTTTTGTAAAAACGCCAAAACGGCGCTGGCGGTCGGCCAGGCCCGGGGCGTCTGCCTCATGACCCTGGCGGAAAATAAACTGACCGTTAACGAATTCACGCCTCTGGAAATCAAACAAGCTTTGACCGGTTACGGCCGGGCCGATAAAAATCAGGTCGGGCAGATGGTAAAAATTCTCTTAAATTTAAAAATCGTCCCGCGCCCCGATGACGCGGCAGACGCCTTGGCAACGGCCCTGACCTGCCTGCACTCACAAAAAAATTATTAATGGCTAAAAAACTAAAAATTGTTTCCGTGGCTGCCGAAGTCAAGCCCTTCTCCCAGAGCGGCGGCCTGGCCGACGTCGCCCGCAACTTGCCCAGGGCCTTAAAAGAACTGGGTCATGACGTCATTGCCGTTACCCCCTTTTACACCCAGATTATTGATGCCGTCCAGCACAAATTAAAACCGGTTTACCAAAATGTGGCCATCAAAATTGACGAGCAACACACGGTTAAAGTCAATTATTATAAAGGTTACTTGAAAAAGGATTTGCCCCTATATTTTGTAGGCAATGATCAGTATTTTTCCAAAAAAAAATCAATTTACGGCTCAACCCACGAAAATCGCCGCTTCTACTTATTTAATTTGGCGGCCTTAAAACTCATCACTTTAATAAAATTCCCCGCTGATATCATCCATTGCCACGACTGGCATACCGGTTTGATTCCGGAACTTTTGCAAAAACAGTTTCACCAAAGCCACAACTTAAAAAATACCAGAACGATTTTCACCATTCATAACCTAAGCTTTCAAATGGGCATGAACTGGTGGGAAGTGCCGTCAGATAAAAAAGATTTCGGCCGCAAAGCCCTGCCGCTGTTTACCGATCCGGAAATTGAGTACGTCAATTTTGCCAAACGGGGGATTTTAAATGCGGACATTGTTAATACCGTTTCCGAACAATACGCCGCGGAAATTTTAACCAAAGATTTTGGCCAGGACCTGCACAGAATCCTGTCCAACAATCAAAATAAATTATTCGGCATTGTTAACGGCATTGACGAAAAAGAATACAATCCCGCCACCGATCCGGGCCTGGTTAAAAATTACAGCGCGGAAAGCATTTACTTTAAAAAACAAAATAAGGAAGCGCTGCAAAAAAATTTTAAGCTGCCCAACAAACCGGAAATCCCGCTCATCGGCATGACCTCCAGATTAGCCGAACAAAAAGGGCTGGATCTTCTGGCTAAAATATTACCCGCCCTCCTCGCTGAAGACATCCAGTTCATCTTTATGGGTGACGGTGATAAAAATTACGTCAGCCGAATCAATAAATTTCAAAAAAAATTCTCTAAAAAAATAGCTTTTTCCAACTTTGAGCCAAAATGGGAAACCGGTATCTATGCCGGAGCGGACATCTTGCTCTTGCCCTCAAGATTTGAGCCCTGCGGTTTAAACCAGCTTTATGCCATGCGTTACGGCTGCATCCCGCTGGTCCATAAAATCGGCGGTTTGGCCGATACGGTGGAAAATTTTAATTCCCGGACTAAAAAAGGCAACGGCTTTGTCTTTAAAAAATACCATGAACACCGCCTCTTAATGGCCATTACCCGTGCTTTGGAAATTTACCAGTATAAAGACGTTTGGAAAAAACTGGTGGAAACCGCCATGAAAGTTTCCTGCTCGTGGGAAATACCGGCAAAAAAATATTTAGAGCTTTATGAAAAAACCCTAAAAAAATAAGTCATAACGAAAAATCTCTCATCAGTCATTGACAATTTACCAATTATTAAAATATGTACTGGATAAACTTTCTCCATATTTATCAGCCGCCTACGCAAAAACCGTATTGGATTAAACGGGTGGCCGCAGAATCCTATAACAAACTGACCAAAGGTCTGCTTCAGAATAAAGAGGCTAAAGCCACTTTAAATATCAACGCCTGTTTGACTGAATTATTGATAAAAAACGGAAGACAAGACATCGTAAAAAACATTAAAACCTTAGCTCAGAGGGGCCAGATTGAATTTACGGCTTCCGCCAAGTACCACCCCTTTTTGCCGCTGATTCCCAAAACGGAAATTATCAGGCAAATACGGCTTAATACGCAAACCAATCAAAAATATTTCGGCCGGCTTTACCAGCCACAAGGCTTTTTTTCCCCAGAAATGGCCTATAGCCGTAAAATCGCCTCAATCGCCGCGGAATTGGGCTATACCTGGGTTTTGGCCGATGAATTGGCCTATAACGGTCAGGTCAATCAAATGCCCCATGACCAGCTTTTCCAGGTCCAGGGGCTAAAAAATTTATACGTCTTTTTCAGAGAACGGGATGCCAGCTTTAAAATTCTGTCCGCTCAGGTATTTTCCCCTAAAATTCTCTACGACCTGCTCGGCCAAAGGCTTAAAAGCCGGGAGTACCTATTGACAGCCATGGACGGCGAAACCTTCGGCCACCACCGGCCGGGCCTGGAAGAAATGCTTTTTCAGCTTTATGCCGAAAAAAAACTCATCAGCCTTAACTTGTCCGAAGTGTTTGAACATTTTGTTGGCGCTAAAAAAGTCCAGCCCCTGGATTCAACCTGGGCGTTAATGAAAAGGGATTTAAAAAATAAGACGCCTTTTTCGCGATGGCGTAATCCTAAAAACCCCATCCACTTAAAACAATGGCGGCTGACCAATTTAGCCATCAGAGAGGCAAATAAAATCAGCCCAAATAAAAAGTATTACGGTAAAATTAAAGCCATGCTGGACCGCTCGCTGCATTCGGACCAATACTGGTGGGCTTCGGCTCAGCCCTGGTGGTCTATTGAAATGATTGAAGGCGGCGCCAAAGAATTAATGGAAACCGTTTTAGCCATACCAACGGCCTCCCCTGGCCCTAAAGCCGAGGCGAAAAAATTATACCAGGAAATCTTATACGCCAGTTTCGCCTGGCAACGTTCGGGCAAAGTGGATCAAATGGCCCGCGCCTCAGATGAAGACGTCACCCAAAGGATCACCCGCAAGGAAACGCAACTGTCAAAAGAGGAAATTAAAAAAATCATTCAAACTCTGGAAAAACAAATGCAGACAGCCGCCGCTGATCTGGAATATGAACGCGCCGCCCAGATAAAAAACCGCGTCCGAGAGCTTAAGGAACATCTGGCTTAAAAACTTACCCCTGATCATTATTATATATGTCGCCCTACCGCGTCAGAGACTATAAAATTTTTTTAAACAACCGCTATATTCAAAACCTGGTAAACCGCCACATCAAAAGGATATTTCCAGGTTTTATTAAGTGCACTCAAGTCACCAGCAAACATTATAAAGTGCTGGCGGCCACCAGTTTTTTGGTGCGTTATGAAATAACGCTGGAGACTAAAACAGGCTATCAACATCATCTGGAAGTCAGGGGCAACCGCCTCAACCGCAGAAGTTATAAAATTTTACAACGGCTGTGGCAAACCCATAAGTTTAAAAAATATTACTACCCCCGGCCGATTTACTACTTTCCCAAAAAACAGTTTGTTCTTTATGAAAATTTTTCCGGTCAAGTTTACCGCAGTTGGCCGGATAAAAATTTTAATTTTTATAACAAAACTTTGCCTTTAATCGCGCTCCGGCTGGCCGACCTGCATACCACCAAAATTGCCTCCGACAAAATAATCACTTTAAACGAAAAAATCCACTGGATTGACGACAAGCTTAGAAAAATCAAAAGACACAATTTTGCGTATTATGAGGTGTCACAACAGGCCGCTGAGAAAATTAAAAAATTTTTAAAACTACATTATGCCAAATCGCACTTGAGCTTATGCCACAACGACTTTCAGGCCAGCAACATCATTTATAATCCGCATGGTCCGGAAATCGGCATTATTGACTTTGAACTGCTGGGATTTTTCTTCCCTGCCGCCGATCTAGCCAATTTTAACATTCAGCTTTTAACCGTCATCAAAGATTCGCTGCCGCCGAAAAAAATTATTCACCTGCAAAAAAAATTTATTCGGTCATATAAAAACAATGTCGGCCGCCAACGAACGCGGCAACTGGAAAACGCCTTGCCGTATTTTGAAGCAAAATCAATTTTGGATATCCTGGCTTTATATACCGTCCAAATTTTGGGGGAAACGGAAAAAACCCACGTCCGCTATCTTAAAAAGGCTATGGCTCAACTCTACGGACGTTTAAAAAATTTAAATTTAACTTTAACATAATCATGAATAAATACATCGACCTCCATACTCATTCCGTCTATTCCGAAGGCGCCTTAACCGTCGGCCAGCTAATCGGTGAAGCCAAAAAAAACAATATCGCCGTTTTATCACTAACTGACCATAATACTGTGGCCGGCGTGGCCGAAGCGGTAAAAATCGGACGCCAGGAAAAAATAACGGTCATCCCCGGCGTAGAAATTTACACACACTTTCATAAATACCGTCTGCACCTTTTAGGCTATAATTTAGACATCCATAATCCTGAGCTACAAAAAGCCTTGGACCAGTTAGCCCGCCAAAGAATAACGAAGATTAAAAAATCATTAGCCGTGCTAAAAAAACAGACGGGTTTTACAATCAACGAAGCAAGATTGTTTAACACCCCTTCGCGTTACCCAGGTTTTGCCCATATTATCGGGGAGTTGAAAAAAAGTTCCAAAAATCTAGCCAAAATAAAACAAGATTTAAAAACCGACCAGCCCAACTTTTTTGACATAATCAATAAATACTTCGGACCCGCAACTAAAGCCTGCCTGCCAGAAACCGGCCTGCCGATTGCCAAAGCGCTGGAATTGATTCATCGGGCCGGCGGTCTGGCCGTCCTCGCCCACCCCGCTCAACAATTAAGCTGGAAGACTCAGGTGGTCAGCCGATTAAAATCAATCGGTTTAGACGGCCTGGAAATTTTATCGCCCTACCACCGCTGGCACGACATTGAACATTGGCAAAATACGGCGGCTAAGTTAAAATTAGTCGTAACCGGAGGGTCGGACTTTCATGCCCGCCTGTCCGGCCGCCGGCCTGTTTTAATTAACGAACAGTGGCAATATTTTAAAGTGCCTTACGCTGTTTACCGGCAACTTAAACCCCGCCTGACAAAATATCAATAAAACCTATGGATCAACAACTCAAAATATTACTGGTGGCGGCCGAACTGACGCCCTTGGCCAAAGTCGGCGGTTTGGCTGATGTCATCGGCTCCCTGCCTAAGGCTTTGGCTGATTTAAATATAGACGTCAGAATCGCTCTGCCTAAATACGGCATTATTGATCTTACAAAATACCCCTGCCAAAAAAAGGTTGAGGGTCTGACCCTGGATTTTGACGGACAAAGAGAAACCTTTGATCTTTGGGAAACGGCCTTACCCGGCGCCAGTCCGCACAAAAACTACCACATTCCCGTTTATCTCATTGATCATCCCAAATTTTTGGGTACGGGCGGAATTTATCCGGCGCCGGACGCCTCATCACAGGGTTCAGACTTTGAAGCGCGGCGGTTTGGCTTTTTCAGCCAGGCGGTCTTAAAAATATTCCAACCCTTAAAGTGGGCGCCGGATGTCATCCACTGCCACGACTGGCATACGGCCATGCTACCGGCTTTAACCAAGCTGACGGATAATCCACGGCCGACTTTGCTAACCATCCATAATCTGGCCTATCAGGGAGACTTTGCCGCCGATCTGGTGTTAAATATGTTTGGGCCAAAACTGGACAGCCTGGCGACCATCCAGCAAAGGTTAAATGTCGCCGAAACCATTAACTTTTTAGAGCAAGGCATTTTAAATGCCGATCTTTTAAATACCGTCAGTCCGTCTTACGCCGCAGAAATTTTAACCGCTGAATTCGGCTGTGGCCTGGAAAAACCCCTGGACCGGCGCCGCCCGCAATTATCAGGCATTTTAAACGGCCTGGATGTGGAACGCTTTAACCCGCAAACCGACACCGAAATCAACCACAACTTTTTAGCCGATAATCTTGTGGGTAAAACGCGCAATAAAAAAGACCTGCAAGCCGCGGGCCGGCTGAGGCTTGGCGCTGATATTCCCCTGATTGGCATGGTTTCGCGGCTGGCGGAACAAAAAGGCCTGGACATTCTTTTGCCGATAATGAAAAAACTGATGAAGCTAAAGGCTCAATTTGTTTTTTTAGGCGCCGGCGACCCCAGCTACGAAAAAAAATTAAAGAAACTAGGCAAAAAGAAAAACGTTTTTGTTGACATTGGTTTTAACGCTAAACTAGCTCAATTAATTTATGCCGGCAGCGACATGTTCTTAATGCCCTCAAAATTTGAACCGTGCGGCCTGGGGCAGATGATCAGCATGCGTTACGGCACTTTACCCATTGTCCGGGCGACGGGCGGCTTAAAGGATACAGTCAAGGAAATCAACGCCCAAAGCGGCACCGGTTTTACTTTTACCGCCTACAACCAGCAGGCCCTGTATAAAACCATAACCGCCGCCATTAACCTTTACTCCACCGATCAAACAGTCTGGCAAAGAGCCGTCAAAGAGGCCATGAACCAAAATTTTTCCTGGGCCAATTCGGCTAAAAAATATTTAGAACTGTATAATAAACTAACCGCCTAGCCGGAATCGTGCATCGTGCAGCCATAAATCAAGCAAAGTGTGGCCTGATACAATAAGATACACGATACACATTATACGATACGGAAAAATATATGCCCAAAAAAATTAATCCTGAAATCAGAAAAGATTACATTCAAGATAAATATGTCATTATCGCCCCGGTTAGAGCAAAAAGGCCGTACAATCTGGAGCGGCCCCAGCAAAAAAAACCGGCCAAAGCTAAAGATTGTATTTTTTGCCCCAGACAGGTGGATAATGTCAATGATCGCCTGACGCTCTATAAAAAAAACCGCCAGGATTGGTGGGTCAAAATCATTCCCAATAAATATCCGGCGGTCGGTTACAATTACCCCCAGGCCTACGGCTGCCAAGACGTGGTCATTGAAACCCCCGAACATCAGCCGGAACTGGAAGATTTATCCATCGCCCACATTTCTAAAATACTGGAAGCTTATTCAAGCAGAACGAGCGAAATTTCCCGGGATCCGAAAATTGAATATATTTTAATTTTTAAAAACAACGGCGGCAAGGCCGGCGCCTCCGTCGACCACGCCCATTCGCAAATTTTCGCCACCCAATTTCTGCCGCCGCATTTAATTGACAAATCCCAAAAGCAACAAAAATACAAGCTTAAAACCGGCCACTGCATTTATTGCGACGTTATTAATAAAGAAAAAAAAGGCCCGCGCTGGATCGGCGAAGATAAGGACATTGTTTGTTTTACGCCCTACGCCTCCATGCACCACTACGAAGCCTGGATTATGCCCAAAAGGCATATTGATAATATCACCCAGCTGACCGGCAGCGAACGGAAATCGTTTGCTAAATTTTTAAAACATCTCGTTAAAAAAATCGGACGCCTAGGCCTGCCCTATAACTTTTATTTTCATCAGGTGATCAACGATGAGGACCAACACCTTTATTTAAAAATCAAGCCGCGGGGCAATATCTGGGCAGGGGTGGAAATCGGCTCCGGCCTGATTATTAATCCGGTCACCCCGGAGGCGGCCGCGGCCTATTACAGCCAGGGCTTAAAATAATCAAGGCGGCCGCGGCCGCCTTGCTGATCAATAGACGTAAAACCTTATGGCATCTAAAAACATCTGGATGTAAACGTCCAAAATATAGCGAAGCGGGATTCAGCCAAAAAACAAAAAAGCGGACTGTCAAAGGTCGGCTTTATTGGTTCTCTCTTTTAGAATCTTAATTAATTCCGTCAATCTATTAATTAAATAATCGGGCCGGCTGTCTTTTAACCTGGTGTTGGAATTATACCCGCCCGTTATCGCTACCGTTTTAAGGCCCAGGGCCTTGCCGATTTCCACTTCCTCCACGGTATCCCCGACAATCATCACCTCGCCCGGCCGATACCGCTTGAGGCTCAGGTAACGCCCGGCTTTTTCTAATTTGTTTCTCGCTTCAATGGAACTCTTTAAAACAGTATTCGCCAAAAGGTCGCTTATATAACTCTCAATCTTTAATCTTTTAAGCTGGCCAGTAACGCCCTGAACGGTATGGTTGCTTAAAATTACTGTTTTAATGGAATGATTTTGACAATACTGCAATAACTGGCGGGCACCCCGCCGGGTGCGGCACTTATTGGCCCGCGCTTCATAAACCGAGTGAAAAACTTCAGCCACTTTCTCAGGCTTACGGGCGATGACGTTTTTAGCGCAACCGTGCTTGAGGTAAAACCTAGATAGCGGTATAACAAAGGTTTCCCTAAACTGCTGTAAATCCACCGGCCGGCCGCCAAACCGCCTTAAAACCCGGTTATCCGCCTCCAGACAGGCTTTGGTATCCGACAACAAAACCCCGTTCCAATCAAAAATAACCAGCTTAATCATTTTATTTTAATCTAATAAACTTCCGCCTGCCTACCTGAACCACGTCACCGGATTTAACCACCACCTCGCCCGGCCCGATAATTTTCTGACCGTTGATTTTAACCCCGCCCTGTTCCACCATTCTGCGGCCTGCTGTTTTGGACGAGACTAAGTTTAGCTTAACCAATAATTCCTCTGGCTTCCAATAGCCGGCCTCTAAGCTAACCGCCAAAATATCCTCAGGTATTTCTTTATTTTTAAACTGTTTTTCAAAAGATTGCTCGGCCGCCGCGGCTGATTTTTCGTCATGATATAATTTGACGATTTCTCTGGCCAGCTTGGCTTTAACATCCCGGGGGTTGGCGCCTGATTTTAATTGCGCGGCCACGCCCGCCAGGTCAGACACGGGCACTCTGGTGACTAAAGTAAAATATTCCATGATCAAATCGTCCGGCAGGCTCATGACTTTGCCGAACATGTCGTTGGGCTGATCCATTAAATTGATGACATTGCCCCAGCTGGAGCTCATTTTCCGGCCGTCGGTGCCCGCCATCAAAGGCCCCATAATAATATTCTGCGACTCTTGCTTAAAATAAACCTGCAGCTTGCGCCCGGCCAAGAGATTGAATCTTTGATCGGTGCCGCCCAATTCCACGTCGGCCTTAATGGCCACGGAATCATAACCCTGCATCAGGGGATACAAAACCTCCCTTAAAGAAACGCGCCTGCCTTCGTCTAATCTTTTTTTGATGTTCTCGCGTGCGATAAATTCGGCTACGGAAAACTGGTCGGCCTGCTCGCCGATTTTATCGTAAGTCAATTTTTTCAGCCAACGGCTGTTATAATGAACTTCGGATTTTTTCAGATCAATAATCTCGCCGGCCTGCTTGACGTAGTCTTTCATATTTTTTTTAATGACGGCGAGGGCCAGCATCGGCCGTTCGGAATCTTTGTCCGAAGTGTCGCCGATGACGCCGGTAAAGTCGCCGACGATAAAAACCAGGCGGTGGCCCAGTTCTTGAAAGTCGCGCATCTTTAACAGAGGAATCGCCCGGCCCAGATGCAAATTAGGGCTGGTCGGATCAATGCCCAGCTTGATTCTCAAAGGCCGTCCAGATTCCAGCTTCTTTTTTAAATCAGCGTAATCAATAACTTCGGCAACCCCCCTGGTTAAAAGTTCCTCAATTTTTTTCGGGTCTGTATTTATACGCATACGTTTTTATAATAAAACACGAAAGCAACGTTCTCAACGCGCCGGACGAGCACGTTATTTGTTCGGTGGCGGACGGTCAGCGAGTCATTAGCGGTTATTCGCATTATTAAAATAATATCACCATTTATGCTATAATACAAGAATAAAATAAGCAAAATATGGCGAAAAATCAAGACATTTTGGGAATTGACGTAGGTGGCAACAACATAAAATTCGGCCTAGTTAACCAGCGGGCGCGGCTTATGTCTTATGGCCAAATACCCACCCCCACAACCGCCCCGGCCATCATTAATGCTTTGATTAAAATCATCGGAGGCTATGAACGGCAAATCAAAGCCGTCGGCCTGGGTCTGCCCGGACTGTTGGACCTGTCCAAGGGCCTTATTTTAAAAACGCCAAATCTGCCTTTTCATAGAACACCCATCGTCAGCCGGCTGCACCAAAAAGTAAAAAAGCCGATTAAAATAGAAAATGACGCCAACTGTTTTGTCTTGGCGGAAAGCGTGGTGGGCGGCGGTAAAAATTATAAATACGTGGCCGGGTTTACCCTGGGCACCGGCGTGGGCGGCGGACTGGTTATCAACAAAAAAATTTATCACGGACAAAACCAGGCCGGAGAATTTGGGCATCAAGTCATTGACTTTCATCAAGGGCAAAAGTTGGAAACTCTTCTGGGCGCCAGGGCGCTCAAGCTGAGCGCCGCGGCTTTAATCGGGCTGGAAAAACAGGCACAGGCCCAAAATCCCTTGGCCCTTAAATTCTGGCGGAACTATGGTACGGCCTTAGGTTTTGCCTGCGTCAATATTATTAAAATCTTGGATCCGGAAATCATCATTTTGGGCGGCAAGCAGGCCCGGGCCTTTAAATATTTCCGGCCCCAGGTGGCTGGTATCATCAGACAGCACTGTCCAATCCGGCCGGCTAAAATCGTTAAATCTCAACTGATTGATAAAGCCGGCATTATCGGCGCCGCTCTCTTGTTTAAACAACAGTTTTAATTTTTCATTTTTCCTTTTTATTAATTTCATGCCCATCCCACACTTGGAAAAAAAAGTTCTCTCACCACAAGCCTGGAAAACCAACAGGTCTGATTTTCGTCCACGTAGAAAAAAAAAATCCCCAAAAAATAAAAAAAATTTTGACATAAAAAGGCTAAAAAGAAAAAAAAGCTTTAAATTCAAAAATCTTTTAAAAAAATCCAAAAAAATCATCCCCGGGCTGATAATCTGCTCTTTAGCCGGCTTAATCGCCTTAATCGGCGCCCTGGCCTGGCTGGCCAAGGATCTGCCCAAACCCGATAAATTAATCACCCGGGACGTGGCCCAAAGCACCAAAATCTATGACCGAAGCGGCGAACATCTGCTGTATGAAATCCACGGCGAAGAGCAAAGAACCATTATCCGGCTTGAAGGCGTCCCCGCATACGTCATTCAGGCCACTCTGGCTTTGGAAGATCAGCGTTTTTACGAACACAAAGGCTTTTCTTTATGGGGCATCTTCAGGGGCGTGGTCCTGCAAACATTGAAAGGCCAAAGAGCTCAGGGCGGCTCAACCCTCACCCAACAGCTAGTTAAAAACGCCATTTTAACCGACGAAAGAAGCATCACCCGCAAGATTAAAGAGCTAATTCTTTCTTACCAAATCGAAAAAAAATATTCCAAGCAGGAAATCTTGCAGATGTTTTTTAACGAAATCCCTTACGGCTCCACCGCTTACGGCATTGAGGCGGCGGCCAATTACTACTTAGGCAAAAACGCCAAAAATTTGACTCTGGCGGAGGCGGCGCTGCTGGCCGCCCTGCCCCAACGGCCCAGCTACTTTTCTCCTAACGGCAGCCACGTCAATGAACTTTTCGCCCGCCAGCAATACGCTCTCAGCCAAATGGTTAAACTGGGTAATATCACCGCGGCGGAGGCCGAGGCGGCTAAAAATGAGGAAATAAAATTCAAACAAAAAATTGAAAGCGTGACCGCGCCGCACTTTGTTTTTTACGTTAAAGAACTGCTTAGCGAAAAATACGGTGAAAAGATGGTTGAACAAGGCGGTCTAAAAATAATCTCCACTTTGGATTACGATTTGCAAAAAAAAGCGGAAGAAATTATTGCCGCCCAGGCGAAAAAAAACCTGGAAAATTACGATGCCACTAACGCCGCTTTAGTGACCATTGACGTAAAAACCGGGCAGATTCTGGCTATGGTCGGATCAAAGGACTTCTTCAATGAAGAGATCGACGGCCAAGTCAACGTTGCCTTATCGCCTCGCCAGCCGGGCAGCTCATTTAAACCAATTGTTTATACGGCCGCCTGGCAAAGGGGTTATGTGCCGGAAACCGTGGTCTATGATCTGGAAACGGTCTTCCCCGTGGTTAACGACAACGACTATATCCCTCATAATTATGACTTAAAGGAACGCGGCCCCGTTTCCTTGAGAAGCGCCCTGGCCGGGTCCTTAAATATTCCGGCGGTTAAGATGATTTATTTAACCGGCATTGACAATGTTTTAAATCTGGCGGACAGCCTGGGCTACACCACCTTAAAGGATCGCAGCCGTTTTGGCTTATCGCTGGTTTTGGGCGGCGGCGAAGTTAAACTTTTAGAGCATGTTAACGCCTTTGCCGTTTTGGCCAGAGACGGTAAATTCTTACCCACCACGCCCTTGTTAAAACTGGAGGGCGGCGACGGCCGCCTGATGGAGGAATTTAAGGAAAGCCGGCCGGCAAAAGTCATGGAGCCGAATATCGCCCGAATCACCGATGACGTGCTTTCGGATAATAACGCCAGGGCTTTTATTTTTGGGGCCAATAACTATTTAACCCTGCCGGATCGGGCCGTCGCCGCCAAAACCGGCACCACCAACGACTATCATGACGCCTGGACTATCGGCTTTACTCCAAATGTGGCCACCGGCGTCTGGGTGGGCAATAACAATAATGATGAAATGAAACGGGGCGCCGACGGCAGCGTGGTCGCCGCGCCCATCTGGCAACAAGTGATGAAAGAAGCAACCAAAAATTACCCCGCGGAAGAATTCCTTAAGCCAAGCTACAACATCCCCGATAAGCCTATGCTGGGCGGCGAGGCCTCGGGCCTTAAAGTCAAAATAGATAAAATGTCCGGCTTGCTGGCCACGGAGTTTACGCCGCTTCAACTGGTGGAAGAAAAAATTTTTAAACAGGCCCACAGTCTTTTGTATTATGTCGACAAAGACGATCCTTTAGGGGCGCCGCCAACCAACCCGGATGATGACGAATATTTTAAATACTGGGAAGAAGCGGTGGCAAAATGGGCGGCTAAAGAAGGCGTTATCAATCAACCCCCGCCCACAGCCGAGGACAATCTTCATCAGCCTGGCGACCGGCCGCAAGTCAACTTCATCTCGCCGGAAAATAATATCACCCAAACCAATGAACGCATAACTTTAGACGTCCGGGCCAGCGCGCCCCGGGGGGTTAATAAAATCGAATACTATTTAGACGGACAACTACTCCACAGCATTTTTCAGGAACCTTATCTTTTCAACTACAACCTTCCCTATGCCTACCTAAATGGGCCCCATCAATTCACCGTCAAAGCTTATGATGACTTAGGTAATGTTAATGAAGATCTACGAAATATTAATTTAGACCGCCAGGCCTATCTTAATATCGGCTGGCTGCAACCCGATACCGGCGCCACTATTACCGCCACTGACTTTCCTTATAACCTCATTATTCATCTTGATAAAGCTGAACTGGTAAAAAAAATTGATTTTTATTTCCGTCTGGCGGGCAGCAATAATTCCCAATGGATTGGTTATGTTAATGATGTATTTGACAATACCAACCAGGTGGTTTGGTCTTCTCCCCCGGAACCCGGAACTTATAAAGTCTACCCAATTATTACGGACGCCTTAAATGCGGTAGTCACCGGTCCAGAAATTACCGTCAGCATTGAATAGCTGAAACAACTCCGGCGCCTTTTCTTTTAGCGTATGGACTAGGCGGCCGGATAAACCGTCAAGCCCGCGACATCATCATTTAAGTAAATAAAAACGCCGGCCGTTTTCTCTCCGGCGGCATTTTAAAATCAATTATCAATTTTTCCCCCGCGCGACTGGCAATTTTTTTTAAACAGCCGTTAGGGGCGCAGGTTACATTATTGACGGATGGGCATCACAATATACAAATAGCTATCCTGGCCGGCCGGTTTAACCACGCCTGGAGCACTGTCATTAACCATTTCAATCGTCGCTTCAGCGGAGCCTAAATTATTTAAACCGTCCAAAAAATAGCGATAATTAAAAACTACTTCATTATCGTTGCCGCTGATATCTATCGGCAAAGTCACGGTATTTTCGCCCACGCCGCTATTAGCCGCCGAAATCACCAGTTCTTTTTTGTGGGACAAAAAACTGAATTTAACATCATTAATCCCGGGCTTGCAAAACAAGGAAACGCTTTTGATTGCTCTGATCAATTCGTCCACCCGTATCTTAATTTGCGATTTGAACTCCGTTGGTATGATTTGCTGATAATCGGGGTACTGTCCTTCAATTAATCGGGAAATCAGTTCAACCTCACCATTTAAAGAAAAGAGAATTTGGCTGTCATTAACATAAATATTGGTTTCGCTACCCTCAACTTCATTAAGAATTCTGGAAAGCTCCTGCAAGGTCCTCAAGGGTACAATAATTTGTTTTTCTTCCGTCGCCGGATTAATAAAAGTAATTTTCTTTTCCGCCAAACGGTAGCTGTCGGTACCTACCAGCACCAGCGCAGTTTTATTGATTAAAAATAAAACGCCGCTGATTTCGGGGCGCGATTCGTCCAAAGTGACAGCAAACATTACCTGATTTAAGGCCTGGCGCAAATCAGCGCTTTTAACCACCAGGGGTTCGCCCTTTTCCACCTCAGGAATAACCGGAAAGTCATTAGCATCCAAACCCTTAACGTAAGTCTCCTGATTTTTGGACTTGACATACAACGTCTGATCCTTAAGTTCAATTTCCACATTTTCTTTGGGCAATAAGTTAATGTAGTCCGCTAAAAGTTTGGCCTGGACGGTAAAAGAGCCCTCTTTTTCAACCTTGCCTCTTAAATTGGTATTAATGCCGATTTCCAGGTTGGTTGAGTTCAAATTAATCAGGCCATTTTTAACCTCAAGTAAAACGTTATTTAAAATTGGCAGGGTGGCGCTGCGGCTGGCCACATGGCTAACTAGGGCTAAGGCTTTATTTAAATTTTCTTGGGTGCAGGTAAATTTCATAATTATTAATATATTTAATTTTAAATTATGGTATTAATAATAAGCGGAGTTGATAAGTTGAAAAACATTTTTTATCCAATTTTTAAAGGTGGTTTTTACCGAATTGTTTGTGAATAAAAACGGTGATAAAGATTAATAAGTTTGGGATAATAATTGGTGATAATGTTTTGATGTTGATATCTCCGCTTGGTTGCCGATTTTATGAACACTTTAAATTTACTTTTTAACGTTTTCCCCCCCAACTTTTACTCAGGATATAAACGGTCTAACCTTGATACAATCTTTGTTTGATTAATTGTAAATCGTTCTTAATTTTTTCATCGTCCTGTATCGCTTTAGCTATTTTATTGCAGGCATGGATTGCGGTAGTATGATCTCTGCCGCCCAACTCCTGACCGATGGAAGGGTAAGATGATTTTATTTCTTCCCTCATAATAAACATAACAATCTGGCGGGGGGTTACCAGTTCTTTGCGCCGGCAACTGCCGATTAAATTATCAATGCTGATATCAAAATAACTTGCCACTGTGTTGATTATTTTTTTAGGCGTTAAATTTCCCTTAATAGACGGCGAGGTCAAACTTTTCATGATTTGCTGGGTAGATTCAAGGGTAATAGGGGCATTATTGAGCTGGTGGTGGGCAATAATGCGGTTTAAGGCCCCTTCCAGTTCCCTGACGTTGCTTTGGACGTTTTCGGCCAAGAATTGAATGACGTCGGGGTTCAGGGGATATTTTTTTTCCAAACTTTTAGCCTCCAGAATCGCCATTCTGGTTTCCAGATCGGGAGCGGAGATATCGGCAATCATACCCCATTCAAAGCGTGAAATTAAACGCTGTTCCACGTCTGGTATGGCTTTGGGCGGCCGGTCGGAACTTAAAACAATTTGTTTGTTGTTTTGATGCAGGGCGTTAAAAGTGTGAAAAAATTCTTCCTGGGTTTGTTCTTTGCCGGAAATAAAATGAATGTCGTCTATCAAGAGGACGTCAACTTGCCGGTAATTGTTTTTAAAACGTTCAGTTGTGCCGTTTTTGATTGATTGAATGTAGTCGTTGGTGAATTTTTCACTGTTGACATATAAAATTTTCATTTTTGGTTTATTGGCCAAAATATGATGGCCAATCGATTGTACTAGGTGAGTTTTACCTAGGCCAACGCCGCCATAAATGAATAAGGGATTATAGGCCTGGCCGGGTTTTTCGGCCGCGGCTTTGGCCGCGGCTGTCGCCAACTCATTGCCTTTGCCTACCACAAAGGTGTTAAAGACATACTTATTGTTAAGGCCGAATTTGTTAAGATTGAAGTTTTCCGTTTCCTTGGTTTCTTCGGTCAGGGCGGAGCGGGGGGTGATGGCGTCCATGGAGGGCCTGGGCGTTTGTGGTTTATTGGTTTCAACAATAAAATTAATAAATGTTATTTCATTGTTGGTGATGTTTTTTAAAGCTTGCAGTATTTGATCGTGGTATTTTTTTTCCAGCCAGGCTTTGGTAAAGGCGTTCGGGGTGCCGATGATTGCCTTATTGTTTTCAAAAGAACTGATAAAGGTATTTTTAAACCAGGTCGTAAAATTAGCCTTGCTGATTAAAAGTTCCAGCTCGCCAAGAGTGGCTTGCCAAAGTTGTTCATTAGTCATAGTTATTTTTGTTTTAGCTTGGCCCCGTCAGCCCTTAATGTCAGGTTCAAAGCTTAAGGGGGCGCTTAAGGAATTTAAGAGTAAACGAATTTTAGCATAAATGCAATAATAACAAAATATCCCCAAAGGAGGATAGGTTGTTTATAAACTGTTAATGATTTAAATAATTGTTAAATCAGACAATTTCCTTGATCTCTAGGGCTGACTGCCAGGCTAGTAAGAAGAAATTTTTATAAGTTTTAGCTAAATCTTCAGATTCAATTAAAACGCCAAACAAGTTATCTAAGGAGATAATAAAAATTTTATTTTCAGTAATCGCTGAATCGGCAAAAACCGGCAAATTTTTTGGCATCATTTTCATGGGCCTGAGGCAGGCATTTTTTTTTAAATATTTAAGTCCATATTCATCATAACTGACTATTTCTTTGGAGATTTTGTATTTATCGGAAAAATGTTCAGCCCAGTATTCAATCAGATTGGGAAAGATTTTATTGATTTTTTGATAATTAGTGCCAAAAAAATAAATTTCTTTTGAAGGAAAAACTATTTTTGTGTAAACGTTCCAGAGTTCCTCTTTACCTTCGTAATATTTGATTTTTGGTTTGGCGGTTTTGGCAAATTTGGTTTCAAAATAGGGTAAGAAGTCGTTAAAGTTGGTGATCTTTTCCTTATATTTATTAAGCATGATTTTGGGATCTTCGGCCGCGTATAAAGTGGTGCTTTTTTTCTCAATTTTAGCCACATAGCCCTTGGTGAATAAATTGTCTAAAGTCACATAACAGGTCGGCCGTTTAATTTGGCCCTTTTTGGCGATATTTTGCACGGTATCAGAACCCAATTCCAAACAGGCTAAATAGGTTTTTGCCTCTATTTCAGTCAGGCCGAGGTCAATAAGTATTTTTTCTTCAATCATATTTTAATGCTAGCAAATTTTGAAGAATTTGTCAATAATTTTGACAACATATATTTAGTTGTGGCTAAGATTAGCCAATGCAATCAGTTATTAGTATTGACATTTTTTTAATATTAGACTATTATTTACCGTTAAACCGAACATTAAAATCATTAACCAAGGGGCCATAAAAATGACCATTATTCCTTATCAGGATTACTTGGATGGCACAGCCAAGGTTCTGCAAGAAAGCCAAACAGAAACAGAAAGGTATGAAGTGGAAGTGCTGGGTAGGGAATTTATTGTTAATCCGGGAGTATTTTCACCCAAGTATTTTGAAGATACAGCATTTTTTGCCGCCGAAGTGCCAAAATTGGTTAAGCCAAAAGACGATTTTTTGGAAATTGGTTCAGGTACTGGCATTGTTTTGGTTCATACGGCTTTATCAGGCGTGAATAAGGGCATTGGTATTGATATCAGCCACGGGGCTTATCTCAATACTTTAGCCAATATCCGTAAACATGGTTTACAGAAAAAAGTTACAGTCAGACATGGTGATTTATATGATCCATTGTCGGCTGACGAGAAGTTTGATGTGATTTTCTGGAATACTCCGTTTGGGTTTGTAGACAGGTATAACCTGACTGTTTTTGAAAAAGCAGTCTTTGATCCGGGCTACCAAGCAACGGAGAGGTATATCATCCAGGGTAGAAATCATCTTAAACCATATGGGCGATTGCTGATTGGTTTTTCAACCACTTTAGGCAGGTTTGATTTGTTGCAGAAGTTTTTGCAACAATCAGACTTTACGGTTAGATTGGCTGCCAAAACCGCCAGTATGGAAACACACCCCGTTTTCTTTGAGCTTTTCGAAGCCACGCCGTTAACTTAATTTGGAGAATATCATGAAACACCATGTTGTTGTCTTGGTCATGGCTGTTGGTTTACCTGTCCTAGGTTTGGCTCAAGCCTATACCAGCATTGAGAGTTATTTGGCAGCCGATGGCCTGCCGTTGATTCAGGTAAACAGCCTGCAGACGGCGGAAATCGGCCAGCCGCTGGGCTTATTCAGCTTTATGCAGGTTCGGGCTGATTACGCTCAGGCATATGGCGGAGTAACCCTGCCAGTAGACTGGTGCCAGCTTGCTCTGGGTGTTGGCGCCCAGCAGTTTAATGGGTTATGGTCCTGGCGTCTTGGCGGTTATCTGGTCGTCGGAGATCAGCCTGACACTATTGCCAACAATTCTGTCAGAGCCGCTGTGGTTGCGGCCGAGACAGGGGTTGACGGCTTATGGCTACGCGGCCAGGTTAATTTTCCTGTCTGGCCGCAGTTGGGCTTGGGCTGTTTTGGCGAGACCGTTTTGGGCGTTGGTCCCCGCTTGGAATATTGTCCGCCATGGCTGCCGCTACAGCTGGGCGTATCTCCGCTGTACGATTTTAAGACGGAGGCCTGGCATTGTATTATCGGCGCTACCTTTAACTGGTAGATCCATTTGCCGATATTTTAAGGCGTTGGTTAAAAACCGGCGCCTTTTTTATCAGGCGCCTTTTTTATCATTGACTGAAAATCCCAAAACTGCTAGAATTCAAAGCGTATTATAACTTAATAACGTGCATCCATATCGTGTCTTTAATTAATTACGCTACACGATACCCGCCCGTCTTGCCGTTGTGGCAGGCGGGCACGATATACAATTATGCCTAAACGAACATACCAACCTAAGACCAGAAAAAGGGCCAAAGTTCACGGTTTTAAAAAAAGAATGAGCACTAAGGGTGGGAAGCGGGTTTTAAAGAGCCGCCGGGTTAAGGGGCGGAAAAAGTTAACTGTTTAGTTTTTATGTTGCCCCGGGCCAACAGGCTGGTTAAAGAGTCGGAATTTAAGCAGGTGGCCCAAAAGGCCAGGCCCTTGCATTCCCAATTTTTGATTTTAAAAAAAATTCCATTTCACGATAATCCCACCGTTTTTGGCCTGGTGATTTCCGCCAAAGTCAGCAAAAAGGCTGTTGTGCGCAATCAGATCAGGCGCCGGTTGCGGGCGATTTTAAGGTCTGGTTTGCCCAACATCGCGTCCGGCTTTAAGGTGATGCTGGTGGTCAAAAACGCCATGATCGGCCGTAATTTTAAGGAGATTGAAAGCGATTTAAACGGTTTATTGAAAAAATCGAACTTATTATGATAAAACGGTTCATCTTAAAGTTAATCAAGCTTTATCAAAAAACATTTTCCCCAGATTCCGGCTGGCTGGCCTATAAGCATCCCCAGGGCTTTTGCCGCTATTATCCCAATTGTTCAACTTACTGCTATCAGGCTATAGAAAAATACGGAGTGTTTAAGGGTGGTTTTAAATCATTCCTAAGAATTTTGAGGTGTCATCCTTTTGCCAAGGGCGGCGTTGATCAGGTTTAGAGTTTAGCACAAACGACGATCTACTAGACGGCGGCCTTACCCTTACTTAGGCTCATGACGTAATGTTTTTTCCTTAACTTCCACCATTCATTTATGTTTACCAGCATTTATCAGGCCGTTCTTTATCAGCCAATTTTTAATCTGTTGGTCTTTTTTTATAATTTGGTTGGCGATATCGGCTTAGCCATAATTTTATTGACCATCGTCATTAAAATAGTTTTGTCTCCGTTTTTTATCCAGTCAGTTAAGGCGCAGCGGGCGATGCAGGCGATTCAGCCCAAACTGGATGAGTTAAAGGAAAAGTACAAAGATAAAAAAGAAGAGCTCGGCCCGGCGATCATGCAGCTTTATAAAAAAGAAAAGGTCAGCCCCTTTTCTTCCTGTTTGCCGCTGTTAATTCAATTTCCTTTTTTAATCGCCGTTTTTCAGGTTTTTAGAATTGGCTTAACCAACGGCAGTCTGGATATAATTTATCCGTTTATCACCAACCCTGGCAACCTCAATCCGGTTTCCTTTGGCCTTTTGGACATGGGCCACAGCAGTATTGTCATTGCTATTTTAGCCGGTGCGGCCCAGTTTTGGCAGTCTAAAACCATGATGGGTAAAAAACAGGCTAAAGTTAATCAAAACAGCATGGCTTCGGCTATGACCAAACAAATGACTTATTTTATGCCTTTAATTACCATTTTTATTGGTGCTTCCCTGCCGGCTGGCCTGACTTTTTATTGGTTTTTAACGACCTTGCTTGGCGCGGCGCAGCAGGTTTATGTTTTTAAAAAAATGGATCAAGCAAAATTAAATTGATCTGACCTTTATTATTATGCAGCTGTCATATAACAGGTTAAAAAATTTACCAGTCTATACCAGGAGCCATGATTATTTGGGCAAAATAGAGGATATTGAAATTAATTCGCAGACTCACGCCGTCAGTTGCTATATCGTCAGCCGCCCTCGGCTCATCCAGCGATTGTCCGTTAAAAAATTAATGATCGCGCCCGCGCAGGTGTTGCAAGTAGATAATGAAAAAATGGAGGTAGAGGACGGCCTGATCAAAGAGCTTAAGGAAAGTTTAGTTAAGGATCCCCTGAGAGCGTAAATATAAAAGCAATTTTAAACGCTCCCATACGTTGGGAGCGTTTTAGTTTTTTGTTACTTTTAAGTATATTCAGATGACTTCAGGACCGCGGCACGTAGTCTACAAACAGTTTAATTTTTTTCCGCTTCCCCTTGAACAGTCTCGTCTGGCTTGTCTGGATTATTTGGCGTTTCTGTGTTTGGATCATTTTTGGACTTTTCAGGACCGGCTGTTTGCTCCGGGCTTGGCGCATCCCCTTCTTTTTTAACGGTTTTGGCTGATGCTTTAGATTGTTTGATTCCTTTTAATGCTAGGCCTAAACGATGATTTTCCGGTTCAATGGAAATAATGGTAAAGTCATAAGTTTTACCTTCCAGCATCAGTTCTTCGGGATGATTGATGCCGCCCAACTCGGAAATATGAGCCAAGCCGTGGATGTCTTTGTCTAATTCCACAAAAGCGCCAAAAGGGTTCAGCTTTAAAACTTTGCCTTTTACTTCTTGCCCGATTTTGTATTTTTTGGCGACGTCTTTCCAGGGGTCGGCGGTTAGTTTTTTCATAGACAGCGAAACGCGTGAACCGTCAACAGAGATGATCTGCGCTTTGATTTTGTCTCCGACCTTAACAATCTGTTTGGGGTCGTCAATTCTTTGCCAGGCCAGTTCCGAAATATGCACCAGGCCCTCCAGATTGTCGCCGAATTCCACAAAAGCCCCAAAATCAACGACCGCTGTTATTTTACCGTCAACGGTATCGCCCACCTTAAAGCCGTACATGGCCTGTTGTTGTTTTTCTTCCCAGGCTGATTTTTCGGAAAAAATGAGTTTTTCTTCAATTTCGTTAACGTCAATAATTTTAACTTTAAAGTTTTGGCCGATAAATTTTTTAAGCGCAATGAGAATTTTGCTTTTATCGCCGCCTTCAACCCTGGGGTAATGTTCGGTGTTGAGCTGTGAAACCGGAATAAAGCCCATGACGTTGCCGACTTTGGCCATTAAACCGCCTTTATTGGCGTCAAAAATTTTGGCTTCCACCACCTCTTGAGTTTGCTGCAGTTTTTCCAGCGCTTCCCAGGCTTTTTGGTGACCGGCATATCTGAAAGAAAGTTCCATCTGGCCGCTTTCGTTTTCAATTTCCAAAACAGTGGCCACAATCTTATCGCCCGGTTTTATTTTTGAATATTCGCCTGATTCATCGTAAATTTCCTTGCCCCGGATGACGCCGGTTGTCAGGCCTTCTATATCCACCAGCACCTCATTTTTGGAGGAGCTAATCACTATTCCCTCAATCAGTTCGCCAATTTTTGGCACCGGCCTGGCCACACCCTGGCTTAACAAACCGGTCATCGGATGATCTTTGCGTTCGTTCAGCAAAGAGTTTTTGTCTGTTTTTGGCTTGGCATTTACTAGTTTTGTCTTAACTTCGGAAATAACTGACATTAATTTATTAAATTAACTTACCCAAAGGCAAGCCCCTTTAGACTCAAAAAGGGTTAAATTAAAAAGAGTCTTGCCTATTATAGGTTAAATTCCATATTTTAGCAAGACCCCTTTAGGGCTGGTAGATGAATTTTGGTTTATTTAATGATTTTATCAATAATGCCGTATTTAACGGCCTCTTCCGTGGTCATATAGTAATCGCGATCCGTGTCTTTTTCCACCTTTTTAATCGGCTGGCCGGTATGTTTTGCCATAATCTGGTTTAGCTTATCTTTGATTTTAAGAATCTGTTCGGCTTTGATTTTGATGTCGGAAGCCTGGCCTTCGGCGCCGCCCATCACCTGATGAATCAGTATTTGCGCGTTGGGCAGGGCCAGGCGTTTGCCTTTGGCGCCAGCACAGAGCAACAAGGCGCCCATGGAGGCGGCCATGCCAACACAGATGGTGGAAACCTTAGGCTTGATATATTGCATGGTGTCATAAATCGCCAAGCCGTCCGTGACCGACCCCCCGGGCGAGTTGATATAAAGCTTAATGTCTTGCTGTTCGTCTTCCGAAGCCAAAAACAGCATTTGGGCGATAACGGTGTTGGCCACTTTATCGTCTACTACGTCCCCTAAAAAGATAATTCTTTCTTTTAGCAGCCTTGAGTAGATATCATAGGCTCTTTCGCCATAAGTCGATTTTTCTATGACAGTTGGTATTAAATTCATATGTTTTCAAGATTAATTTTTAATTTCCCGGGCTCGCCCTAAACTGGGCGCCCGGTTTATTAAAAATTGAAAATTAGCCATAAGACATTTACTTAATGCTCCACTTGTTTTTATTATAAACCAGTTTGCCTTTGACTGAAAAGCCGGCCGCCTTTTTATGGCCGCCGCCACCCCAGGCTTGAGCCAGCTTGGCTACGTCAATCCCGTCATAGGTGGTTCGCAGACTGCCTTTAATGGTCTGATCATCCTGTTCGGCGAGCACCATGATAATTTTTGCGCCGGTTAATTCGTTAAAAAAATTGCTTAGGCCGTTGCCGGAATCGGGGGCGAGATTTAAGTCGCGGAAGTCTTTTAAAGTGATAATCGTGTAAGCTAAGCCATAGCGGGGGTTATAGACCAGTCTTTCAAAAGCCCGGCCCCACAATTTAAGCAAATTAAGGCTTTTGTCCCTGAATTTTTTCTCATTGATTTCTTTGTGTCTGGCGCCAAGGTTGAGGAGATGGGAGGCGGCCGTTAAACAGCCCAGCGTTGTGCCAGCGTTGGAAAAAGCGCCCGTGTCAAAAATAATCCCGTTTAACAAAGCCGTGGCCATATCCTTGCTGATGGGCGCCTGCCACAGCCGGAGCAAGTCGTAAACCATTTCCGAGGCCGAGCTGGCGGTATCTTGGACTAAATTTAGCTGGCCAAAATTGGTGTTGGACGAATGATGATCAATATTTATTAAGGTATAATTCGTTTTCATGTTTTGGATCGGCTCTTCAACGCCGGCGTAGCCCAGGCTGCCGGAATCCAAGATGATGATCGGATCAAATTTTTGTTTAAAAATTTTTTGTTCGCTGGTGACTTGATGCAGTAAGGGCAGGAATGAGTCATTCTCGGAAATGGCATCACGGCAAAACAAACTGTAATTTTTGCCTTGGCTTTGCAAAAAAAGAGCCAGGGCGCTCAAGGCCCCCAAGCCATCGCCATCAGGATGCTGATGGGTGATTAACAAAATATCTTCGGCCCGGGTTATTTTATTTAATATGGCCTGGGCCGTTGCCGTGTCTTTAATCATAAATAGTAGGCCGGTTGGTCTAAAAGTCGCCATTAATTCAGACTGTCAGGCGGCCTTTTAATTTTTGACTTTTTAGCCTACAATATCCGCCCGTATATGTCAATTTAGGGATTCAGGCTTTTTAATGTCCGCCAGCAGTTTTTCAATCTTTCTGTTTTTAAGGGCGAAATCATCCACAGCCAGCTTTAATTCCGGGCATTGTCTGGTGGTCAGCTGTTGGCTTAAAAAGCGGCGGGCCTGGCCTAGCCGTTTAGTGATAATTTTTAAGACGGTACCGGTTTTAGTAATCGGTAAAATACTAAGAAGCAGGATGGCGTGCTTTAGGTCGGGCGTAACCCGGACGTTGGTGATCGTTACCAAAGAATCTCTGGGGAATTCTATTTCCCGGATAAAAAAATCATTCAGTTTGCGTTGAATGACTTCGGCGATTTGTTCGGCTCGTTTAGGCATAAAATTAAAGTAAAATTTAGAGTGGCTTGTTTCTCAGGGATTTAATCTTTTGCGCCGAATTTTTTGGTTTGCATTTTTTCTTCGTAAATTTCCAAAGTATCGTTAACCTCAATCACCCCCCGGCCCTTAAATCGCAAACCACATTCCTGGCCCTGCAAGACTTCGGTCACCTCTTCTTTGCCGGATTGCAGGCCTATTAAATCTCCGCGGGTCACGATTGCGCCGTTACGAATGACTTTTATTTTAGTTTGGTTTTTTACCCGGCCTTCCATTACCCGGCCACCCAGAATCATGCCGTCTTTGTTGGTTTTAAAGATGGCTAAGACCAGAATTTTGCCCAGTTCAGTGCGGACGATCTGAGGGGATAATAATTTTTTTAATCTTTCTTCCACTTCTTCCAGTAATTTATAAATGATATCAAAATAAAGAATCGGCACCTTAGTGTCTCTGGCCAACTCTTCCGCCGAGGCCACGGTTTTAACTCTAAAGGCCAGGATAATGCCTTTGGCGGTTTGGCTGTCCAGCACATCAACATCGGTAATATTGCCCAAACCTTTTTTGATGACGTTGAGTTTGACTTCCGGGTCTTTAAATTTTTCAAAAGTTTCCAGCAGGGCTTCTTGGGAGCCCAAAACATCTGTCTTTAAAGTGATGTTGAGGGCGGGGATTTCCGCCCGCTCTTCGTCTTCTTCGCCTTGGTCCGGTTGGTCTAGTTTGGGCGCAGGCATGGATTTTTGGTAGTTGTTTTGTTTTACGATCAGCTTGATTTTTTTTCTGTCTTTAGTCACTTCCACAATATCCCCGACTTCAGGCGAATGTTTAAGTCCTAAAATTTTCACCGGCGTGGAAGGGCCAGCCTCCTTAAGATCCTGATTCAGATAGTTTCTCATCGCTTTGATTTTACCAGCTGTTTGGCCGGTGACGATCATGTCTCCGATTCTTAGGGTGCCGCTTTGGATCAAAATGGTGGCGACCGGACCCTCGGCTTTATCTATGTGCGATTCAATAATGGTGCCGACTGCGTCTCGCTTGGGGTTGGCCTTGAACTCTTCCATGTCCGCCACCAATAAAACAGTGTCCAATAGTTCCGGGATGTTCAGTTTTTGTTTAGCCGAAATTGGCACGCAGATGGCTTTGCCACCCCAGTCCTCCGGGATAATATTGATTTCGGAAAGCTCTTTTTTAACGCGATCGATATCCGCACCCTCTTTGTCAATTTTGTTGATGGCGATAACAAAAGGCAGGTTTTCTTTTTGAACCAAATCAATCACTTCCAAAGTTTGGGGTTTAAGCCCTTCGTCCGCCGCCACCACGATGATGGCCACGTCGGCGATTTTACTGCCACGGGCCCTCATTGATTTAAAGGCTTCGTGTCCAGGGGTATCCAAAAAAGTTATTTTTTTGTTTTCTTTTTCCACCTGGTAGGCGCCGATGTGCTGAGTAATGCCGCCGCTTTCCTTATCAACCATGTTGGTTTCCCTGATGGCGTCTAAGAGTTTGGTTTTGCCGTGGTCCACATGCCCCATCACAATAACCACGGGCGGCCGGCTGACCAGGTTGTTTTGGCTTTCGTTGTTTAAAATTTCCTTAAGCTTAACATCTTGGACTATCTGGGCTTGCGCCGCTGTTTCTTCTGCGTTTAGTTTGGAAATTTTAAAGCCTAAATCTTCGCCGATGATGCTGGCCGTTTCAAAATCAATGCGTTCATTTAAAGAACTCATGATGCCGTTTTTCATCAGTTCGGCAATCACCTTGGTCACCGGCAGGCTTAATTTTTCAGCCAAGTCTTTGACCACCACCACCTCTGGTATTTTTATTTCCATTTTATTTGGCTCATCCGCCTGGGCGTCTTTATCATGCAGTTTTACTTCTTTAACTTGTTTTTCTTTTTGTTCGATTTTTTTCTGCCGGCGGTCTTCTTCTACCGCCATGATAATTTTATCAACCAGCTTATCGTCAACTTTAATCGCCCTTTTGCCGATATCAAAACCCAGCTCCGGCAGTTTAGCCAGGAGTTCTTTGGTGTTCATTTTTAGGCGGCGAGCCAATTCGGTGGCGTTCATAGCTGAAAAGAAGGTTAATTGAACTTAGGTACGCGATAACTTTACTAGAATTAGCCAGAAAAGTCAATATTTATGTGGTTTTTTTGATTGACTGGCAGGCAGAAAAATAGTATAATAAAAAATCCTGCCAATACCCCAAGGGACCCTTGACATGAGTTACTATATCCGCTAAGCTAGCCTATCCCCTGCGTCAAGTTTAAAAAATTTGCCTAATTATTCAAGAAAATGGCCCGCACTTCAGCCGAGCAATTTAAGGAATCACTTGAAAAAAGTAAGAAAATTCTCATAACCACCAAGGCGAACCTCGCTGGTGATGGTCTAGCGTCATGTTTGGCGCTGCAGATCGTTTTAACCAAGCTTAATAAACATTCGGATATTATTATTGATGGGTTTAGTTTGCCTAAAGAATTCAGTTTTTTGCCCCACGGCGCCGACATTAAGGACGCCGTTTCCAAGCTTAAAAAATTTACCATCAATCTGGATATTGCCCAGACTGGGATTGAAGAATTGAGCTATGACTTAAACGGCAATAATTTAAGGATCTACCTTTCGCCCAAGAAAGGCGTTTTTACGCCCGACGATTTAAAATTCCAAACCAGCGAGTTCGCTTATGATTTAATCATGACGGTGGCGGTCAATGATTTGGAATCTTTAGGCAAGCTTTATGATTATCACCGCGATTTTTTTTATCAGATTCCAGTGATTAATATTGATAATTCTCCCTCCAATGAACAGTTTGGCCACATTAACCTGGTGGACGTTACCGCCACTTCGGCTGCGGAGATCATTTTTAACTTAATCAGTGGCTGGCCGGAGAAAGTTGTGGATCGGGAGGTGGCCACCTGCCTGTTAACCGGCATGATTGCGGGGACGAAAAGTTTTAAGACCGCTAATGTCACCCCTAACTCTCTCACCATTGCCAGCCGGCTGATTGATCTGGGAGCTAACCGGCAAGAAATTATCACCCATCTTTATCAGACCAAAACTATCAGCACCTTAAAGCTCTGGGGCCGGATTCTTTCACGCTTGCAAAGCGACAGCCAAAGCAAATTGGTTTGGTCCAAGTTGAACCCTCATGATTTTACCGAAAGCGGCGCCACCGCCCAAGATATTCCGGGTGTTATTGATGATTTGATCGCCGCTAGCCCGGTGGCGGAAATAGTGCTTTTGTTTTATCAGACCGAGTTAGGTCAAACTAAGGTGATCGCCCGCAGTTTGACGGCGGAGAATATTTTGAATTTAACCAGAATTTTTGCCCCCCAAGGCGATAAAAGTCAGGCGACCTTTACTGTCCTACAAAACCTGGAGGATGCCGCCACGCTGGTGATTGAGGCAGTCACTAAGCAGTTGCGATCGTTTTTGCTTATAAATTAAGCCGGACTTTAAATTATACAGGACATTGGGTATAATGGTTTTGTTAATCGAAATTTATTTTGTCTGTCTCCCGCGCAGATCGGCGAGGGCCTGCAGCTTTGGTTACCCGAGCGCCTAAGCCGAATGATTAATAAGTCATTGAGTTAACCAGCATAAGTAAATGATATAGGGGTGTATAGCTCAGTTGGTTAGAGCACAGCTCTTATAAAGCTGGGGTCGATGGTTCAAGTCCATCTACACCCACCATGAATTATAGTAATTTTGCTTAGTTCGGCGGGCAGGTAAAGCCGGGGTTGATGGTTCAAACCCATCCGTACCTACCATGGTCAGCCTTTATCTCATTGTCAAATATATTATTTTGTAATAAAATAGGCAAAGTTATGGATGGCCGGGTTGTGCTGGACCGGCAGTTGTCCCTGTCTCTTCTGTTTGGGGGTGTATAGCTCAGTTGGTTAGAGCGCTACATTGACATTGTAGAGGTCTGTGGTTCAAATCCACATACACCCACCAGAAGAGGCGGGGATAATAAGGCGGGCGTGCAGCTTGTTTTTAACTGACTTTAAGACGCATTGCTTTTACGCACTTTTCACGCCCTGACATCGTCCGGATAGAGGTTTTTAGTCCTGCATATCAGTTGTGGCCGTGCGTAAATTAATTAAAGGATAAATCCCCGGTTCTTTTACGGGATTTTTTGTTTTATCCCGATGATTAAAGTATAATATAACTAGATGAATCAATGGAAAAAGCTTAAAGAAACTGAGATTTTTAACTCAGGCTACCGTTCAATTATCAGAAAGACCTTTAGGCTGCCTAACGGGGAAATCAGCGATTTTGATATAAAGAATGAAGGCAAAACGGTGGCTGTTTTAGCTTTAACCGGTTTTGGGCAAGTTATTGCCGTGGAACAGTTCCGGCCCGGGCCGGAAGAGGTTTTATGGGAGTTGCCGGGCGGAGCCTGTGAGCGAGACGAAACTCCGACCAAAGCCATCACCCGTGAATTATTGGAAGAAACCGGTTATGCTGGGGATCTGACTTTTATCGGCGCGCATTACCATTGCGCTTATTCTTCCAGGATCAAATATGGCTTTGTGGCTGTCAATTGCCATCAAGTCAGCCCCCGGGATTTGGATAAAAATGAATTTGCCGCCATAAAATTACTGAGGCTGACAGAATTTAAAAAATATCTTGAGGCGGGCAAGCTGACCGACGTTGATATCGCCTACATGGGCCTAAATTATTTACATCTATGATGACGCAAGAATTGGTTTATAACGCCGAAAGTAAAGAGCGTTTAGATAAATATTTAACCGCAGAACTCCATGATTGTTCGCGTACGCAGATCCAAAAGTTAATTAAGGGAGGTAAAATTTTGGTGAATGGCTCAGCCCCCACCCCGCATCATTTTTTAAAAAAGGGCGACCGGATAGTCATTGAACAAAACGGTCCGGCGGTTGCTCGGCCGGCCAGGCCGCCACTAGCGCCGGAAATTATTGAACAAACCGAAGATTACCTGGTGATTAATAAACCGGCGGGTTTGATCGTTCATCCTGCCCCGGGCGTGCTCGGACCGACTTTAGCCGACTGGCTTAAGGAGAATTTTCCTCAAGTTAAAAAGGTAGGAGAAAACAGCGACCGGCCTGGCATTGTTCATCGTTTAGATAAGGATGTTTCCGGTGTTATGGTGGTCGCGTTAACGCCATCAATGTTTGCAAGCCTCAAGGAACAGTTTCAAAGCCATACGGTTTTTAAGGAATATTTAACTTTAGTCCACGGCGCGGTCTTGAGCGAGGAGGCAGTGATTGATTTTCCTTTGCAGCGGTCAAAACTGTCCGGCAAGATTGTCGCCCGCGCCCGCGGCGCGGAGGGCAAAGAATCAATAACCTTCTTGGTGGTTAGCCAAAGATTTTCACGGTATACTTACTTAAAAGTCGCCATCCAGACGGGACGGACGCATCAAATTAGGTCTCACATGCAGGCTTACGGTCACCCCATCGTGGGCGATAGCTTATATCAGAACAAAAAGATCAAGGATAATTCCGGCCTAAAGCGCCTTTTTTTGCACGCTCATTTGTTGCGATTCCAAGATTTAAGCGGCCAGAGCCGGGCATTCAGGGCATCGTTGCCGCTTGAGTTAAAGGATTTTTTAGACACTTTATCATGAAAAACGTTTTAATTATTTCCGGGCCCACCGGCTCCGGTGAAAGCACCATCACCAAAGAAATTATCAGGAGATTCCCAGCTTTTAGGCGCCTGGTGACCGCCACCAGCCGAGCGCCCAGATTGCGAGAACAAAACCGCCTTGATTACTATTTTTTTTCCAAAGCGGCATTTGAAGAAAAAATAAAAAGCGGCGAAATTATTGAATACACCTATATCAAGAACCGGGGCGTTTATTACGGCACCTATAAACTGGATTTGGAAACCAAAATAAATCAGGGTTATAACGTGATCGCCAATACGGATATAGTCGGGACTAAATTTTATAAAAGGCGTTATGGCGCTACCGCGATTTTTATTAAGTCCGATCTTGAGGACATCAGGCAAAGATTAAAAATGCGTCAACCCGACATCTCGTTGACGGAACTGGGGCAGAGAGTCGAAAACGCTGCCAAAGAAATAGCGGAGGAAGAAGTTTTTTACGATTATATCGTTTATAACCGTCAGGGCCAGCTGGAAACGGCCATTGATGAAGTCGTGCAAATTTTAAAGCAGGCAGGGTATTCATTTTTTAAATAATCCTTGACAAATTTAGCAATTTTCGCTATTATTTGCCCTAGTTTATCCAGCACCTTTTTTAAATAACCTTTAGTCTTGCACGAGCATCATCTTTAAGTTATCAGGGGGTGCCGGGTTTGTCACGGAGTCACCTTTTTAGAAATTTTGTTAACAGAGCTTAATGCCCGTCACCAGTAATTGGCGTTTATGAATACCCTCAAGAAAAGGTGCTGGATTTACTAGCGTTTTTATTTATTTAATAATTTACGATTAATATGTCGGATCAACAAAAAATTCAGCCAACAGAGACTAAAAAAGCGGTAGGTTATCCCGAAGTCAAGCCGGGCATGACGATCAAGGTTTATCAAAAAATTAAGGAAAAGAATCCTAAGGGCGAAGAGAAAGAGCGGATTCAGGTTTTTGAGGGCATGGTTTTGGGCCGCCGGCATGGCATGGAAAAAGGCGCCACTATCACTGTCAGAAAGGTTTCTGGCGGTATAGGCGTAGAAAAGATTTTTCCGGTTTATTCTTCCAATATCGGTAAGATTGAAATCATTAAAACAGCCAAGATCAGCCAGGCCAAATTGGGCTATTTGAGAACTTACAAAAAGAGACTTAAGGAAAAGCGGGCCACTAAGTAGATTCGTTGTCCGCCCTCCGGCCACATTAGTTTAATTTATCAGCAGATTCTGTCGGACTTGTTTTAGCCCTAAGCGATGGGATTTTGGCATTATTTGTTTTGTATCATTGGTCAGCCTGCTAGAGCGGGGCGCCGAAGTGGTGGAATCGGTAGACACGCAAGCTTGAGGGGCTTGTGGACGTTTAGTCCGTGGAGGTTCAAGTCCTCTCTTCGGCACCAGGCTGTGGTAGGTGGGCCGTAATTTAGGTTTATGATATAGCGGATCTATAGGTTTGATCCGTGTTCATGGCCTTTTTAAAAACATTATTGGGTCTTTAGCTTACGCCGTCCTATCCTGGGCGGCGGCAGGGCTAGAAGCGTTTTGGGACGTATAGCTGAATTGGTTACCTGCCCGCCGGTAGCCAGGGAGTCCTTGGTTTACACACCTGCCCGCTGCAATTTTACAAAATAATAAGCCCTGAAAAAAATTGGGGTTTGTAGCTCAGTTGGTTAGAGCGCATGGTTTACATCCATGAGGTCAGAGGTTCGACCCCTCTCAAACCCACCATGATAGGGCAAAGTAAAAGTTAAAAAATTGCTCTAGTAAGCCCCGCACCATTTTTAGTGCTGGGACAGGTGGGTCCAAGGGGTTCATGGTTCAAGTTCAGGTTATGTTCGCCAGGCCAAGGTTTTTTTCGTTGGCCTCGTCGCTTGTTTTCACAAAATTCTCTGGCTGAAGACCGGGCTTTGAGTGTAATATTAAATTAATATGAGATACGTCATTGGTCTATTGGTGATTGCGGTGGGCTTTATGCTGGTTTGGAAAGCCGACTGGATAGTAAATAATTTTGGCCGGGTTAATTGGGCGGAAAAATATTTAGGCTATGATGGCGGCAGCCGCCTATTTTGGAAACTGATGGGGATTGTTGTTATTTTTTTGTCCATGCTTTATATGTTTGGTTTTATCGGCGGCCTGATTGATCTTATATTTTCTCCTTTATTTAGGCGCTAGACTTACCCGGGCGGCATTTTACTTCCCGGCTTAACAGATTTAGTGAATCAGTCATAGAATTGCCGGGCGGCTCAGGTTGCACCTGAATAAGAAAACGGGGATATAGCTCAGTTGGCTAGAGCACTTGCTTTGCAAGCAAGGGGTCGTGGGTTCGAATCCCACTATCTCCACCACAAACGAACTAAAAGGTTTTTTGGAAGCCAGAAGGTGGGATGCGCTTCGACACATTACCGATTTTGAAAATAGGTTCTGATTTGGTAGAATAAATGCACCATTTTAGCCCGGCGGCCGCCTCTTATTTTTTAAGCATAATTTTAAATTAAATCAGTTAATGTCTACAGTAATAATGTAGATTTTTATTTTTTTGAAAAAATAAAATCAGCCCCTTGACTATTTATTTTTTTAGAAAAATATTGTATAATAACTAAGTAATGCCGTTTTGTCAGTTCGGCTGATTGGCATCACGGAGTATATAATAATAGGTACGCTTTATAATAATTTGTTATACAATAGTTTTGCAATCCATCTTTATTGTGAAAGGAGGTGAAACATAATGCCAGCCAAAAAACGCAAAGTCAAGAAAGCTACTCCTAAGAGAAAGAAAGCCGCTCCTAAGAAGAGAAAGGCAGCTCCTAAGAGAAAGAAAGTAGTGAGAAGAAAGAAATAATAAGTTTGATCTTTTTTCTCTCCCAGGAAGAGAATATAAAATCCCCTGTCTCATGCTTGAGGGGGATTTTATGTTTTTTTTGATAAATTCAATTTAAGCAGTTGGTCGGTTAGAAAAACATGGTTTTTTCTTTTATTTTAGCCAAATTTAGAATAATTTTGTCTGCTCAACCGTATGTTTTTCCTGGTCGGAAAACAAGGTGATGGTGCCATAGCGGCCGTCGAAACCAGGGGTAAGTTTTACTTTGCCTTCTCTGACTCTAATGACGCCTTCAGCAATTTGTTTGGAGGAAATATTTTCCAATTGTTTTTTGGTTAAATGGAGGAGAATATTAAATTCATTGCCGCCCGTTTGAATCATTTTGAGGTATTCGGCGTCAACCTTCTTGGAGTGTTTGCCGACAGTCATGATGTCCGCTAAAATTTCTTTTAAGGGTATGACATTTTTAAAAGGCACGAACTGTTTGGGATCAATTTCCGCCGTGGTCCGGGTCGCCAAGCAATCCACACGATTTAAAACCCCTATTGTCAGTTCTTTTTTGCACTGTGGACAACTGCCATGGTGTTTTTTTGTTTCGGCGGGCGAAAAACTGACGTCGCAGTCGCGGTGGCCGTCAAAATGATACATGCCTTCTTCAGGAAAGAATTCAATGGTGTACAAAAATTTATTTTTATCGCGCGACTTGATGATGTTGCGTATTTCCAAAAAACTGGGCTCGGTTAAATCAAAAACATTCGCCTCCCGTCCTAGATTCTGTAGGCTGTGGGCATCGGAATTGGAAACCAAGGACAAATGATCCAGCGCTTTTAAACGCCAGTTCATGGGCGGGTCAGAAGATAGGCCCGTTTCAATGGCAAAAATATTGTCCGACAGATCCTCGTAACACTCTTCTATGGAGTCAAAGCCGGATTTTGATCCAAAAATGGCAAACCAAGGCGTCCAGGCATGAGCTGGGATGGTCAGGTGATGCGGGTCAATCTCCAAGCAGATTTTTAGCAGTTCTTTGGCGGACATGCCGATGATCGGCCGTCCGTCAGAGCCTAGTTTGCAGCCACGATCCGTGAGGGTTTGGTTGAGTTTTTTAACAAAGGCTAAATTAGGTGCCCAAAGGCAAATATGTAACCGCCGAGTTTGCCCGCCCTGGGAATAAATGCAAGCAATTTCCGCGGTCAACATAAAAAGAGTGCCGTTTTTAGAACCCCGAAGCTGATACAGGCCCGGTTTAACCTCTGTTAGTTTGCTTTCCAGTTCCTTAAACCAGGCTGGATGAGTAAAGTCAGCCGAGCCGACTATATTTATGCCTTTTAATTTGCACCAATAGTCAATATTTTCCAAGGTTAAATTTTTGGAACAGGCACGAGCGTATTTGGAATGGAGATGAAGATCGCAAATATAAGGCATAGTAGATATAATTTAGCATTACCAATTTTTTTTAGCAAACAAAAGCCGGCAGAAAACAAAAAAAATGCCAAGCATTCGTTTGCGGTGATGATCAGATTTTGTTAAAGCCTTCAGTCGTCTTTGGGAATATTATGGCAATTTTTTATACATATAGAGACTGTCTTTGACGGCAAAGCCCAGTTTTTCATATAATTTTTGAGCGACCGGATTGGCCACGGTCAGCTTTACTTGGACGCAACCTTTATCTTGAGCCAGCTTGAGTAGTTTGTCCATTAAGGCCTGTCCGACTCCTTGGCCCCGCGCATTTTGATCTACCACTACCTCCTCCACCCAGGAGATTAGACCCTTGGAAGGAATCGCGTACCAGGCTAATCCGGCAAAGCCGACGATCCGGCCGTTTAATTCGGCGACAAAGTACTGAAAGTTTTGGCCGTTGGCCAGATCAGCCAGGCGATCGGCCAGCTTGTTTTTCGCTACAATATTGGGCGTGAGCTGTTTGATTAAGCCGGCGACTGTGGTGGCGTCCTCAGGTTTGAGTTTTTTGATGGTTACCATAGAGTTTAGGTAGCGCCGCCTGAAGTTACGCAAACTTTAGGGGCATTAGTTAGTTAATGATTTTCATTTCCCGGCCGACTTTTTTAAAGATTGCCAAGGCCTGATCAAGATGTGTTTTAGTGTGGGCGGCTGAAATTTGGACTCTTAAGCGGGCCTGACCCTGCGGCACCACGGGAAACCATAAGCCGATCACGTAAAGGCCGTTGGCTAAAAGCTGTTGGCTCATCTCTTGGGCGACAGCCGCTTCGCCCAGCATAACGGGGATGATCGGGTGGCTGCCGTCAATAATGGTAAAACCTAACGCTTTGATTTGTTCACGGAAGTAATAAGTGTTTTTGGCCAGTTTTTTAATCAAGTCGTTATTTGATTCAATCAGATCAAGCGCGGCCAGCGTGGCGCCGGCAATGATCGGTGGCAGGGAATTGGAAAAAATATACGGCCGGGACTTTTGCCGCAAAAAATCAATCATGGCCTGCTTGCCGGCCAGGTAGCCGCCGGCCGCTCCGCCCAGGGCTTTCCCCAAAGTACCGCTCAAGACGTCAACCTGCCCCAGCACATTTAATTCTTCCGCCGCGCCCTTACCGTTAGGACCGATGGCGCCAACGCCGTGGGAATCGTCGACAAACAGGAGCGCCTGGTGCTCCTGGGCCAGCTTAATCAGTTCGGGTAAAGGCGCCAGGTCCCCTTCCATACTAAAAACACCATCAGTGGCGATAATTTTATGGCGGAAATTTTTTGTCTTGTCTTCGTTAAGGAGCCGCGATAATTCGGCGGTATCGGCGTGAGCGTAGACTTTTTTTTCAATTATTTGATTTTTAACCAGGCGCAAGGCGTCAATAATGCTGGCGTGGTTTAATTGGTCGCTATAGACCGCGTCAATATAATCGGTTTGGCCGAATGGTTCATTAATCAAGGTGGCAAAAAAACCTTCATTGGCGGCAAAACACGAGGAGAATAGCATGGCGTCTTCGGTGCCTAAAAACTTGGCCAGCCTTTTTTCCAAACGGCGATGCAGATCTTGAGTGCCGCAAATAAAACGGACCGAAGACATGCCAAAGCCATATTTTTCCACAATGTCCTGGGCCGCTTTTTTAATGACCGGGTGGTTAGCCAAGCCCAAATAATTATTGGCCGCCAGCATGATGACTTCATGGTTTTTAAGTTTAACGACCGGACCCTGGCCGCCCTGTAATTCCCTTTCGGACTTAAAGCGCTGTTCATTTTTAAGCAAATCAACGGCCGCGGATAAATTTTGGGTTAACTGTTGAGTATACATAGCAGAAATAATTATGGGTTTTTTTGAGTTAGGGCTTTAAAACCACTTTAACCGCTGCACCTTTAATTAAAGCGTCAAGGCCTTGTTGATATTGCGCCAGCGGCAGAATCAAGCTGGGCAGTCCGCAATTGAGGAAAGTTTGCGTTAAGCCGGAGGCTAAGAGCGACCGCATCATCTCCCAGCTTTCAAAAACCCTTCGGCCGATGATGCCCTGAATTTTTAAACCTTTAAACACCACCTCTTTGGAAAAGTCTACCGCCAAGGTGCCCGCGGGCAGTCCCAAAAGCGAAATGGTTCCGCCCATACGGCTTGCCTGAAAGGCGTCCGTATAAGCGGAGTAGTCGCCGGACATTTCATAAACCAGATCAACGCCGACGTTAGCGGTTTCCTGTCTGATGGTGTCGTAAAGTAATTTTTTTCCCGTGGCCGTTGCCATGTCAAAGCAAAAGTCAGCGCCCAGGCTTTGGGCTTGCCGGAATTTAGTCTGCCTTAATTGTTCGGGGCTTAGGCCGTTTTGTTCATGAGAAATATCGGTTATAAAAATTTTTTTCGCTCCCAGCTGCCGGGCGATGGCGCAGGCCGCCAGGCCCTGGATGCCGCAACCTAAGATTAAGATATTTTGACCGGCCACCGGAGCGGATTGAACGGTGTGGGTGGCGTTGCCGATCGCATCCATAAAGGCGATAATTTTTACAGGTATCTCATCTTTGGCAAACAGGATTAAATCTTCGGCCCTGACGACCATATATTCGGCAAAAGCGCCGTCCTGGTGAATGCCTTTAATGATTGTCCGGCTGCAAACGTGTCTGTCGCCCAGCCGGCATTGGTAGCATTCGCCGCAGGTAACGTGCATTTCCGCCGAGACTACGAAATTTTCCCTTAAAAAATCTGTTAAGCGGTTATCCTGGCTGAGGGTTTCGATTGAACGGTGATTGATAAACTCTGCTAAAATCTGATTTTTATGGGGGTAATTGAACAGTAGCTTGGCCAGATGCATTTTGGCTTGATCGCCAATCTCCGCGATTTGTCCGCAGAATTCATGGCCTAGGGTTAGGCGGTCGTTTTCTAATTTCAACATGGCGGTTTTTAAGGAATCCTTGCTGAGGTAAATGCCAACATCAGTGCCACAAATGCCGGCCGCTAAGATTTTTAATTTTACCTGATTGCCGTGGTGGATCTGCGGCTCCGGTTTATCGATCAATACAAAACCTTGCGGCCAGCCGGCATTTTCCTTGGGTTTTATTTTGGTAATCGCCTGCATATATGTTAATGAATTTATGATTAATGATAATGTTTAAGCATAACAAAGCCATAGTAACATTCTTTGCTTTATTTTAAATTTTATTCCACGGTTACGCTTTTGGCTAAATTGCGCGGCTGATCAATGGGGCAGCCCCTGAGTTTGGCCACGTAATAAGCCAACAGTTGTAAGGGGATGACCGTCAGGATGGGGCTGAGTAATTCTAAAGTTTTGGGGATAAAAATCGTTTGGTCGGCCAGAGAGCTGATTTTTTGATCGCCCGCGGTGGCGATGGCGATAATTTTGCCCTTTCTGGCCTTAACTTCCTGGAGGTTGCTTAAAGTTTTTTCATAAACGCTGTCTTGCGAAACAATCGCCACGACCGGCCAGGTTTCATCAATCAGGGCGAGTGGTCCGTGCTTAAGCTCGCCGGCTGGGTAGCCCTCAGCGTGGATATAGGAGATTTCTTTCATTTTCAGGGCGCCCTCCAAAGCAATGGGGTAGTTAAGCTTGCGTCCGATAAAAATGAAATCGTCGGCCTGATAATATTTTTTAGCGATTTCGGCAATTTGGTCTTTTTGCTCAAGAATGGTTTTGATTTTTTCCGGCAGACGATCAAGTTCCATGAGTATCGCCCGAGCCTGCTCCGTGGTTAGTTTTCTTTGCTGACCGAGCAGGATCGCCAATAAAGTAACGATGACTAATTGCGAAATAAAAGCTTTGGTGGAAGCTACGGCTATTTCCGGACCGATGTGGTTGTAAATGCCGGCCGTGGTTTCCCGGGCGATGCTGCTGCCGACCGTATTCACAATGCCTAAAGTTAAATTTTTTTGTTGGTTGGCGAGCCGGATAGCCGCCAGCGTATCGGCGGTTTCCCCGGATTGGCTAATGGCTAAAACTATAGTTTGGGGATCAAGGGGTTCTTCGCGGTAGCGGAATTCCGAAGCGTATTCCACTTCTACGGGCAAGCCGACCAGATTTTCTATGATATATTCGGCAATCCTGCCGGCGTAATGCGCCGTGCCGCAGGCTACGATAATCAGGCGCTTGGCTTGGGCTAGTTGATCCATAACGTCAAGCAGGCCGCCCAGGACCACTTTGCCGGCCGTTAAAATCGCCCGACCCCGCAAACTAATCTGAACCGTCTCCGGCGCTTCCATTATTTCTTTAAGCATAAAGTGGTCATATCCGCCTTTTTCGGCTTTGGCGATATCCCAATCAATTTGTTGCGGCTGACGATCGGTTTCTTGACCGTCAAGGCTGATAATTTTATGGCCGGCCTTTGTTAAAATAGCCATTTCACCCTCTTCCAAAAAAATTACATTTTTAGTCAAGGGTAAAATCGCCGTGACATCCGAAGCCACCATTCTTTCTTTTTTGCCGATGCCCAGAACCACCGGGCTACCCAGCCGCGCTACAATTATTTTATTCGGTTCTTTTTGGGAAATAACGGCCAGGCCGTAAGCCCCGCGGATTTTTTTTAAAGCCTGGCTGACCGCCACTGCGAGATTCTCCGTTTTGTGAAAGTGGCCGATTAGATGGGCCAGGATTTCGCTGTCAGTTTCTGTTTTAAAGCGGTGTCCCTGGTTTTGTAACCAGTCTTTTAAATCCTGGTAATTTTCAATAATGCCATTGTGCACAATTGCCACCTGATTGTGGCAATCGGTATGGGGATGCGCGTTAATATTCGAAGGGGCGCCATGGGTAGCCCAACGGATGTGGCCTAAGCCTAACGAGGCTGTTGTTTTTTGATTTTTTAAAGCCCCTTTTAAGACTTCCAGCTTGCCCTGTTTTTTGATGACTTGTAGTCGCTCATCTTCCATCAAGGCCACGCCGGCGCTGTCATAACCACGGTATTCCATTCTTTTTAAACCGTCCAAAATAATTGGTAAGGATTTTTTAGGGCCGATATAACCGATAATGCCGCACATAAGTTAGAAAGTGATCATTAGAATTTGTAATAATGGCTAAGGCTTATTTTAGCGTTTGCCAAATAAATTGAAAAAGTTGTTTTTGCGTCTGGTAGAGCGCTTCATCTTCAATAATCAGGCCTAGCGGTTCACCGTTGCGGTTGACCGAAATCATCGCGACTTTATCGGCGTAGATTAAAATATAGGTGGGCGAGCCTTCTTGTTTGGTCAGCCATTTCCGTTCCGATAATTTAGCCTCTTCGCCGCCTTGGCCGATGGCCAGGACTCGGACTTCAATGGCTTTTTTTATGCGTTGATTGGTGAATTGCGGGTAAGCCTGGTAAAGATACGGCCTGATGCTGGAAGCCGAAAAAACGTAATAGGTTTTGATTTTAAGGTTATAGGTTGCTTCTAAAACGTCCTGGAGGATGGTTTTAATGCCTTGATTGCCGTCATAATATTTTACCACCGGCTTGGCTCCCGCCTGATCATGCAGGGATTTTAGTTCGGGAATAATTTCGTTAATTTTTTCCCTGACTATCGACAGCTCATTGATTTTATTTTCCGTCGCTTCAATTAATTTTTTGGGATCCTCCGCCGCAAAATATTGCTTGGTCGCCTTATGATAATAGCTGACCAAACCCAAATCACGCAGGCCTTTTAAAATATCATAAGCAGTCCCCCGATTGACGCCTGTTTGCTCGGCCAGCTTACGCACCGAAACCGGGCCCAATTTTAAGAGAAACAGGTAAATGGTAATTTCCTTATCATTTAGGCCTAACTTTTTTAAAAGAAGGTTGGTTTCCATAGATTATCTATCATAAACACATTATAGACTTTTTTTAAATTTTGTCAATTTATTTTCTGCACCCTAGTAATATTTTTATTTTTTATGGCTAACATTAGCTTATTTTATAATATATATTTGTCATTAAAAATTTATCAACATTTTTTAATAAGAAAAATTTGGGTAAAAAAAATCAGCCCTGATCATGCGGTCTCATCTGCTTTTACACGGTCTTGCCTTATGGCTGCCCGCCAACAGGCCAGGTTTTTGCGGTGGCAGGCCTTGCTTAGCAATCGTGTTCATCCGGCAACCCAAAATAAAAAATGAATACAGGTAAACCAGCACTTACCTACTCTTGCACGGCATCAGCCGTACTACCATCGGCCTTGGACTGCTTAACGGCCGTGTTCGAAATGGGAACGGGTGTAGCCAGTCCAGTAAAAGCACTGGTATATCTGTATTCATTTTTTGGTGCTTGGGCCTGTGGCCGGCCAGTATATCCTAAACCCACAGTTTTTGCTGTGGAGGCGATAAGGTCAAAGCACTGAAGTATACAGTTTTTAAGAAAGCAATTTATTTTGGGTAAATTTCATCGGGATACGGCAATTTTAAATTTTCTGGCGCCAGTAAAAAGATCAGAATAATTAAAGCCGTCAAAACAATAAAAACTAAAACTAATTTTATACTGCCCCTAAGGTTATTCATAAAACTTAGCTAACAGTATAACATAATAATGTGAAAAGAACAATCCGGTTAATGACAAATGTTACATGAAAAGCTTGATTAAATACTCAGCATTTCGTTGACCATTGATCGTTTAACCTTTGTATAATTCTCTACAAATTGGTGGTTACTCGACTTATTAGTACTGCTTGGCTCAATGCATTACTGCACTTAGACCTACAGCCTATCAACCTCATCATCTCTGAGGAGTCTTAGAATACGAATCCTGATCTTGCAGACGGCTTCACGCTTATATGCTTTCAGCGTTTATCCAAACCGAACATAGCTACCCGGCAATGCAGTTGGTACCACAACCGGTAAAATAGAGGTTCGTCCTTCCCGGTCCTCTCGTACTAGGGAAGGGCCTGCGCAAGATTCCGCGCCCGTAGCGGATAGGAGACCGAACTGTCTCACGACGTTCTGAACCCAGCTCGCGTACCGCTTTAATTGGCGAACAGCCAAACCCTTGGGAGCTTCTTCACCCCCAGGATGCGATGAGCCGACATCGAGGTGCCAAACCTCCTCGTCTATGTGGACTATTGGAGGAGATCAGCCTGTTATCCCCGGAGTAACTTTTATCCGATGAGCTTCCGCCGTCCTATATCGAAGCCATAACCACTTATCACCCAAAGGATGATGAATGGATATAGCATAAACGGTCGGATCACTAACTTCTGCTTTCGCAACTGCTCGGGTTGTCACCCTAGCAGTAAAGCTGGCTTATGCGTTTGCACGACCGCTCCCGTTTCCATCGGGAGTTAGCCAACCTTTGTAAACGCCTCCGTTACATTTTGGGAGGCAACCGCCCCAGTTAAACTACCCACCAGATACTGTCTCCCGCCCTGATTCAAGGGATCGGGATTAGAATTAAAAGCAGTTAAGGGTGGTATCTCATATTGCGACTCCACTACGCCTGACGGCGCAGCTTCAAAGTCTTCCACCTATTCTGAACATAAATACCCCTAATTCAATACCAAGTTGTAGTAAAGCTTCACGGGGTCTTTTCGTCCAGCTACGGGTAATGAGCATCTTTACTCATCTTGCAATTTCGCCGAGTCCCTCGTTGAGACAGTCTCCCAGTCGTTACGCCATTCATGCAGGTCGGAACTTACCCGACAAGGAATTTCGCTACCTTAGGACGATTATAGTTATCGCCGGCGTTCATCAGCGCTTCGGTTCAAGGCTTGCACCTCTCGCCTTAACGTTCTGACACTGGCCAGGCATCAGCCCCTATACATCTCTTTACAGATTTAGCAGGGACCTGTGTTTTTGGTAAACAGTCGCTAGGAGTCTTTTACTGCGTCCTGAAGTTCAGCGCTTGCGCGCCTACTTCAGGAAGGCCTTATTGCGAACTTACGGCCGTTGTTTTGCCGAGTTCCTTAACGAGGGTTCTCTCGTACACCTGAGGCTACTCGCCTCATCTACCTGTGTCGGTTTGCGGTACGGATGCTTTTATCTTAACCCTAGAAGGTTTTCTGGGTTAACTCTTCTTTTAGATTGACTTTGACCGAAGCCACAGTCTTTTCGCTTACCTCAGACTTATTCTTTCCGGATTTGCCAAGAAAGAATCCAAAGTAAGCCAACGCCATAACCATACGTGCGCCTAAAAATTGAGCTAACGTCACTCCGTCGGAAAATAAAAGCAGGACAGGAATATTAACCTGTTCATCCATCGCCTACGCCTTTCGGCCTCGGCTTAGGACCGCCTAACCCTGGGTCGATTCGCGTTGCCCAGGAAACCTTGAATTTTCGGTGTCCAGGATTCCCACCTGGATTTTTGCTACTTATACCAACATTCTCTCTTCTATATTCTCCACCCAGACTCGCGTCTTGAACTTCGACGAATATAGAATGCTACCCTACCGCCCCGCCATAGGCGGGACCCTCATCTTCGGTACTAAGTTTAGCCCCGTTACATTATCGGCGCGAAAGTTTTTGACTAGTGAGCTGTTACGCTTTCTTTAAAGGATGGCTGCTTCTAAGCCAACCTCCTAGTTGTATTTAAACCTTCACCACCTTTTACACTTAACTTAGATTTAGGGACCTTAGATAGAGATCTGGGCTGTTTCCCTTTTGACTAATGGAGCTTAGCCCCCATAGTCTAACTCTCAAGCTTAGCTTATCAGCATTCGGAGTTTGATTAGGATAAGTAAGGTTTCCCACCTTATCCCATTCAGTGCTCTACCGCCAATAAGGAACACTTAAGGCCAGTCCAAAAACTGTTTCGGGTAGAACCAGCTATTGCCAGGTTCGATTAGAATTTCTCCGCCATCCACAACTCATCCCCTCGTGTTGCACGGCGAGTGGGTTCGGGCCTCCATCAGTCTTTCGACTAACTTCACCCTGGCCATGGATAGATCACCTGGTTTCGGGTCGTGTATATGCTGCCGTTTAGAAAATTGTCCGAGGCTCACCAATGTGAGCGAAGGACAATTAACTAAAGACGCCGGTTAAGACTTGCTTTCGCTACACCTTCCTCTCGTAAGAGTTAGATTAAGCAACATATAGCACACTCGTTGGTTCATTCTTCAATAGGAACGCCATCACCCCGAAGTAAAATACTTCAGGGCTCTGACTCTTTGTAAGCAAATGGTTTCAGATACTATTTCATTCCCCTCACCGGGGTGCTTTTCACCTTTCCCTCACGGTACTGGTTCGCTATCGATCATCAAAAGTATTTAGCCTTAGCGCATAGTCGCGCTTGATTCCCTCAGGATTTCACGTGTCCTGAGGTACTCGAGAAACCTATACAGAGCGATCACCCCTTTTACGTACAGGACTATCACCTTCTGTGGTGCTGCTTTCCAGCAGCTTCTGTTAGGGAAGTAATCGTAAATTTTCTCTGTTACGGATCGTAAGCTCCGTTTATAGACTCTCACTACACCAAATTAGCAACGGCTTACACCTTTCATCTCTCCTATTCAACCGAAGTTGACATCAGATTGATTACACTAAAATGGTTTGGGCTCTTCCCCTTTCGTTCGCCACTACTAAGGGAATCGAGATTAGTTATTAGTTCTCAAACCGCCAAATAAGCGGCCGAGAACTAAAAACTAACATTATTTCTTTACTTTCCTCTGGGTACTAAGATGTTTCAATTCCCCAGGTCTTCTTCATTAACCTATGAATTCAGTTAATGATGTCCCGCTTAGCGGGACGGGTTACCCCATTCGGAAATCTCCGGTTCAAAGGTTGCTTGCCACCTCACCGAAGCTTATCGCAGGCTGCTACGTCCTTCATCGTCTTTTGATGTCGAGGCATCCACCATTTGCCCTTATTGTAACCACCAAATTGTACGAGAACTATACAATAAGATATTGCATTATAGTCTATAATTTTTAATAGACTATTTGATTTTCCCTGAAGCGAGTCAATATATGAGCTCGGCTTCAGAGGATGCTCTTTTCACATATATTCTAAAGTAAGGTTTAATACCTTAGAATATTTTTTTAGTTTTCAAAGTTCGTTGTCTAGTTATAAATTAGAAACTAGAAACTGGAAACTAGCTGTTTTTTAATTTTCTAATTTCCGGTTACCAATTTCCATTTTTTAATAGGGTACAAAAAACCGCTTTTGCAAGCGGAATTGATGATTAGCGCAAAAATGCACTAAAAAATTATCCGCTTGATTTATTTTGGTTGTATGAATTTAAATTTTGTACAACTATCATTAATTTTTTAGGATTTTTCGCTTAAATGTGAGCTTTTTGTGGATAAACCACTTTACCCCTTTTCAGCGCTAGCATTATAGATGATTTTAAAAATAATGTCAAATCACCTCGCATTGAGTCATCTAATTTCTAACTTTGGCCTAATCGGTTGAGTCATTTAAAATCTAACCATAATTAATCCATTAATTATGGTTAAAATATGACTCACATGAGCAAAAAAGAGCT
>Ga0208373_1000759_pt1 | contig 50603 bp, 52 predicted proteins | sample RifOxyC2_FD_184036 | JGI IMG/M metagenome (GOLD analysis project Ga0208373, IMG submission 184036) | Soil microbial communities from Rifle, Colorado - Rifle Oxygen_injection C2 (SPAdes) | ecosystem: Environmental > Terrestrial > Deep subsurface > Rock core/Sediment | place: Rifle, Colorado...
CAAACCCATCAATCAAAACGTAAGAACAGCATTAAAAGAACCCTGCCAAGGAGGGAGGTGATTTCGGTTAGGTCTTAATTGATTTAACGATATCCATTTGGGTTAGGTTCTTATATGATTTGACACGGCCTGGCCAAAACTGCCATATACTAGAACGGTATCTTCCGAAGAGGCTAAATCAAAGCGTAGGGGAGTTTCTCCATCCGGCAAGAGAATATGGAGGCCAACCCCTTTGGAATAATGAAGGTCCGATAAGCCTAAGGTATCTCCGACTTGACCGGCAGCAATAAAGCAGGCACCAGAAAAAATAGCAAAGAGTTTAAAGCGATACTCTGCCTGAAAGGCGGTCAGGCTTTTACCAACATAGCGATTGGAATATATGCCCCTCATCAAAGAGTCGGAACCGATTTTAAACATTTGTAAATATGAGGCCCTGCCACCGGAAAGGGTTCCCAGTACAGACCTAAGTACCAGGGAGTTCTCTCCAAAGGGTTTTAAATAACGCAGATCAAGTTTTAATTTCCAAATATCATCAAGGTTGGCTGAGCTATTAGCGACGCCGGGATAAAAAGTTAGAAAAGAATGTGCGTAGCTGCCACTGGTTGGATTTAGTTTTGCCCGGTCATCAAAACGGAGAGAAAACTCCAAAGCAGAAAGGGCTTCGTTGGAGACGTAGGTAATGTTGTAATTTTTTGCCAAGTCTTCTTGTCGCGCGCTGTATAAGTAGAATAGGGCCCAGGACCATTGTGGATTAAGCTCTTTTCTGATCCCCAGCTGGTAATTTATTAAAGAGCCATAAACTTCTTTTTTCGCATTTAGGGGAGTATTATTACCAAGGCCAAAATAATATTGCGGGAAACTAGAATAAGATAGATTTGTCTCCAAATCGGTTGAATCGTTAAGGGCAAAACCATAAAGTCCGGTCATGACATCAAGGCCCTTTTGTCCTAGCGCTAAATAGTTTTCAACCAGCAAGCGTTGACTGGGTGGTTGGTAAACATGGTAGCCACCAATCAGGTAGCCAGTGTCGGAGTAAGCAAAGACAGGATAGATAAAATGTTTACCCTTGATTTTAGCTTGAGTTGGAGTTGAAAGAGAACAAAAGATAGCGCTAAAAACAACTATTAAAAGTACAATTTTATTTTTCATGGGATTTATATTTTAGCATTGTTTCCTCCGCGTAGGCACCCCCCTAAGAGTGGTGCCGAGACTAAGAGGTTCGGCTACGCGTTTGAAAGGTCTTTCATCGTCTTAATAAATATAGTAAACTATTGTTTAAGTATTTGAAGAGGAGGTAAAAGTTATGGGTGCAGCAAAAGGTTCCTTGGATCGTAAATTTGTTTCTGTTAGTTGGGCGTTGTTTTTGATCATGATAGGTGGTTTGTGGCTGGTTCCGGCTCATCAAGTTCCAGAGTCTGCTTGGTTGCTTGGGGTTGGGCTAATCTTTTTGGGACTTAATGCGGCCAGACATTTTCATGGCCTTCAAGTCAGAACGATCACAGTTATTTTAGGCATCATTGCCCTAACTTGTGGAATAGGTGGTCTTTTTGGCATCATCTTTCCGGTTTTCCCAATCTTGCTGATCATTCTTGGTGCCAGCATTATTCTTGATAATTTTTCTGGTAAAAGTTCTTGTGGTTGCGATTGTTCAGGAGAAGATTGTAAGTAGATAGTCGGTTAAAGGTCAAAGTAAGTAGGGCAAGGGAAAAATCCCTTGCCCTTTTAATTTAGATGGTAGAATTCGGATTCTGGATATTAAGCGTGTTTAAGGTAGGATTACTTAGGTTTTGCAGTTGTTGGGCGCTGCTATTATAAAAACTAAAGGGATCAGAGGAATTGTCATCGTCATCATTGCTGGAAAACATCAGATTGTTAAGCATGGAGCTAAAGCTTCTTTGCATTTGTAGCAGTGATTCTTCAATATCAACTGTTTGGTTAGAATTAGTAGAGAGATTTCCTGCATTTTGTTTCAATTCTTGGATTTTAGCAGTGATAGAGTAAATATCAGCAAGCCCTTCAACATAAGTAGACATTGGCAGATCCTCCTTGTCTTTGTTGTGATCTTATTTAACAACTTTTAGAGGGGATTGTCAACTGTAAAAGAGAAGAAATTTTCTACGTTATAATGCTGACGAAAAGATGAAGAAAAACAACTTGTTTTTAATAGTATTATTGCTGGTTTTTTGTTCCTCTGTTGCCTCTGCTAATGAGTTGGAAAAGATCATGTCTTTTGAAGAATATTCTCGGACTGAGGAAGTTTCTGTTTCTCTGGTAAAGTCAGCGGAAGAAAAAGCGGGTTAAAACCAATTTTTATTCTAAGTTAGGGATTACGGTTGGTTTAGGGACGGCCTTGTTTCGCAGGTAAGACTATTATGAATCGTTTAGGGGCTATTGCCGCTTTTAATGTTAGAGATGGGGAGACTTTAAGTGAGTTGGGTTTTGGACAAACAACGGCTGTAAGTATTTTACATGCTTATCAGCTTTATTGTGGGAGAGCGGTCTTCCCCGCAGAACAAGAACAAGTACTTGCCGGTTTATCTCTCTAATTAGCTTCGGAAGGGGTGGGATTCTCCCGACGGACATTATATAAATAATAATGAAATCGTCGGGATCCCGTCGGTTCCACAATTATCATAAAATAATGATCGACGGGAGAACCCATGGTTTTAATCGGAGAGAGCAGGATTCGAACCTGCGTTCCGCAGAAGCGGAAAACGGTTTTCGAGACCGCCGCTTTAAGCCACTCAGCCATCTCTCCATTTAAACCAGACTCAGCCACCCTTCCATTTATTAGTATTCTCTTTTATTAGAACTTAAGTCATTTTAGAGCTACTTACCAATCTTGGCAAGGGGTGAAATTCATTAAATTATCTGTCGATAATATACCAATAAAGGTTGCCAAGAGGAGTTTGTTGAATGATTGGTGGAGATCAGAAAATAGTTCATTCTAGGCAGCTATACCTGCCTAATGTTGGTAGAGCGTTAAGACAGGATGTCCAGGGGGTCAAATTAAGTACGGGTCTCTGGACTGATTTGCCTAGTGGAAACCATGGCTTGTCTAGAAATGCTCTCTGGGAGATAGTTGGCTTAAGTTTTGGGTCTTTCTCAAAACCAGTCTATTTTCAGGTTGATTGGCTCGGTTTTACCAAAGCTGGTTTGTCTCATGTTGCTCATAACCAATCAAATCCAGAGGTTGCGCTTAATCTACTAGTTTTTCTTGATAGAGAGTATGGTTTGGAAACTATTTATTCAAAAGCCAGACAGCTTGTCGATTCAAGTGGTTTTGGTGATGATTGCTTAAGTGCTTTTGTGGTTTTATGTTTGGTCAGTCGCAGAGATGGGCGAGGGGTCAAACTTTCTGTGGGGGCTCGCTTTGATGGTTTTGAGGGGGCAAGTGAGGCAAAGAACCGCCGGGAGTGGCGTAGAGTTAAGCCAGAGCAACGTATTATTTGTGGGCCAATATCGCTTGGGCCTCGAGATACGAGCTTTAGTCTTAATCGTTTGTCTGACCGGCATTTTGCTCTAGTTGAACAAGGCTGGGAAAATGCTACTGTCCGATATTTAAGATATGTCAAACCTTTGCTTTTAACGCAAAAAAAGTTTGGCCGATTATTACGTGATTATCAAGGCGATCGTTTTGATGGCAAATTTTTGTACAAAAAAGATATTGGATGCCTGGTGGTTTGTGAGGGGGAAATTACTCAGCATGAGCAATTAGCTAGGACAGTTGGAATTCAGGATGTTGATAAGGAAATAATTGCCGGGCATATTGGGATCGATTGGCTGGAAGCTGGACAAATTAAAATTACAATTGATGGTTTTTCACAACGTTACGTTAATATTTTGGGGAGGCCGGGAGTCGAGGCATATTCTCAGGTGGCGACGAGAATTGTTCAACTAATTAGATCTTTAGTTGATGAAGAATCCTTAGTTACTCAAAAGGATGATCAAGGGGCAGCTATAACGGCCACTCTCTTATAGAAATTCGGAGAGGGTGGGATTTGAACCCACGATACCGGTTAAAGTATACACGCTTTCCAAGCGTGCGCGATCAACCACTCTGCCACCTCTCCACAAAGAAATGCGCCTAGTGCGATTCGAACGCACGACCTCTTCCTTCGCAGGGAAGCACTCTAATCCAGCTGAGCTATAGGCGCAATCGTTATGTTATAATAACATATCATGATTAAGTTTGGAACGGATGGCTGGCGGGCAATAATCTCGGAAGAATTCACTTTTGATAACGTTAAAAAAGTCACTAGGGCAATTGCACTCTATTTAATTAACCACGGTTTTGCCAATAAACCACTCATAGTTGGCTATGACCCACGTTTTTTGGCCGACAAATTTGCGGAAACAGTTGTTAAGGTCATGGAAGAGGCCGGTATTAACTGTCTTTTAACTGAAAGAGATACTCCAACTCCTGTCGTGGCCTGGTCAGTTCAAGACAAAAAGGCTGCCGGTGCTGTGATGATAACAGCTTCCCATAATCCTGCCGAATATTGCGGCATTAAGTTTATTCCAGACTATGCCGGGCCAGCTGGCGAAGAGATTACTAAAGAGTTACAAGAAAATTCCAATAATGATCTAACCTTGCCAACTCCTAAACAAAAAGGCACCTCAGAACGTTTTGAACCGAGGGAACGCTATATTGCTTATCTGGAAACCTTTATTGATGTTGAACTAATTAAAAGAGCTAAGCTTAAAGTTGTTTATGATTCTATGCATGGTTCCGGCCGCGGTTATGTTGATAAGATTTTGCAAGGTTATAGCTGTCAGGTAGAAGCGCTGCATAGTAACCGTGATGTTTTGTTTGGTGGCAGCAATCCTGAGCCTAGTGACGAGCATTTAGGCGAACTGAAGCAGAAAGTTGTTGAACTAAAGGCTAATGTTGGTTTGGCCAATGATGGTGATGCGGATCGTTTTGGGGTGGTGGATGAAAAAGGTGGTTTTCTTCATGCCAATCAAATACTGCCGCTAATCTTTTATTATTTGATTACTGAAAAGGGCTTTACCGGTTCGGTTGTCCGTTCAGTCGCAACCTCTAATTTTGTTGATCGTATAGCGGCTCAGCATGACATTAAGGTTCATGAGACCCCTGTAGGCTTTAAATATATTGCTAAATTTATGATGAGCGAAGCTGTAATTATTGGCGGGGAAGAGAGTGGGGGGCTTTCCATTAGAGGGCATATTCCTGAAAAAGATGGGATCTTAGCCGATCTCTTGGTTGTGGAAATGATTGCTAAGTACAAAAAGCCCCTTTCTGTTATCTGGCAGGAGCTAATTGGCAGGGTTGGCGCAGTTTATAATGACAAGATTAATCTTAAGCTGACCGATGAAACAAAAAAGAAGTTAATGGACAAACTTAACGACCAAACTCCCAAAGATTTTGCCGGGGTTAAGGTTTTGAATGTAAATAAGCTGGACGGGGTCAAATTAACTTTAGCGGAAGGGAGCTGGGTTTTGGCTCGACCGTCTGGCACAGAGCCATTAGTTCGTATTTATGCTGAATCAGACAAAAAAGATAAGCTAGCAAGTTTACTTGAAGCCGCCAAAGCTCTGGTCTAAAAAGGAGGATGTTATCATGGTTAAAAAGAAGCAGACAGTTGAGAAAGTTAAGGTTGTGATGAATGATGTGGAGATGGCTCGGGCGATTCGCAGGTTGGCTAACCAGATTATTGAGTTGAATAAGGGAGCAGAAAATATTGTCTTGGTTGGTATTATTCAACGCGGGTTGCCCTTGGCGAAAAGGATAGCCGATGTAATCACTAAGCAAGAAGGGATTGAAGTTCCTGTAGGAGCCTTGGATGTATCTTTGTATCGTGATGATTTGACTCAAAAGGGTAAATATATTGAAGTACGTAAATCGGATATGCCTTTTACCGTTACCGGTAAAACAGTTGTGCTGGTTGATGACGTTATTTTTGCCGGGCGGACTGCTCGTGCAGCTTTGGATGGTTTAAAAGATTATGGCCGTTCTGCTAAGGTTCAGTTAGTTGCCTTGATTGATCGTGGTCACAGAGAGTTACCAATCCATCCTGATCTAGCCGGCAAAGTTATCCCTACTGCTAAGAAAGAAGATGTGAAAGTTGAGATTTTTGAGGTTGATGGGGTGGATAGGGTGATTATAAAGTAAGCTCAAAATTCAAAGATCAAAATTAAGGAATCATTATTACATAAAAAAAGAGCTGTCAAAACTGACAGCTCTTTTGCTTTTTAAGATATATTGTTGTTTTTAGAACATAGCCTGTTGTAGCATAATAGGTAGTTTAATCTCTGCATTGCCAACTCCAGCCATAGCACGTCCTTTCCAAGCTTTGCTTAAAGCGGAGGTGATAGCTGAATCCAAGCGAGCTCTTCCTGTTCTTTGGGCACTTACTTTAACAACTTTTGAACCTTGAATGGTAACAGAAGCTATAACTCTGCCCATTTTCGAATATTTTAATGAATTTTTTTGGGTAAATGAAGAAGCTTGAGAATTCAATAATATTGTTTTTGCTTTCTCTGTTTTAGCTATAAACACGCAAGTTTCTGCCTTTTTAATCCGATATATATTATAGAATGCCAAGCGCGTCAAAAATAACACCAAATAGAGGGCCTCAAATAAACCGTAAGGTTGACGTACGACCTCAGCAACCCAAACGGACTCCACAGGTTTCATTAGCCAAAATTGTCAGGGCTTTATCAGAGCAAGGATTTTATGATGTAACATTAGAGAATGGGAGTGAGGCTCGTTTTATTTATCAATCAGTTCATATTCCTGGAGAGAGTGGTGGAGGTTATTTAGGGTTTGCCTTAAAAGATCAAGCTAGCTCTAGATACACTGTCTATGGAAGAGTTGCCACTGATTTTGTAGGCACAGGTGTTCAGGGTGGCTATAATGTTATTAAGGGTTATAGACCTGAAGGTCAATATCAAGAATGTCAAGAATTAGCTAAAGATGCTTCTACCCCTATATTTGTTGCCAGCGGACTTAAAGAAGGCTATAAATATGTTGGCTCTACCCTTATGGGGATAGCAATGAGAATGGCAAAAAGTGAAGGGAAAAGGTTTTTTAGAATTAGTTTGTCACTTGCAGATGAATTTTACGAAACTCTTGGTTTTTCCTCTATTGGTGGATCAGCAAAACTGATGGCATCTCTGGTTGGTGATGTTCCCCTCCCCCAAGCCAAGATTAGTCCCAAAGCAGGAGTTCTTTCTGATTGGAGACCTACTGAACAGACTGATACTGTGAAACAGACTCAAGAAAAACCAGGTAAATTCGGCTGGCTATCCGGGGTGAGACAGTGGTGGCTAGGTATATTTGATCCAGTGCAAGCTGAATTAGAAGCTAGTGGTTAGATGGCGCTAGAAAATTGATTGTTGCCCTGCGACTAAAAGAGTAAAGATCAGTACCCTCTTTAGTTATTTCGCCAATTTTCATGGAATCTCTTTCTGAGATTACAATAGCTGCCCCACTCAATTCCGATCTAAAAATATTATTTTTTGCTTCATCAAATATTAATGGCTTAACCTCTGCAGGTAAACCTCGTAAAGAGCTGAGATTATGGGAAGGATCTAAAAAAAACAGCACTTTTTGAAACAGTATTGGGGGAGCAAGGAACAAAATTCTATCTGGAGTTCCTGCTTTAATTCCGCATACTTCCTTAAGCCGATCTCTTAAGGGCCTTACTTGACCCTCTTTGGTTTTGTAAAAATAAGCCTTTTTACCAAGTGGTTTTTTAGCTGTGGCTACAGTTCCAGTCTTTAGCCCTACGATGTTTAATATTGTGTTAGGTATATTGCAAAACATTAATTGTAATTTCCTTTACTATTGATTATCTGTGAAAATGATCGAAAATTTCACTTTATTTTCTGGCAAGTGTATAATTGATTAATCATGCCCAACCTCAAAACCTACGCTACTAAAGATGATATCTTAAAAGATCTTAATCCGGAGCAAAAGAAAGCAGTTACCCACGATAAAGGCCCACTTTTAGTCATTGCCGGTGCCGGCACAGGGAAAACAAGCGTTATTACCAGCCGCATTGCTTATCTGATTGCTACCAAAAAAGCTAAGCCTGGAGAAATTCTTGCTCTAACATTTACCGACAAAGCTGCCGATGAAATGGAATCAAGGGTAGATCAATTAGTGCCATATGGCTATGTTGATGTTTCGATTGCTACTTTTCACTCCTTTGGTGATCGAGTCTTGCGGGATTATGCTTTTGAGTTGGGTTTGCGACCTGACTATCGTGTCATCTCCCAAGCAGAGCAAGCCGTTTTATTGCGTGAACATATCTTTGATTTGCCACTGAAACACTATCGTTCTTTGGGAGATCCTTCCAAGCATATTGAGGCCTTGTTGTCAGCGTTCTCAAGAGCCAAGGATGAGGATATTACTCCTGAAGAATACATTAAGGGGGTTAAGGCTGTGAAGGCCTTTAAGGGAAAGAGGGCCGTAAAGGGAGAAAAGTCTGTTAGGGGATTGAGGGCAAAGGATAAAGATGGGGTTGAAGAAAAAGAAAAACAGTTGGAAGTTGCCAAGGCTTATGCTAAATATCAAGAATTAAAAGCCCAAAAGGGCTTTGTAGATTTTGGGGATCAAGTTAATCTAACTTTAAGGCTTTTCCGCGAACATCCAGCGGTTCTAAAAAGATTTCAGCAGAAATATAAATATGTCTTGGTTGACGAGTTTCAGGATACCAATTATGCCCAGTTTGAATTATTAAAACTTTTAGTTAAAAAGCATAAGAATATTACGGTGGTTGGAGATGATGACCAAGCTGTCTATAAGTGGAGGGGCGCCGCCCTTTCTAATATTCTTAATTTTGAAAAGACCTATAAAAAAGCCCAAAAAGTTGTTTTAACTAAAAACTACCGCTCCAGTCAGCAAATTCTTGATGCGGCTTATAAGCTAATTCAGCATAACAATCCCGATCGTCTAGAAATTCGCAGCAAGGTGAATAAGCGGTTGGTTAGTCAAAACCCCAGACTAAAAGTCCCTGCCTGCCGACCCGCTTCGCCGCGAGGCGAGCAGGCAGGTGGGGAATGCGGGGAGTCTGTCCTTGAACAAAAAACTTTTGATACTATTCATTCTGAAGCAGACTGGGTGGCTAAGACGATCAAGGAGAAGTTTGAGACAGGCAATTATAAGTTGAAAGACTTTGCGATTCTTTCTCGTTCCAACGCTGGGGCAGAACCTTTTAAGCAAGCTTTGAACATGGCTGGGTTAGCCCATCAATCTAAGGGTGGGGGAGGTTTATATTCTCTGCCCGAGGTGAGAATGGCAGTTTCCTTTCTCCGGGTGATTGGCGACTTGGCTGATAGTGTTAGCTTATACGATATTGCTTGTTCACCTTTATATAACATTGATGCTCTAGACTTACAAAAACTCAGCACCTTTGCCAATCGCCGCAATTACACTTTACATCATGTTTTTACTCACTTAGATGATGCTTCGGCAGAATATGAAGTGTTAAGCGATATTAAAGAACATACTCGCACAACAATACAAAGTGTCATGCAGGATATTGCCATGTATATTGATTACGCCAAGGAGCACTCAACAGGAGCGGTTCTTTATCTCTTTCTCAAAAAGAGTGGTTACTTAAAGTATCTGACACTCAAAAAAACAGCTGTCTCGGAAAAAATGATCCAGAACCTGGCCCAGTTTTTTGAAAAGGTGCGAGAATTTTATGAAGTTGCGGAAGTTGATCGAGTGTCGGAGTTTGTCAAATATTTAAATATTTTAAAAGAGGCTGGCGACGATCCAGAGTCTAGTCAACCAGACCTTGATCAGGACGCAGTTAATATTCTCACAGTTCATAAGGCCAAGGGTTTAGAGTTCCCCGTTGTTTTTCTGGTTGGACTTGTAGTTGATAAGTTTCCTCTGCGCGATAGAAAAGATCAGATTGAACTGCCAGCCGAATTAATCAAAGATATTTTGCCAACTGGTGATTTTCACTTACAAGAAGAACGGCGTCTCTTTTATGTCGCTATGACCAGGGCTAAGCAAGAGTTGTATTTAACTTCAGCCTTGGATTATGGTGGTAAGCGATCTCGCAAGCTGTCCCGCTTTGTTTTGGAAGCTTTAGATAGGCCAAAAGCGGATGTTTCTGTGGCTAAGCTTTCTCCTCTTGAGCAGATTGAGCTCTTTGCACCTGTAGAAAATATTGTTCTTCCTTCAAAAAACAAAGACAAAGTTTTGAGCTTAAGCTTTTATCATATTAATGATTATTTAAGTTGTCCCTTGAAATATAAATATGTGCATATCTTGCGCGTCCCCCTTTTGTCTAATCACCAAATTATCTATGGTTCAGCTTTGCATAAGGCAGTGCAGGCCTTTCATGTGGCCCAGAAAAATAAACAAAGGTTTTCGGCCAAGGATTTAGAACAGGTCTTTTTGGATAACTGGTCCTCAGAGGGTTTTATTTCTCGTGAACATGAAGAACGACGATTAAAGACAGGGAAGCAAGCCTTAGCTAGATTCTACAAAGAGCAGCAAAAGTTAAAACAAGTCCCCTATTATGTTGAAGAGAGTTTTACGATTCTAAAAGATGATATTCGGGTGCGGGGACGGTTTGATCGAGTAGACAAAAGGGGAGAGCAGGTTTTTATTATTGATTTTAAATCTTCAGATGTTAGGACTCAAGAAGCTGCGGACAAAAAGGCCAAAGATAGTATGCAGCTCTCTATTTATGCTCTGGCTTGGGCGCAAATGTTTCAAGTCTTACCGCATCGAGTCGAGTTACACTTCTTAGATACAGGACTAATTGGTTCTGTTCAAAAGACAGTTAAAGACTTGGATAAAGTTTGGGGTAAGATTGAAACAGTGGCAGAGGGTATTCGTGCTGATAATTACAAAGCCAAACCTTCTTCGTTTACCTGCGGCTATTGTGCCTATAGTGAGGTCTGTCCCGAAGCTATTGTTTAAGCTGTTAAACCCTTAATAGCAAAATAAACACGCCTGCGCAGATTACCAGCGTGCCAATAACATTGCAGATTGTTAAACCCTCGCCTAAAAATATCGCGGCCATAATTACAGTGACTACAAAGGTTATGGAAGAAAGAGGGAAAACCAGGCTTAGTTTAAATAAGGATAAGATATAAAACCAGAGAAAAAAGGACAAGACCATAAACAAAATACCAATCATAATCGGCCAACTGGTTAAGGCTTGTAAAAAAATCGGCCAGATATCAGACAGATGTTTGCTGTTTAATTTGCCCAATTGGTTAATCCCGCTTTTCAAGGCAACTTGACTGGATCCCAAGATTAATGAATAGATAATAATTAAAAAAAATAAGAGCCGCATTTTTATGTCTCCAATAGTGGGGCGGCGTCTGTTTCTTCCAAAGACTCAAGTTTGCCGCCAAAACGACTGATGCGTTTATCCGTATTTTCATAGGCGGCATTTAAGTTTTTTATGTGGGTACCAATTTTAGAAAAATCCTCAACTACTTTGTTGAAATCCCCAGCTAATCTGGCGAGATTTCTTAAAATATCCTGAGCCTGTGCCTCAATCTTCATTCCTCTTAAACCTAAAAGGATGGTTTGGAGATAGGCATAAAAAGAGTTGGGGGAGGTGGGCAAAACCTTTTTACTCATTGCGTATTGGAAGATGCTTTTTTCTTCGTCAAGATTTTCATCTTTGATAATGGTTTCATAATAGACATTCTCAGCCGGGATATACATTAAGGCGAAATCAAAAGTACCTTCGTCAGGCAAGATATATTTTGAAGCAATGGCATCAATATGTTTTTTGACATCACGGATAAATTGTTTCTTGGCAGTCATTTTTTCCGCTTCATCCTTGGCGGCGATGACTTTTTTGAAATTTTCTAAAGGGAATTTTGAGTCGACTGGCACCATGCCCTCTTTTAGAATGATAACCGCATCAACGGCTTCTCGGCTTTTAAAATAGTGTTGCAGTTTGTAACGAGAAATGGGCAAAACCTGTTTTAAAAGATCAGACAAAAACAGTTCCCCAATGCCCCCGCGGATTTTTGGTGCGCGTAAGATGTCTTGTAAGGAGGAAATATCCTGACCAATATCTTCAATCCGTTTGTTGGTTTCTTGTACTTCACCAAGCTTTTGTTTGATGTCGCCAATAATTTTTGCCGCATTGTCCAGACGGGAACCGACGTTGCTTAAGCGAGAATTAACACTCTCGTCAACATTGTGGAGTTTTTGGGATAAATTTGTATCAACCTTCTGGAACATGTTTTGGTTTTCTGTGTATAGTTTGGTAATTTCCTGGTGGATGCCGTCCATTTGTTGTTGGATTAAACCGATTGCCTGGTCATTTTGACCTGTTTGGCTTGGCTGTTTCAACTTAAGTAAAATAAGACCAAGGGCAAATAGGGTTATGATCGAAACTATGATAGCGAGTATTTCCATGAATTCATTATAACAAATAGCCTTGACTTTAACCAGAGATTTGTTACGCTTTATGGCGTGATAAAAAATATATTAATCTGGTTTCTTGTTGGTGGAACAGTTGCGGTCACCACCGTTGGTGTTTACTACGTAAAAACTACTACTGCTCCAAAGGCTACTGTTGTAAAAGAAGTAGTTGTTGTTGAAAAAACTAAAGCAACTCAACCTGTAGAATCAAAGCGGTCTATTGAACCGGTAATTATTGAGAAGACAGGGCAGGGAGAGACCTCGGGAACGGAGTTGGCTGAAGCTATCGAAGAAAGCTCCTTGCTAGTAGAAGAGGATGTTTTTATCCTTGAAACGGAAAAAACAATTGCTGAAACTGTCACAGTTGATAATCCAAGCCAAGCACTCTCAACCGGGCGGAATTTGAACTTTGAGCTGGGATTTATTACTGGTTTTTATGCTGCTGCACCTGCTCTGAATATTGAAATTAGACTCCCCCTTTCCTATGTAGTCGGGCCAACGACGTCTGCTTTGCGTCTTGTTACCGGTTTATCTCAAACGGAAAGTAATTCTCGTAGATATATTCCTTTTTACCTTGATACTGTCTTCTACTTCCCTCCCGGTTATCTAACCGGAGTAGAAAACTATCTTGGTTTTGGCCTTAACTATGTTGCTTTAACTAGTGGGAGAAAGTCTGGAACTGTAGGGGGGCAGATTTTTTATGGGGTAGAGAGCGATGGTTTTACTGGTCGAGTATTTGGGGAGATCGGTTATGGCTTATTGTGTACGGGTTTCAGCCCATCTCAAAAAGGCTTAACAGTTTTGTTTGGTTTTCGCAAGAAAATTGCTTTATAATAGACTCAAACTTGCCTCAAACTTGCCTTGACAAAGCATTGGCTCATAAGTATAATTCGCAGTAAGAAAGGAGGTGAAAATAATGAAAAGAATCATCGTATTGTTTGTAATGGTAGCATTTGTTGTGACTTTGGCTGGTTTGGCTTTTGGTCGAACTCTTGATCAAGAGAAAGATGCTGTTAGGGCTTATTTAAAGGTTTTAGACGCAAAGATAATTAAGTCCCGCAGTGTTGGTGATGCTACCAAAGTCAGGCAATTGCAAGAGATTAAGGCAGCTACTTTGAGACGTTGGGCTAAGCTTAGCGCTGAAATGCAAGCTCAGGCAACACCACCGCCACCGCCGCCACCACCGCCGCCACCGCCGCCACCACCACCACGTCGTGTTGCTCCAGCGCCTGTACCAATGGTTATAAAGGTTGCTCCTGCAACAAAGGGCTTGTTTGGTTGGAATGTTAATACTGGTTACAGCATTGGTTACATTGCTGGAAATTCAGTAATTACTGGTCGTGCAGATATTATCTTGGATGATCTAACAGGGATTGGTCCTATGTTGGGTCTTTCTAAGAAAGCTGTGACCTGGAAAATTGGGGTAGGTGGAGCGTCTGGAAAAGATTATAGTGATAACACTAGGACAGCTGTCCCCGTGTTTGTCGATGGTATTTTGGCAATCCCTGCTGATGTAATGGGTGGAATCAACTCGTACATTGGTGGTGGATTAAACTATGCTGTTTATGGTACAGGCCAAACCTCCGGATCCGTTGGTGGCCAAGTTTATTATGGCATCAAGGGTGATATTGGTTTGGGTGGAAATTCATATGCTGAGATTGGATATTCTATGATCCGATCTGGCAATAATGGATCTAGCACTTACTCGATGAAGGGCATATCTGTTAACTTCGGAACCGAATTGTTACTGTAAATTGAGTTGAGCCCTTTTTTTTCTAAAGGAAACTAGGTTACTTTAGAGGGAGAGGGCTCTCTCTGTATGTGGACCTCACTAATTTAATTATTGTTCGTACTCGTAGTTAATCATGCTAAGCATGGCTAGGCCGGCAGTTTCTGTGCGTAGAATTCTGGGGCCGAGGGAGATTGTTGTAAAACCTGCTCTTTTGGCAAGTTCAACCTCTTGCTGAGAAAAACCACCCTCCGGGCCGATCAAAATAATAATATTGGCTGGTTTCTTGCAGGACAATGCCTGTTTTAGCTGAAGATCTTTTTCTAGTTCCCATGGTAGCAGGGCTAGGTCACATGGTCCTTTTAGTTTCAGGACATCTGCAAAAGACCTTAGTGGTGTAATTTCTGGAATTGTTGTCCGGCCACATTGCTTGGTTGCTTCTTTGGCAATCTTTTGCCAACGTTCAACTTTTTCCCCTTTAGCAATGCATCTTTCAGTCAACATCGGGATTATCCTGGCAACTCCTAGTTCGGTGCATTTTTGAATAATTAGATCCATTTTTTTGGCTTTTGGGATTGCTTGAGCAATGGTTATCTGAAATTTTTGTTCCACAGCAGGGCTAGCAGTCTTAATAATCTCACAACTAATTTGTTCCATCTTTAGTTGAGTAATCTTAACGGAGTAAATTAGGCCAGTCCCGTCTAAAAGTTCTAAATGATCTCCAACTTTAAGTCGTAGGACGTTTTTGATATAGTGAGCATCCGAACCTGTGATTGTGGGGATCTGATCGTGGGCAACAAAAACTCTATGCATCTTTAAATTTCTTTAACAGTTCCGCTTGTTGGCTGGAAACTTTTTTGGGGATTTCTATCTCAACCAGGACATAAAGATCACCACGATCTCGTCGTTGCAGCACAGGCATCCCTTTGCCCTTAAGCCGAAAATTTGTGTTGGGCTGTGTTCCGGCCGGGATTTTTAGTGTAGCTTTTCCTTCAAGGGTGGGAACTTCTATTTCATCACCTAAGATTGCTTGAGTAAAAGAGATTTTGGTGCGATGAAAAAGGTTTTCAGCTTCGCGATTAAAATTAATATGTGGTTCAACGTTGATAAAAACGTATAAATCACCGGGAGTGGCTCCTTTAGGCCCTGCATCTCCTGCTCCAGCTACGCGTAGGCGATGGCCGGTATCAATTCCAGCCGGGATCTTAACTTTTATTTTGTGGCTCTTCTTTATGCGGCCTTCGCCATGACAAGTTGAGCAGGGGGTAGAAATAACCGAACCAGTGCCGCGACAGTTTGAACAGGGCATAGCCTGTGTAAAGCTACCCAAGATAGTTCTTTGTGTTTTTTTGATTTGTCCAGAACCGTTACAGGCCGAACATTTTTTAGGGGTGGTGCCTGGTTTGGCGCCGCTCCCTTTACAGGTTTCACAAGGGACGAAATGGGGGAGGGTAATTTCTTTCTCTAAACCTTTAGCCGCATCCTCTAGATTTAAACGCAGATCAAAGCGCAAGTCAGCCCCACGTTCTTGTTGCGGACGCCTGCCTCTGCCACCGCCGCCGAAAAAGACATCGAAGATATCACCAAATTCACCAAAACCTTCAAAGCCCTGGAATCCACCGCCGAAATCACCAAAACCTCCGGCTCCTGGTCCGGCTCCGGCACCTGCACCAGCTTTACCATAATAATCATATTGAGAGCGCTTGTTGGGATCAGACAAGGTTTGGTAGGCTTCGTTGATCTCTTTGAATTTATCGGCCGCACCAGTTTCTTTGTTGACGTCCGGATGAAATTCTCTCGCTAACTTGCGGTAAGCCCTCTTAATCTCATCAGCAGAAGCGGTCTTGGAAACTCCCAAAACTTCGTAATAGTCACGGTTGCTTGCCATTAGAGATTATTTCTTGTCATCTTTAATTTCAGCTTCAGCATCAACAGTTGGTCCTGTTCCTTGTTCTGTTCCTGGTTGTCCTGGAGCGCCTGGTTGACCGGGTTGAGGTTCAGCTGCCTTGTAGATTTTTGCCGAAACCTCGTAAATGTCTTTTTGCAGGGTTTCCAGGTTTGATTTGATTGCTTCAGTATTATTATCTTTCAGCGCTTGTCTGACAGCAGCAATCTCTTTTTCGATTTTATCTTTGTCTGCCTGATCGACTTTGTCACCGGCTTCTTTAATGGTTTTTTCTGCAGTGTAGGCTAAGCCATCAGCCTGGTTACGTGTATCAATTTCTTCTTTACGTTTTTTATCTTCCCCTTCATGAGCTTCAGCTTCTTTTTTCATCTTTTCGATCTCTTCTTTGCTTAAGCCGGAAGATGCTGTGATAGTAATCTTTTGTTCTTTGCCAGTGCCTTTGTCTTTGGCGTGGACATTTAATATTCCGTTGGCATCAATATCAAAGGTTACCTCGATTTGGGGGATGCCGCGTGGAGCAGGGGGAATGCCGTCAAGATGAAATTTACCCAGACTTCTGTTATCGGCGGCCATGGGGCGTTCGCCTTGAAGGATGTGGACCTCTACGGAAGTTTGACCGTCTCCAGCTGTGGAGAAAACCTGACTCTTGGAGGTTGGGATGGTGGTGTTTCTCTCGATTAAAGGGGTAGCTACACTGCCTAAGGTTTCAATGCCTAAGGTTAATGGAGTTACATCGAGGAGCACCATTTCCTTAACTTCACCAGCCAAGATTCCACCCTGTAGGGCAGCTCCTAAGGCTACCACTTCGTCCGGGTTAACACCTTTATGTGGTTCTTTACCAAAGAAGTTTTTAACTGCTTCCTGAACCATTGGCATTCTGGTTTGGCCGCCAACTAAAATTACTTCATTGATATCTTTCGCAGATAGCCCAGCGTCACTTAAAGCTTTGCGACAGGGCTCTAGGGATCTTTCAACGAGATCGCCAACTAATTGTTCCAATTTAGCTCGTGATAATTTCACAACTAAGTGTTTTGGCCCGGATTGGTCAGCAGTAATAAAAGGCAGGTTAATTTCTGTTTCAGACACAGTGGAAAGCTCACACTTAGCTTTTTCTGCGGCTTCTTTTAGCCGTTGTTTGGCCATTTTATCTTTAGATAAATCAACACCCTGGTCCTTTTTGAATTCATCGGCTAGCCAGTGAATGATCTTTTCGTCAAAATCATCGCCGCCAAGGTGGGTGTCTCCGTTAGTAGCCAGAACTTCAACGGAATTTTCCATAATATCAAGAATGGAGACATCAAAGGTTCCGCCACCAAGATCAAAGACAGCCACTTTTTCTTCTTTTTTCTTTTCAATGCCGTAGGCTAGGGATGCAGCGGTCGGTTCGTTGATAATCCTTAAGACTTCCAAGCCAGCAATTGTGCCGGCATCTTTGGTGGCCTGGCGTTGGGAGTCGTTGAAATAGGCCGGAACAGTGATAACCGCTTTCTTGACAGGTTCACTTAAGTATTCTTCAGCGGATTGTTTTAATTTCTGCAAGACCATAGCAGAGATCTCCGGCGGAGAGTAAGATTTGTCTTCAATTTTGATGCGGGCTTCGCCCTTGCCACCTTCAAAAACCTGAAAGGGGACATATTTTAATTCTTGTTGGACTTCGTTGAAACGGCGGCCCATAAAACGTTTGGCCGAAAAAACAGTGTGTTCCGGGTTGGTGATGGCTTGTCTTTTAGCTACCTGGCCAACAGACCGGCTGCCATCTTTTAAAAATGACACTACCGATGGGGTAGTTCTCCCTCCTTCAGAATTAGGGATAACAGTTGCTTCTCCTCCCACCATTACTGCTACGCAGCTGTTTGTGGTTCCTAGGTCGATTCCGATTATCTTTTCCTTGCTCATTTCGGGTCCTCCTTAATAAATTATAATTTCCAATATCTAAACTCTAAACAAATTGAAATTTTCTAAATTCAAAATTTGAATTTAGAAATCGTTTAGGATTTAGAATTTTGTGCTTCTAATTTCTTGCTTACAATCACCATCGCTGGTCTAATTAGTCTGTCGTTTAGAGTGTAGCCTTTCAACATTTCTTCAAGAACTATTCCTTCAGGACCATCAGCTTCCTTTTGGGCCATGGCTTGGTGAAAGTTAGCATCATAAGGCTTGCCTAAGGCTTCAACCTCTTTAACTCCGTGCTTAGTAAAAATAGACTCAAACTGTTTTTTTATTAAACTAAGCCCTTCGCAAATATCTCTACTCTCCTTAGCAGCTTCCAGCGCCCGACCAAAACCGTCCAATACCGGTAAAAGTTCAGTGATCAATGATTGATTAGCAAAATGGGTAAATTGTTGCCGGTCAGTCGCTGATCGCTTCTTAAAATTATCAAAGTCTGCCAAAACCCGCAAATATTTATTATTTTGTTCCTCGAGCTGTTCTTTTAATGGGTCTATCTTTTCCTCCCCAGCGCTACTATTCTCCTGCGCTAAGGTGCTATTTTCCCCCTGCGCTACTTGGCTACTCTGTTTCTTCTTTTTACTCATAGGATTTCTCCGCTGGACAACACCCTTGTTAATTCTTTGGCAACGTAGTCAACCAGGGTTGAGGCCTTACTGTAATGCATGCGGGTGGGGCCGATTAAGCCAATCCCCCCAATTATTTCATCATTTAGTTCATAGGCAGAGACGACCATGCTACATTCTTTGACGTCTTTGTGCTTATTTTCTGACCCGATATGAATAGAAAGGGCTTCTTCTCCGGTATAATCTTCAACAATTTCGCATAACGTGTTTTCTTCTTCTAAGAGATCCAGGATTCTTTCCATATGTTCTAAGTCACGAAATTCTGGTTGGTGGAGTAGGTTTGGTATGCCAGCAGAAAAGATTCGTCTATGGGAACCTAGATTAACTACAATCGCAGTGTAATCAAGGGTATGGGAAAGTATTTTAGCGGTGCGATGCAGGATTTCATCCAAATTAATAGTTTTTTGAAAGGCGCTTTTAACGGTTTGTTCTTCTCTCTGTGTTGGTCGTACAGCTTTCATTAAACGGTCAACATAAAATCGATAACCACGATCTGTTGGTATGCGTCCGGCAGAGGTGTGGGGCTGAACAATAAAACCTTCTTCTTCCAGGTCGGCCATTTCGTTTCTAATTGTGGCCGGGGATAGATCTGGGAGATAGCTTCTGGTGATGGTTCTAGAGCCGACCGCTTCGGCCGTATGTTGGTAATCTGTAATAATCGCGTTTAAGATTAGTTGTTTTCTTTCGCTTAGTTCTTGTTTGGTCATATGTTTAGCACTCTCTTTGTTTGAGTGCTAATAATAGCATGGTCAAGAGGTATGCGTCAAGAGGAGGCTATACAAATTTCTCAAAGACCAGGTTAGCGAGGAAGAGGCCTTTGCGGGTAAGCAATGGTGTTTATATGTCTATTATTTATTCTGGTCCAGATATCTTAGGCTCTGGCTGTATTTGAGTAGAAGAAGTAGAGTGACAAGTGGCTACTCCCTTTGTTATAATGTCATTTGGAGGTATTTGAAAAGTGAAAAAACATCTGTTGCCAATTATTGTTGAGAAAGACGAAGATGGTTATTATGTGGTTGAATGCCCGCTTTTTCAGAGTTGTTATAGTCAAGGCAAAACCATGGATGAAGCGGTGAAAAACATTAAAGATGTTATTGCTCTTTGCTTGGAAGAAAAACAAAACATCAAACTTTTGAAAAACTATAACCCACAAGAAGTTAGCTTTTTAACATTGTCTTATGCCTAAATTACCGACTATTTCTGGTGATAAAGCCGTTAAATGCTTTGAAAGGTTAGGCTATGAAGTTGTAAGACAAAAAGGCAGCCATATACGTTTATATCATAAGCACGACAAGCAAAAAAAACGCTTACTATTCCCAGACATAAAGAATTAGGAAGGGGACTTTTAAGAAAATTACTGCGTGATGCAGAAATCGGGATTGAGCAATTAATTGAATTGTTATAGCCTGTTACACAAACCTCTCAAACACCAGGTTAGCTAAATAAAGCCCTTTTCTGGTCAGCTTATAGTTGTCCTTATCTTTAGTCAGCAGGTTGTCCCCTATTGAGTCAGCGACTTCTTGTTCAAAACCCTTGAACTTTTCGATTTCCAAACCATCAAGCAGGCGCAAACCCATGAAGATGGTTTCTTGTCGGAAGATTAAAGGGCTGGACTGGTCCTGGGGACTGGGTCGTGGGTCATGAATATAATTTTCAATGCTGTTTGGATTCGCCCATCTTTGCCCATCAACATGCGAGTGGGCGCCGGCGCCAACGCCCAGGTAATTACCGTTCCGCCAATAAAAAAGATTATGCTTACACTCAAAGCCTGGCTTGCTAAAATTCGATATCTCATAATGTTTAAAGCCGGCGCTTGTTAGGCTCTCGATTGTGTCTTCGTACATAGCCAATTCAAGGTCTTCTTGTGGAAGGTTTAAGGTTGAACGTTTAAGGTGGAAAGGGGTCCCTTCCTCAATTTGCAGGTTGTAAACTGAGAGATGCTCAGGTTTAAGTTTGAGCGCAGTTTGAATATCTGCTTGCCACTCTGCTAAAGTTTGTCCGGGCAGAGCAAAGATTAAGTCTAGATTGATATTCTCAAAGCCTGCACTCCTGGCATCGTTATAGAATCTAATAATATCTTCGGCCGAGTGAATTCTACCCAAAGTTTTTAGATGCTGATTATTAAATGATTGTGCTCCAATCGACAGTCGGTTAATGCCTAGTTCTCTTAAGACTTTGAGTTTAGCTTTGTCGGCAGTGCCGGGGTTGGTTTCGATAGATATTTCGATGTCATTTTCTTTTTTACCCTCTCCCTCTGGGAGAGGGGGGGGAGTTTTATGTAGATGGGTGAGGGTCTTTAGAACCTTATCAAAATGCTTTGGAGACAAAAGTGTCGGTGTTCCGCCTCCAAAATAAATAGTCTGGTAGTCTTGCGGTCCTGCTGTCTTGATTTCTTTACACAAAGATTCCACATACTCATCTATCAGATCTTCTTTGCCTGCATACGAAACAAAGTCACAGTAGTTACATTTTTTTTTGCAGAATGGGAGATGGATATATAATGATATAACATTATTGTTAATTGTTAATTGTTTCATTGTTAATTGTTGTCGAGAGGTCATTTGTTGATACGCAGCACTGCCAAAAAAGCCTCTTGAGGAACGTCAACTCTGCCCACGCGTTTCATCTTCTTTTTACCCTCTTTTTGTTTTTCCAGCAGTTTTCTCTTCCTGGAAACGTCGCCACCGTAGCATTTGGCTAGCACATCTTTGCGGCGGGCTTTGACGGTTTCCCTGGCTACAACTTTCCCGCCAATGGCAGCTTGGATAGGGATGGCAAACATCTGCATAGGAATTTCTTCCACCAAGCGCTCGGTATATTTTTTGCCATAATAATGGGCTCGATCACGATGGACAATAAAAGAGAGCGCATCAACCAGCTCCTGGTTAATAAGAATATCTAGTTTTACTAAATCAGCTTCGCGGTAGCCAATCGGTTCGTAATCCATGGAGGCATAACCGCTGGAAACAGATTTTAACATATCGTTAAATTCAATGATCACTTCGGAAAGGGGGAGCTCATAGGTGATGATCGCTCTTTGCTGATCCAAATATTCCAGGTTTTTATAAGTGCCGCGTTTATCTGTGGCTAAAGTCATAATACTGCCAACATAAGTGGCCGGAGTAAAAATACTAACTTTCAGAAATGGTTCTTCAATCGATTCAATATAAGAGAAATCAGGGAATTTGGTCGGGTTATCAATGTAGAGTTCTTTTTTGTTATTGAGATTGATTTTGTAAATTACGTTAGGGGTAGTAGCTATTAATCCGAGATCAAATTCTCTGGTTAAGCGTTGTTGGACTATCTCTAAGTGGAGCAAACCCAAAAAGCCGCAACGAAAACCAAAGCCTAAAGCTTGCGATGTTTCCGGTTCAAAAAATAAAGCTGCATCGTTTAAACGTAATTTTTCCATGGCCTCTTTGAGCCGTTCATAATCTTCACCATTAATAGGGTAGAAGCCACAGTAAACCATCGGTTTGATCGGTTTATAGCCGGGCAGGGCTTGTTTGCTCCCGTTTTTAATGGTTGTAATGGTGTCACCAACATGGGCATCGGCAATATTTTTAACGTTGGCAATTAAATAACCTACTTCACCGGCTGATAATTTATCTTGTGGTACTAAGCCCAGTTTAAGATAGCCGATTTCCAGGGCTTCAAATTCACAACCTGTTCCCAAAAAGAGAATATTGTCGTCTTTTGTTAGTGTGCCATTAACGATTCTAATATAAACAATTACTCCCCGGTAAGCGTCATAGTGAGAGTCGAAAATCAGCGCTTGAAGTGGGGCGTCATCTGTTCCCTTTGGAGCAGGAATCCTTTCAATAATAGCGTCTAATATCCCTTCAGCGCCAGTCCCTTCTTTAGCCGAAGCCAGAATAATTTCTTCTTCTTCAAAGCCCATGGTGTGCATCAGTTCTTCTTTAACCATTTGGACTTCAGCCCCAGGTAGATCGATTTTATTAATAATAGGAATAATCTTTAAATTACTGGCAATGGCCAGATTAGCGTTGGCCAGGGTTTGAGCCTCAATCCCTTGTGTAGCGTCAACCAGTAGTAATGTTCCTTCGCAGGCTGCTAGCGAGCGTGAAACTTCATAGCTAAAATCAACATGGCCGGGTGTGTCAATTAGATTTAATTCATAACCTTTGTATTGCATGCGGATGGCTTGGGCTTTGATGGTGATACCGCGTTCCCGTTCCAGGTCCATGGTATCCAAAACTTGTTCTTTCATATTACGCTTGGAAATTGTTTTAGTAAATTCAAGTAGGCGGTCTGCCAGGGTCGATTTCCCGTGGTCAATGTGGGCAATAATAGAAAAATTTCTGATTTTGTCGGTTGACATATCTCTTATTTTAGCATAATTAGTCCTGGTTGACATTGCTATTACTGCACGGGATAATAGCAAACAAATGGAACTCAAATCCCAACTTCAAAGATCAAAGATCAAAACAAACCCCAACCTCAAAGATCAAAGATCAAAATGTTTTTGGATTTGGAAGTTTGGATTTGGGGTTTGTTTTGGATTTTGGATTTTGATCTTGGGATTTTATTCTTCGTCGGTTTTTGCCGCAGTTGACATCGGCGAGATCGGCATTGGGGCTCGTTCCCTTGGGATGGGGAGTGCTTTTGTTGGTGGCATTGATGATGCTACTGCGGTTTTTACTAATCCGGCGGCTCTGGCTTTAAATCACAATTTCAATGTTGTTAGCATGAGTGGCAATCTACTTACTGATGTCAATTATCTAATGATTGGCTGCAGCGAAAAAGCACCAATTGGCAAGGTTGGTATCGGTTATTTAAGTTCTTCGGTCTCTTCGATCCCTATTGTCTCGGTTGAAGGGACTGGTGCCGGCAGGACAATTTCTCAAATTAATTCTACCAACTATACTTCCAGTATTGTTTATTTTTCCTATGGCACACAATTAAATAAAATCCTCAAAAGTGTGGGTGTTGGCTTTGGCGACAATGTTCTTGTCGGTGGTAATCTGAAATTATTTTTCCAGGGCTTTTCCGGTGGTGGGGTAGTGATGAATGGGGCAACTGGAACTGGCATGGATGCTGATCTGGGTCTTTTGTGGCAGGTTCAGCCCTGGTCAAGATTAGGTTTAACTGTTAATAATTTTTTGCCGACAAGTTTGGGAGGGAGGTTTCTTTGGCTCAAGGGTAATGCCGTTGAAGATATTCCCTCGGCCTTGCGTTTTGGTGGAGGTTTCAATATTTTGGGCAAGTCCGCCTTGTATTATCACAAAAACCAACAGCTCAAATTTTCTCTGGATTATGAAGTTGGTCGGGGAACTAATCGTCCGGCACTTTGGCATACCGGCCTTGAGTTTTGGCCGGTAGAAACTATTGCTTTTCGTTTCGGCATTGATCAGAGAGCCAAAGCTGCTCAAGCTGGGATTGGCTCAGACAATAATCTGACTGCTGGCGTAGGACTTAAATTCCAAGGATTTACTTTTGATTACGCATACCATAAATTTGGTGATTTAGACGCTAATACGACTCATTTTCTTTCGCTTGGTTATCAAGGGGTTGATGATGAAAAAACCAGCGTAAACCAAAGAGCAAGAAGTCTTGATCTGCCCATAGCATCTGTAGTCGTTAAACCAACTCTGGTTACTTTTAATGATGTGCCGGCAAACTTGTGGTCAGCCAAGCCAATTGAATATTTGGCTACTTTAGGGATAATGAATGGGGCAGCCAATGGCAATTTTTATCCTCAAGATGGGCTGACCAGGTCTGACCTGGCCGTTATTTTGGTTAGAGCCAAAGACTTAAAGGTTGGTTCTGAAAGTCGCCAAGTTTTTTCTGATGTTAATCCTAAAAGCTGGCAGGCTGCTTATATCAGTTTGGTTGTCAAGCAGATGTATATGAACGGTTATCCTGACGGTACTTTTAGACCCGACCAATTGATCACTCTGGCAGAAACTGCTGCCATTTTGGCAAACTTTTCCGGTCTTTATATTAAGTCGCAAGTCAACCAAAAGCCTTTTGCTGATGTTCCTGTTAAGCACTGGGCAGCGCCGGCTATTGCCGCTGGTCAGCAAGTTGGTTTGTTTGAATATCTTGGTACCGGTGATTTTAAGCCCCAAGATTATTTAACTCGAGCGGAACTGGCAGAGATGCTTTCCAAGACACCGACCGTTAAGTATCGGATTAAAAAACTTATTTCGGGAGGATAAACCCTCACCCCAGACCCCTCTACCAGAGGGAGAGGGGGGACGTAAGGAGGAAAAAATAAAATGGATTGTATTTTTTGTAAAATAGTTAACAAAGAGATTCCAGCTGCAATTGTATATGAGGATGATAATATTCTGGCCTTCAATGATGTTGCGCCACAAGCGCCGGTGCATATTTTAGTTATTCCTAAAGAGCATGTTCAAGGCATTGCTGATTTTGATGATAGTCCTGTTTTGGGAATAATGTTTGCGGTGATGAAGAAATTAGCGATTGAACATGGTTTGGATAGAACTGGTTATCGCATAGTTGTAAATCAAGGACAAGATGCCGGCCAGGCAGTGCCTCATTTACACTTTCATCTTCTTGGCGGCCGTAAGATGACCTGGCCACCGGGGTAATTCTTTTCTTTGCAATAAGTATGGAGATTATATATAATTAATCGGTCTTAAGTTTGTTTCCCTGTTCCTGCTCTTGTTCCTAATTCTGCGAAGGCAGACATAATGGAATAGGCTAAGGCACAGGGCGCTTCGTTCGGAGGAGTACCCAAGTGGCTTAAGGGGACGGTTTGCTAAATCGTTAGTGGGCGCAAGCCCAGCGTGGGTTCAAATCCCACCTCCTCCGTTGGTTATTGAAAATTGAGAATTGGTCTGGAGGGATGGCAGAGTGGTTGATCGCACCTGTCTTGAAAACAGGCATGCCTTCACGGGCATCGGGGGTTCGAATCCTCCTCCCTCCGTTTCAATTGTGGGGAGGAGTTTTTATCTAATGGGAGGAGGCCTGCCTTCACGGGCATCGGGGGTTCTCCCGACGAACATTATTATATAGAATAGCGGTGGAACCGTCGGGATCCCGATGATTCCATTATTATTTTTTATAATGTCCATCGGGAGAATCCTCCTCCCTCCGTTCTGTATGGTATAATGAGACAACGCAAGGGCCCGTGGTGTAGCCTGGTTTAACACGCCTGCCTGTCACGCAGGAGACCGAGGGTTCAAATCCCTTCGGGCCCGCCAATAAATAGAAAGAGTTTAAATGCAGTATTCAGAAATCGAAGAAAAAGTTTTAATCAGAGATGTTAAAGAAAAAATCTCTTGGAGTATCTGGGTTCGTTATGTCGTTGTTGCCCTAGCTTCCTTTCTGCTTTACCTTTCTTTTTTTGATAATTCCTATCTTCAACTTAGTCTCGGCCTAATCGCTTTTGTTTTTAGCTATAATGCCCTGGCGCATATTTTCTTCTGGCTAAAAAAACGCGCCAGCCTGGTTTTTTTGCTATCTTTTAGAAATTTTCTCCTGGTGCTAGATGTCTTGGCTGTAACCATCTTGATCTATATCACCGGGGTAACAGAAAGTCCTTACTGGTTCCTTTATCTGGTCTTGATTATTATTTCCGGTTTTGGTATTTATACTCCCAGCTCGGTAACCGTTTTTATTATTGCTTTCTTTTCGACCGTTTTTTATCTAGGCATGTTGTGGCTTGTTTACCTTGGCATAATCCCGGTTTATGCGCCTGGTTTTCATCTGTCACAACAGCAGTTGTTTACCCTGATTTTTAATAAAGCTGTTTTTACCACTGTTTCCTTTTTTCTTTTTGCTACGACGATCTATTATTTTTCTCAGCTGCTACATCAGCATCGAGATGAATTGTCCCATAAAAACTCTCTTTTTCTTGCTGCCGTTGTAGAGTTGAAGGATCTTAATAAAATGAAGGATGAGTTTATCTCCACTGCTTCTCATGAATTGCGCACACCTTTGGCAATCTTGAGAGAAAACTTGTCTTTAATTGAGGATGGAGTGGTAGGGGAAGTTAATACTAAACAATCAGAACTCTTGGTTTCGGCGCGCGCAAACCTAGATCGTTTGGCGGAAATTCTTAATAATTTATTGGATATTTCTAAACTTGATGCCCATTCGTTGCAATTGAAAAAGGCCAAAACAGATCTCAGCGAGCTTGCGCGTAGTGCTGTTGAATTCCTTCAGCCGAAAGCCAGTGCTAAAAACATTGCCTTAGACGAAATTTGTCCCAAGCAGGTGTGGGTTTGGGTTGATCCCAATCAAATTTTTCGGGTTTTTGTTAATTTGATTGATAATGCCATTAAATATATTCCGGAGAACAGCAAGATTACTGTTGGGATTGAATCAGGCAAGAATGAAGTTTCTGTTTATGTCAAAGACAATGGGCCGGGAATCTCCGATCAGGATGTTTTAAAGGTTTTTCAACGTTTTGTCAGACTGGAGAAAGATCCTGCCTTAACACCGCCTAAGGGCTTTGGTTTGGGTCTTTCTATTTGTCAGGGGATTGTTGAAGTTCATGGCGGAAAACTTTGCGTGGAAAGTAAACTGGGGCAGGGGACGAAATTCATTTTCACTATCCCCAAGGCAGACTTAAATGACTGATAAAAAGAGACGGATCTTAATTGTTGAAGATGAGGTAGAAATGTTAAAGGCTCTGCAGCTGCGGCTGGAAGCAAATGGCTATGAGGTTTTAACTGCGCAAGATGGTCTAAGTGGGCTCAATAAGGCTCGTTCCGAAAAGCCGGATTTAATTTTATTGGATGTTATGTTGCCCAAGATGGACGGTTTTAAGATTTGTCGCATGCTCAAGTTTGATCAGGATTATAAAAATATTCCGGTCATTATTTTGACAGCCAAAGTTCAGGACTCTGATGTTGAACAGGGCTTGGCGATGGGTGCTGATGCCTATATGACTAAACCCTATAAAGCTGACGAATTGGTTGGTAAGATTAAAGAACTGCTGGGAGATTGACCACTTTTGGCCGCTCTTGACAGCCAATGTTTGGGCTTGACATGGCAATCCCGCCTATATATAATGTGCGCATGAATCTCAATAATCAAATGAGGAGTCTGAACCGCATGATTATATTAGGAATAGCTATCCCCATATCAATCAGGATTTCAAGATGGTTCTGAAGGTTTTGGGGGTATAAGGTCGTGGGATCTTAGAAAACAATGAATAATGAAATTTTAACCAACGATCTAAAGAATAAGATCGTTGCAGTTATTAACAAACGGCTAAGGTTGCCGCATTATAAGCTATTTATTTTCGGCTCTCACGTAGATGGTACAGCAACAGAAAGGTCAGATATTGATGTGGGCGTAGAAGCACCGGAAAAAATTCCTGTTGCTGAAAAACTGGAAATTGAGGACGAATTGTCCGATTTACCAATTTTACAGAAGATTGATTTTGTTGATTTTAACGATATTGGTGATGGCTTTAGAAGAGTTGCCTTAAAGAAAATCGAGGTGATTTATGAACGATAAATTGGCTAATTTGCTGCCGGAATTCAAGAGAGCTTCCCTTAGGTTTAAAGAAGTAATGGAAAAAGAGCCGGATGAGTTTATCCGTGATTCAGCAATCCAAAGGTTTGAATTTACTTTTGAGCTTGGTTGGAAAGCCATGAAAGCTTGTCTTGAAGAAAAGGGGCTTAAAGTCTATTCTCCTAAGGAAGCCATTCGTAGCGCTTTTCAAGAAAAGATTATTTCCAGGGAACAAGGAGAAGTTTGGCTTAAGATGCTTGAAACTGGAAACAAAACCACTCATATGTATAATGAGGCTATGGTTAAAGAAATTTATAACCAATTAGCGGCGTATGTAGAAACAGCCGGGCAATTAGTTGGCGAACTTAGTTAATTTTTGTTTGGCCGCTGTTGACCGATTTTGGATAGGCTTGACAGTGCTGATTCATCTGTTATACTTACCAGGGTCATGTGATCTTAGAGCCATAGGGTCATAGAAGACAGAGAAATGTTATACTTAGCCATAACCTTGGTTCCTGGCGCGATGTTGTTGGTGTTTACTTTTACTGGTTTGTGGAAATCCATGGTTGTGTGGCGTTTTTGATCGTTTCTATACCAAAAGGAGTAGCGTCATGATTATACAGATAAAAAAATTCGGCAAGATCCTACTTTCCCGGCCGGCTGGCAGGGATGCTTTTTTATCTGCCAAAGCTTACCTCCTGCCTCAGCTAAGCCAGGAAGAGGAAATTGTTCCGGACTTTAGCGGGGTTGATGTTTTAGCCCCGTCATGGGCTGACGAGTTTATTTCCGGCCTTAAAGAATTTTACGGCAAAAAGCCGCATTTTCTTAACACGACCAACGCATCAGTTGCCCTAACGCTGGAAACGGTTGTAAGGTCATAAAACCGGAGTGTTAGAGAAGACAAAATACATGGAAGTTGAGACTTATTTAATGTTTGCCGGGGATTTAGACCCTATGACCCTAAAGGAGTGCCTTACGTGAACCTCAATGAATCCGAAGTTTATACCTCTGAAGAGACTCAACAGCTCCTAAAGATCTCCGATTCCACTTTCCGTCGTTTGATTAAAAGGGGAGTGCTGCGTGCGGCTAAGATTGGGGGGCAGTATCGAGTTTTGGGCAGGGAAATATTGAGAATTTTGAGTCCTAGTTTGCCAGGGAAAGTTAGACAGGTTTATAAGAAGGTTTTAGAGGAGTTAAAATGAAACTAATTGACAAGATTAAGCAGAAAAAAGCCAAGGTGGGAATCATTGGTTTGGGCTATGTTGGAGGGGTAGCATGAAACTGAAAGAAAAGATAATAAGTAGAAAAGCTAATATAGGGGTTGTTGGTTTGGGTTATGTTGGTTTGCCTCTAGCTGTTGAGTTTGCTAGAGCGGGTTTTCAGGTGACTGGATTTGAGCAGAATCCAAAAAGAAAGGCAATGATTAACCGTGGTGAAAATTATATTACGGATGTTCTTGATAGTGACATTAAAGAGTTTGTATCGGCAAAAAAGTTGAAGGCTGTTACTGATTTCTCTTTGCTCAAGAGATTGGATGCTATTTGCATTTGTGTTCCAACTCCTCTAGATAAAAACAAACAACCTGACATTTCCTATGTTAAATCTGTTACCCAGCGCCTAGCTAGATTTATTAGAAAGGAACAATTAATTGTTTTAGAAAGCACTACTTATCCTGGAACAACTGAAGAAATAATCCTTCCCCAATTAAATGCTTCGGGATTAGAAGTTGGAAAGGATTTCTTTTTGGCTTTTTCCCCAGAAAGAATTGATCCGGGAAATAAAATGTTTAAAACGAAGGATGTTCCTAAGGTTGTTGGAGGGGTTACTTCAAAGTGTACTGAGATGGCTCAATTATTGTACTCTCAAATCCTGACTAAAATATTTACAGTTTCCTCTCCTCGTGTTGCTGAAATGGAAAAGCTGCTAGAGAATATTTTTCGAAGTGTAAATATTGCTTTGGTTAATGAACTGGCCATCCTTTGTAAGAAGATGAATATTGATATTTGGGAAGTTATCGAAGCAGCGAAAACGAAGCCTTATGGTTTTATGCCTTTTTATCCTGGACCAGGTTTGGGGGGGCATTGTATTCCCTTGGATCCTTTTTATTTAGCTTGGAAAGCCAAAGAATTTAATCTAACAACCCGTTTCATCGAATTGGCAGGAGAAATAAACGATCGAATGCCAGAGTATGTTGTTCAACTAGTGCAGGGTGCTTTAAATCAGAAAGGGAAAAGTTTGAAGGGAGCAAAAATTTTAGTTCTTGGAGTGGCTTATAAGAAGGACCTTGATGATTGGAGAGAGTCCCCCTCTTTAAAAGTTATGGAAATTTTAGATAAAATGAGCGCAGACGTTTCTTATAATGATCCACATGTTTCTAGGGTTAAGGCCGGCAATAAGTTTTATCCTTCCTCAGTCTTAAGCGGAAAAAGCATTAAACAATATGATTGTTGCGTAATTGCTACAGCGCACTCTGTCTATGATTATAATCTTATTGCTAAAAATGCTAAATTGATTATTGACACGCGTAATGCTTTAAAAGATGTTGTAGGAAAATATTTGGTAAAAGTAATAAGGATCTAGAGTGAGTAAACAATATAAAAAAATAGTTGTTGGACAAGTTGGGATTGGCAAATGGGGGAAGAATCTGCTTAGAAACTTTTATTCTTTGCCAAACGTTGCGGTTAAATATGCTTGCGATTCAGATTCTGTTCGTTTGAATGAATTTGTGCGATCTTTTCCTGAAATCAAGTTTGTTACTGATTATGAAAGCTTAATTCAAGACCAAGAACTTGAAGCAGTTATTATAGCAACCCCGGCTCCAGACCATTACAAAGTTGCCAAGCGGTGTCTTGAGGCTGGAAAGCATATTTTTGTTGAAAAGCCTATTACCTTAGATGTTTTTCAGGCAGAAGAACTGCTGGCTTTGGCAAAGTCTGTTAATAAGAAAATCATGGTTGGTCATCTTTTGCTTTACCATCCAGCGATTTCCAAACTCAAACAACTGATAGGGCAAGGGGAATTGGGTAAAATCTGTTATGTTTATACTCAACGGTTAAATTTAGGCAGGATAAGAAAAACAGAAAATGCTTTGTGGAGTTTGGCTCCTCACGACATATCAATAATTTTGCATCTACTTGATAAGTTTCCTAAAAGTGTTTCGGCTCTTGGTTCTTCTTTTGTTCAAAAAGGGATAGAGGATGTGGCTTTCTTGAATGTCAGATTTGCTGAAGGGGAAATTGGCCATGTCCACGTGAGTTGGTTAGACCCAACCAAAACAAGACGAACGATAGTTGTTGGGAGTAAAAAGATGGCTATTTTTGACGAAATATCTCATGGAGGTACCTTGACCATAATTGATAAAGGAGTAGAAAATATTTCTGACTTCAAAAATGTTTCCGAGTTATCTAAACTTAGATCTGGGGGGGACGAAGTTATTAAGTTGTCTCAAGATGAGCCGCTTAGTCTTGAATGTCAGCATTTTATCGACAGTGTCCGAGAGGGGAAAGAGCCTTTAAGTAACGGAGAAAACGCGCTTGCGGTTTTGAAAATATTGGCGGCTGCAGATAGGTCGTTAAAAGATGGAGGGAAACATGAACTATTTTAAACATGAAACAGTAGTAATTGATCAGCCAGTTAAAATTGGAGACGGAACAAAAATCTGGCATTTTAGTCATATTAGTTCCGGAGTAAAGATTGGTAAGAACTGCAAGTTAGGGCAAAATGTTTTTGTTCAGAATAATGTGATAATTGGCAATCATTGTAAAATTCAAAATAATGTTTCTGTTTATGGAGGGGTAGAACTTGAGGACTATGTTTTTTGTGGGCCGTCAATGGTTTTTACTAATATTTTAAATCCTCGTTGTAAGTATCCCCAAGAGACATCTGACAAATATCTGAAAACTTTAGTTAAGGAAGGTGTTTCATTAGGAGCAAATTGTACTATTGTTTGTGGCACTACTATTGGGAAAAATGCTTTTGTGGGAGCAGGTGCAGTTGTTACTAAGGATGTGCCTGCCTATGCCTTGGTTTATGGTAATCCTGCCAATATTAGAGGTTGGGTCTGTGAGTGTGGCACAAGGCTTATTTTTGATAATAATAAAGCGCAGTGTGAAAAATGCAGTCAGAACTATATAAAAGAAAGCGAGGAAGTCAATTTAATCTAATGCCTATTCCATTAATTGATTTAAAAGCCCAGTATCGCTCAATAAAACAAGAGCTAGATGAAGCTATCCAGCGAGTAATTGATGAGGCGAGATTTGTTTTGGGACCTGATGTGACAGCTTTTGAGCAAGAAATGGGGTTATATTTAGGCGTGAAGTACTCTGTTGGCGTTTCTTCTGGTACGGATGCGCTGGAAATTTCGCTTTTGGCCTTAGGAATTGGAGAAGGGGATGAGATAATAACTACACCCTTTACTTTTATTGCTACTGCAGAAGCAATCTATAACACAGGTGCAAAGCCAGTTTTCGTTGATATTGATCCAAAAACCTTTTGTCTCAATACAGCTTTAATAGAAGAAAAAATCACTAAGAATACTAGAGCAATCTTGCCAGTTCACCTTTATGGTCATCCTGCAGAAATGGGGGAAATTCTTGATCTTGCTAATAAACACAATCTAAAGGTAATAGAAGATTGTGCTCAATCTTTAGGAGCGGAATATAAGGGAAACAAAGTTGGATCAATTGGTCATGTTGGTTGTTTGAGCTTTTTCCCTGGTAAAAATCTTGGTTGTTTTGGTGATGGGGGGATGGTGGCAACCAATGACGAGAGAGTATATGAGATGGCGAAGATGCTTAGACATCATGGGTCAAAGAAGAAATATTATCATTCAGTTTCCGGATTTAATAGCCGACTTGATACACTACAAGCTGCTATCTTGAGGGTAAAATTAAAGTATTTGGACGAGTGGAATAAAAAACGAAGAGAAAAAGCAGCTCTTTATAAGGAGATGTTATGCGCCAATGGTTTAATAGGGGTTCCTTATGTTTCTCAAGAAGTTATACACTCTTTTAATTATTATACTGTTCGGATAAAGGATCGAACCGAGTTTCAGCAAAGATTAAAGCAGGCAGAAATAGGTAATATGGTTTATTATCCACTCAGCTTGCATTTGCAGGAGGTTTATCAAGGCCTTGGATATAACAGGGGAGATTTTCTTGAAGCGGAAAAAGCACAAGAAGAGGTTTTGTCTTTGCCGATGTTTGCTGAATTGTTACCAGAGCAGATTAAAGAGATTTCTGGGGTGCTTAATAAATAATGGCTAATAAAAGAAAAAAAATTATTAGTGTTGTGGGAGCGCGCCCTAATTTCATGAAGCTTGCTCCTGTGGCTAGAGAACTAGACAGACATAAAAACAAGTTACGACATTTGATTCTTCATACTGGACAACACTATGACAAAAACATGTCCAAGATATTTTTTGAGGAGCTAGATATACCAAAACCACAGATCAACTTGGGGGTTGGCTCTGGGGGGCATGGTCAGCAAACAGGGATGATAATGGCAAAATTCGAGAAGGTTTGTTATAAGGAAAAACCCGATCTAGTTTTGGTTTATGGGGATATTAATTCCACCATGGCTGCTGCCTTAGTGTCTAGAAAATTGCATATTCCTGTTGCTCATATTGAGGCAGGGTTTCGGGCCCACGATTTAACTATTCCCGAAGAAGTGAATAGATTGGTAACAGATGTTGTTTCTGACTATTTGTTTTCCATTTCTGCTGAGGAAACGAAGAATTTGCGATTAGAGGGGATTGGCCGGGATAAGATTTTTGAGGTGGGAGATATTATGGCTGACAGCCTTTTGTTTTTTAAACGGAAAGCGTTAACTTTACAAACCTGGGCTTCATTAGGGCTAAAACAAAGGGGCTATGCCTTGTTAACACTGCATCGTCCTAGTAATGTGGATGATCGAAATGTTTTAAAGAATATCTTTGCAGCGATAAAAAAAATTGCTCAAAAAATACCGGTCGTTTTTCCCGTCCATCCTCGAACAAGGAAAATGATCCAACAATTTGATCTTGATGGCGTAAAAAACATCAAGTTCATTCCTCCTTTAGGGTATCTTGACTTTTTAAGTTTATTAATGAGTTCTGGCTTTGTTTTGACTGATTCTGGCGGGGTTCAACTTGAGGCGAGTGTGCTCAATCTGCCTTGTTTAACCTTGCGGAAGGTTGTGGAAAGGAAATCAACTCTAGCGTCCGGTACAAATGTTTTGGTAGGTAATAATGCGAGTAAAATTGTTGGGGAGGCAGGGAAAATCATTATCGACTTTGGGAAGCGGAAGCCAGTTAAAAAACTTCCTTGGATTTGGGATGGTAAAACAGCCCAAAGGATTGTTAGGATACTGATCGAAAAAAAATTATAAAGGAGTATATCATGGCAGATATTTTTAAAAATAAAATAGTTCTAATTACTGGAGGGACTGGATCTTTTGGAAAGAAAATGACCGAGGTGCTGTTGCGTGATTTTTCTCCAACTAAGATCATTATTTACAGCCGTGATGAATACAAACAATACGAAATGCAAAAACAATTTGCCCATTTTAGCGACAAATTACGTTTCTTTATTGGTGATGTTCGGGACAAGGTTCGTCTTAACAGGGCTCTTAATGGCGTCGATTTTGTTGTTCATGCGGCTGCATTAAAACAGGTTCCTGCCATGGAATATAATCCAGCAGAAGCTATCAAAACTAATGTTATAGGCGCCATGAATTTAATTGATTGTTGTATTGAGCGTCAAGTGAAAAGGATAATTGCCTTAAGTACTGATAAGGCGTGTAATCCCATTAATTTGTACGGGGCTTCCAAGCTTTGTTCTGATAAGCTTTTTGTGGCAGGGAACCATTATGTTGGCTCTGGTGATACCAGATTTTCTGTAGTGCGTTATGGCAACGTAATTGGGAGCCGAGGTAGTGTGGTGCCTTTTTTTATGGAAAAGAAAAAAACAGGTCTTTTGCCCATTACCGATGACAGGATGACTAGATTTTGGATCACACTTGATCAGGGAGTTAGCTTTGTGATTAATAATTTTTCCAGGATGTTTGGGGGAGAAATCTTTGTGCCTAAGATACCTAGTATGAATATAATGGATTTAGCCAGGGCAATTGCTCCTGAATGTAAAACTGAAATAGTTGGTATCAGACCAGGCGAGAAAATCCATGAAACAATGATTTCAGAAGATGATGCTAGACATACGGTTGAACTTGATGATTGTTACATAATCCAACCCGCTTTTCATGGATGGGGAAAAGGAAATCACGTACAAGCCAAGGCGGTTCCAACAGAATTTCGCTATAGCAGTGAAACAAATTCGCAATGGTTGAGTGAGCAGCAATTAAAGGATGTATTGACTCAATGGCAAAAAAGCTAATTCCTTATGCGACCCAATGGGTAGATGAAGATGATATTGCTGCAGTTGTGGCAGCATTAGGTTCCAGTAATTTAACACAGGGACCACGGGTTCTAGAGTTTGAAGAAAAAATGGCAGCCTATTGTGGAGCGAAGTATGCTGTGGCTGTTAACAGTGGTACCTCGGCCTTGCATTTGGCCTGTCTGGCTGCTGGAATTTCTTTTGGGGATGAGGTTATTACTTCTCCTATCACGTTCGTAGCTTCGGCTAATTGTGTGCTCTACTGTGGGGCTAAGCCAGTTTTTGCTGATGTACAAGAGGATATAATTAATATTGATTCGGATGAGGTAAGGAAGAAAATAGGCCCCAAGACAAAGGCCCTCATTCCAGTTCATTTTTCTGGGAACCCTTGTGAAATGGAGAAAATAAATGCTCTGGCTAAAGAAAATAAATTGTTGGTTATTGAAGATGCCAGCCATGCTTTAGGTGCTAAGTATCAGGGGCAAATGATTGGCTCTGGCCAATTCTCTGATCTGACGGTCTTCAGCTTTCATGCGGTTAAACATATTGCGATTGGAGAGGGTGGCATGGTGTTGACCAATAATAAAGATTTGTATGAAAAATTATTATTGTACAGGTCACATGGTATTACTCGGGATAGAAAAGATTTGAATAATTATGAAGGAGACTGGTTTTATGAAATGCATAGCTTGGGGTACAATTTTCGATTAACAGATATTCAAAGTGCTTTAGGAATTAGCCAGCTTAATAAGCTAGATGCTTTTGTTGACAGAAGAAAAGAAATTTCTAGGCGATATCATGAAGCCTTTGCTGATTTTCAAAAGGTTAAGGTTTTGGTTGAAACTGATGGGGCAGAGTCTTCTTACCATTTGTTTGTAATCCTAGTGGAAGATCGTAAGACTGTTTTTTATAAATTGCGTGAAGCAGGGATTATGGTTAATGTTCATTATTTGCCGATTTATTTGCAGCCATATTATCGGCAACTTGGTTATTTGCCTGGTTTGTGTCCTGTGGCGGAGGGCTACTACAAAAAAACCTTATCACTGCCAATGTATCCAAAATTGTCTGATCAAGAAGTTGATTTTGTTATTGATACTGTAAAAGATATTTTGCTTAAGGAGAGAATGGCATGAAAGTTTGTGTGATTGGCAGTGGATATGTTGGCTTAGTAACTGGGGCTTGTTTGGCTGATTTTGGTAATCAGGTTGTTTGTGTTGATAAGGACAAAAAAAAAGTTTGTAACCTAAAAAGAGCCGAAATTGATTTCTATGAATTGGGTTTGCAGGAGATGGTTAAGAGAAATATCAAGGCTAAAAGGCTTAGTTTTGTCACTGATTTACCTGCAGGTGTTAAGTTTGCCAATATAATATTTATTGCAGTCGGGACTCCTCCTCAGCCTGATGGAAAGGCTGATTTGTCGGCCTTAGAGGCTGTTGTTGAGGGGGTTGCACACACCTTAAAAAAGACCAAAAGTTTCAGGGTTTTGGTCTTAAAGAGTACGGTGCCAGTTGGCACAGGGGATAAGGTTGTGGGGATGCTGAGGAAAAATGGAGTGAAAAGCAAATATTTTGAAGTGGTTTCTAACCCGGAGTTTTTACGGGAAGGAAAGTCTGTTTATGACTTTCTTCATCCTGATCGTATTATTGTTGGGACTGGTAGTAATAAAACAGCTAATATTATAAGTGAACTTTATCGTCCTTTAAATGCCAGGATTGTTTTTATGGATCGCCGCAGTGCCGAACTTACAAAGTATGCCGCTAATGCCTTTTTAGCTAATAAAATATCTTTTATTAACGAAGTTGCTAATATTTGTGAAAGACTTAATGCTGATGTTAAGCAAGTGGCGGAGGGGATGGGTTTTGATAAAAGAATTGGGTCGCAATTTTTAAGGGCGGGGATTGGTTATGGCGGGTCGTGTTTGTCTAAAGATGTAGCTGCTTTAACATTTCTGTCTCAACAATCTGGTTATGAGCCAGCCATGTTAAAAAGTGTCAATCTGGTTAATTTGAACCAACGCAAGTTGTTTGGCCAGCTTATTTTGCAGGTTTTACAAGGGGTCAAGGGTAAAACTATTGGAATTTGGGGCTTATCATTTAAACCCCAAACTGATGATTTAAGGGATGCACCTTCATTGACCATTATTGATTCACTTTTGAGAGCTGGCGCGAAGATTAGAGCTTATGATCCTATGACTAATAATAAGGCTCAAGGAATTATGCCCAATATAGAATATTGTGATAGCCCTTATGATGTGGCCAAGGGTTGTGAGGCTATTGTTGTTATTACTGAGTGGAATGAATTTCGTGAGGTCGATTTGGAGCGGGTAAAGCGAGTGATGAAAAAACCGATAATTATTGATGGCCGTAATATTTATGATCCTAAATTAGTCAGAAGTTTTGGCCTAAAGTATTATTGTGTTGGGAGAAATAATAAATGAAGATTCTTGTTACAGGAGCAGCTGGTTTTATCGGTTCTCATTTGGCAGAAAAATTGTTAGCACTTGGTCATGAAGTTGTTGGAATTGATGTCTTTACTTCATATTACTCAAGGAAAATTAAAGAATACAACCTAATTAATTTGAGAATAAACAGTAAATTCACTTTTATTGAAGCAGATATTGCTACTGTTGATCTTAAAACTTTGTTTCAAGGAGTAAAGATTGTTTTTCATCAGGCTGCTCAAGCAGGTGTTAGGGCAAGTTGGGGAAAGGATTTTAATGTTTATTTGAAAGATAATCTTGAAGTAACCCAGAAATTGCTTGAAGCAGCCAAAGAAGTTTCTTTGGACAATTTTGTTTATGCTTCTTCTTCTTCTGTTTATGGTGATACTGAACTTTTACCCATGTGGGAGAGAAACCTGCCTAAACCGTATTCTCCTTATGGTGTTTCCAAGCTGGCGGCTGAACATTTGTGTTATCTCTATTGGAAGAACTATGGAGTCCCAACCGTTTCTTTACGCTATTTTACTGTTTATGGTCCTAGGCAGAGGCCGGATATGGCTTTCCATAAATTTATCAGAGCGTTAATTTTTGGTAAGCCAATTGAAATTTATGGGGACGGAGAGCAGACACGAGATTTTACTTATATTTCAGATATAGTTGAAGCTAACATTGCTGTCATTGAAAAAAAAGGCATTGAGGGAGAGGTTTTCAATCTTGGTGGTGGCAGTCGTATTTTTCTTAAGGAAGCTGCGGCTTTAATTGTTGCAAGCTTTCCAGGTTCAGCGCAGGTTGTCTACGGTGGAAAACAAAAGGGTGACGTTAGACATACTGCAGCCGATTTTTCTAAAGCCAAAGAAATATTAGGCTATAACCCTAAGGTCACGATTCAAGAAGGTTTGAAAAACGAAATAGCATATCTAAAAAAGCTTTACCAAGAGGTTGTTTTACCATGAACAAAATTATGATTGGCCAAAGAGAGATTGGTGATAACAAGCCTGTCTTTGTTATTGCAGAGATTGGCTCTAACCATGATGCTGCATTAGACCGGGCTAAAGAACTGATACACGCAGCAGCCAAGGCTGGGGCTGATGCAGTTAAATTCCAATCTTTTAGTAATGAAGGATTGTTGAGTTATGATCATGAGGGTATAAAAAAGTTGGCTTTGCCTGATGAATGGCATCAGGTCTTATTTGATTATGCAGTTGAGTGTGGGGTAATGTTCTTGTCAGCTCCTTTTGAGAAAAAAAAAGCTGATTTATTAAATAATCTTGGGGTGGAAGTTTTTAAGCTTGCTTCCGGTGATTTAACCCATTTGCCTTTGTTAAAACATATTGCGCGTTTCCATAAACCGATCATCTTATCTACAGGGATGGCATATCTATCAGAAGTGGAGGAAGCGGTTCATGCGATAAAAGCAGAGGGAAATGACCAGCTAGCTCTTTTGCATTGTGTTTCGCTTTATCCGGCAGCCTATCAGGATGCTAATATCAGGGCGATGGGGACTTTGAAAAATAAATTTCAGCTTCCTGTTGGAATTTCTGACCATACTTTGGGTTTAGAGGTTGTGTTAGGAGCAGTTGCTTTGGGTGCTTCAATCGTAGAAAAGCATCTTACTTTTGACCGTAAGTTGCCAGGACCAGATCATCCCCATTCTTTGACTGTAGACGAATTTGCTCAAATGGTTCAATCTATCAGAAATTTAGAGCAGGCCTTGGGTGATGGAGAAAAGAAACCGACCAAAAATGAAATTCCAGAAAGACAGGGGGCTCGTCGGAGCATCTATGCAGCTGAGCCAATAAAAAAAGGGCAAACTATAGGGCGAGAATCTCTTAAGATTGTTAGACACAATTTAGGTCTTGAACCTAAAGAGCTTGATCAAGTTGTAGGGAAAAAAGCGCAGCAGGACATAGCTGCCAATGAGGTTTTAACGTGGCAAAAAATATCGTAGCTATCGTTCAAGCTAGAATGGGATCTACGCGCCTTCCAGGAAAAGTCTTAATGGAGGTTAGCGGTAAACCTTTGTTATGGTATCTGTTTAATCGCTTGACACATTCTAAGCGGGTGAATAAAATTATTTTAGCTACTTCGCCTCTTCCAGAGGATGAAATCTTGCTTAGCAAGGTTAAAGAATGGGGCTTTGATGATTATGCTGGTAGCCTTGATGATCTTTTGGATCGTTATTATCAAGCTGCAAAAGTTCATCAAGCAGATGCTATTGTCAGGATTACTGGGGACTGTCCTTTAATTGATCCTCAAATTGTTGATATGGTAATTGAGAAGTTTTTGGATCTTGGTAATTATGACCTGGTTGGAACTAATGATACTTTTCCTGATGGTTTAGATGCCTCTATCTTTTCTTTTAGGGCAATTGAAAAAGCCTGGCAAGAGGCCAAACTACCTTCTGAAAGGGAGCATGTAGGACCTTATATTATCAATCATCCTGAGTTGTTTAAAACTCAGCCTGTTGCCAATAAGGAGAATCTTTCTCATTTGCGGTGGACGGTTGATGAGGAGAGGGATTTTGAACTGGTAAAAGTAATTTTGGAAGGACTGTTTAAAGATGGAGAAGTTTTTTATATGAAGGATATTATTAGTTTTCTAAAACAACGCCAAGATTTACTAGAAGTTAATAAGGGAATTATTAGAAATGAAGGCTATCTCAAGTCATTAGCTGCGGATAAGGAATACCTAAGTAAGGGAAGTAAAAATTAGCATGCGTTACCGAACTCTTGGAAAAACAGGTTTAAAGGTCTCTTTGCTCTCTTTTGGCACAGTTGCTTTGGGTGTTGATTATGGTATTGAGATCCCGGCAGGTTATGGTCGGCCCACTGAGGACCAGGCACTTGGTCTCTTGCACAGTGCTGTTGACCAAGGCGTCAATTTTTTTGATACAGCCCCAGCGTATGGTGAAAGTGAAAGGCTTTTAGGCAAAGCTTTGAAAAAGCAGCCAAATTGTTATGTGGCAACTAAAGTTACAATCCCAAAAGATTCTAATGGGGAACAGCTTCGAGGAAGACAGCTTTCTCAAGCCATTGAAGATTCATTGGCTAGTAGCTTGAAACTTCTACAGCGTGATGTTTTAGATGTTGTGCAAATCCATAATGCTTCGTTGGGAACAGTTAGGCAGGGAGAGATTGCTGCTATTTTACATAAGGCTAAACAAGAAGGGAAAATTCGCAGTTTTGGTGCGTCTGTCTATACCGTTGAAGAGGCTTTAGCTGTAATTAATAATGGTAATTATGATCTGCTGCAAATTGCCTATAATATATTGGATCAACGAATGAGAGCAGAGGTTTTTCCTGCTGCTCAAAAAGCGGGGATGGGAATAATTAGTCGCTCCGCTTTTCTAAAGGGTGTTTTAACCCCAAAGGCTGAATGGTTACCCAAGGAGTTGGATAAATTAAAAGTGGCAGCGACAAATATTAAAGAACAATTAAAACAATCATGGCAAGACTTGCCGCAAGTAGCTTTGAGGTTTTGTTTTTCAATTCCTAAAATCTCCTCTGTGCTTGTTGGTGTTCAGTCGGAAAAAGAGTTGGAGAAAGCCTTAAAGGCGGAATCGTTGGGTATGCTTGATAAGGAGACAATGGAAAAGTTACTAGGTTTCTCCTTTGCTGAAGAAAAATTGCTTAATCCAGCAAATTGGTCAATCGCATGAATTTAAAAAGGAAAAAAGAAAATATAATTTTTGTTATCTCTGCTGGGGCAAAGTATGGGTTGGGACATCTGATGCGTTGTTCGGTTCTAGCCAGAGAAGCCCAGCGCAAAGGTGCATCAATTACTTTTATGTTGAGAGGAGATGAGGCGGCTATTCGGATTTTGCATGATCAGGTTCACGATATAGATATTTACGCTTGGGGTCAGCCCGATGTTTCTGCTGATGTAGTTGTTTTTGATACTCGTGAAACGATTGATCAAGAAGTCATAAAGTTTAAAAATGCAGGGGCAAAAATAGTTTTGGTTGATCGTTTGCTTCCAGAGGCTAATGTTGATCTTTTTGTCCTGCCGGTTATTTCTGCTTCTGTTCCAAAGTCTATAGAAAACCGGGTTTTGGCTGGGGCTGATTATGTTGTCTTAGCAGAGAGTTTTCTTAAAGAAAAGAGTCAAGCTATAGGAGTTAATCAAGGGAGCTACTTACTTGTTTCAATGGGGGGAAGTGATCCTCTAAATATTACTGAAAAGGTGCTGGAGGCTTGTTCTCGGTTGAGAGAATCACTGCCAAAACAAATGATCAAGGTGGTTCTTGGGCCAACTAACAAATCTGCTGAGCAACTTAATAAAAGGGCGAAAGATTTAAAAATTGATTGTATTCTGGCTCCAGATCAAGAAACTTACAGAGATCTCCTTTTGCAGAGTGCTCTGGTTGTGCTTGGTTTTGGGATCTCAGTATATGAGACGTCTTATTTAGGGATTCCCAGTTTATACATAACTCATTATCGAGAGGATTTAATCCAAGCTAAGAAGTTGGCAACGCTTGGTTTGGGTAGGCTTGTTGGCTATGGGGTAGAGCTTTCTGTTAATGACATTAAAGAGAGTTGCCTAGCTGCTTTAAATGATCCCGCTTTCATGAAAGGTGGTTTTGAAGTCAAGATTGATGGGCTTGGCAGTAAACGGATTGTTGATAACCTGTTAGGATTGATTTCTTCAGCAGTTTAAACGAAAGGAGCTAAGAAATGGGGAAAGGGCAAAAATTATATAAAAAAGCAAAAACTTTAATTCCTGGTGGAACGCAATTACTCTCAAAAAGGCCAGAAATGTTTTTACCTGATTATTGGCCAGCTTACTATTCTAAAGCTAAGGGCATTGATATTTGGGACCTTGATAATAAACACTATCTAGATATGAGTATTATGGGAGTAGGGGCTTGTATTTTGGGTTATGCTGATCCAGATGTTGACCAAGCAGTCCATAAAGCCATTGATAATGGATCCATGGCAACTCTGAACTGTCCCGAAGAGGTTGAACTAGCTGAGCTGCTTTGTCAATTGCATCCTTGGGCAGACATGGTTCGTTATGCCCGTTCAGGTGGTGAAGCAATGGCCATAGCAGTTCGCATTGCTCGTACTGCCACGGGGAGAAATAAGGTTGCAATCTGTGGCTATCATGGTTGGCATGACTGGTACATTTCTGCAAATCTTGGCAATAATTATTCCCTTGATGGATATTTGATTCCAGGGCTTTCTACCGCAGGGGTACCCCAGCAGTTGAGAGGGAGTACCTTAGCTTTCAGCTATCAGGATCGTAAATCTTTTGATGCAATTATTGCTGAGCATAAAGATGATCTGGCCGCTATAATCATGGAACCGGCTCGTGGGCATGAAGCTTCCCCAGAGTTCCTTAAATATGTTCAGAAAGAAGCTAAGCGAGTTGGAACAGTTTTTGTTTTTGATGAAATAACTTCTGGGTTTCGGATGTGTGCAGGCGGGATACATTTACGCTACGGTGTTAATCCTGATATAGCGGTTTTTGCCAAGGCGATTAGCAATGGTTATCCACTGGCAGTTGTTATTGGTAAACGAAGTGTTATGGATGAAGCCCAGCGGAGTTTTATTAGTAGTACTAATTGGACAGAGCGAATTGGGCCGACCGCTGCCATTGCAACAATTAAGAAATATCTCCAAAAAAGGGTTGATCAACATATTATTGAAGTTGGGAATGGTATGTTAGGGGTATGGAAAGTAGCAGCTCAAGAAGCCGGGTTAAAGATTCATGCCCATGGTTTACCGACATTGGGTCATTTTGACTTTGAAGGTGATAATGACTTGAAATTAAGGACTTTATTTACTCAGCTAATGTTAGAGCGTGGTTATTTGGCTTGGTGTCAATTTAAAGTGAGCTATGCTCATCAGGAAGAGCATCTTAAGAAGTATAAAGATGATTGTGCTGAGGTTTTTAGTATTTTAAAAAAGGCTCAAGAGCAAAATAGGGTAGAGGAAATGTTAAAAGGGACACCAAGTCATCAGGGTTTTAAGAGATTGGTTTCTTGATTTGGCTGAATTAATTCAAGAAAGGAATTCTTATTCTTGTGAAGAAGTTGTTACAAAAGGGGAAGGCCATTATCTGTATTTCTGCTGGAGCAGATTCCCTTCCTTTTATTATTGAAGCGCAAAAACAGGGTCTGGTGGTTATTGCGACGGATATTCGGGTGAACGCCCCTGGTTTAACCGTTGCGCAGGAGAGAATTATTGCTAGTTCCTTAGATCATAGATTAATCATAAAAAAACTAGAGAGATTACAAAAAAAATATGATTTTTGTGGGGTGATTACCAGATCTTCTCCTGGACGAGCTGCGGTAACAGCTGCTTACGTGGCTAAACATTATGGCTTGCCCTGGATTGAGCCTCAATTAGCTGAAATCTTTGTTAATAAGGGGAAATTCATTAAAAGCCTTGCTAGACATCGAATACCAGTTCCGCGCAGTGAGATTTGCACGAGTTTTAAACAAGCCAATAACTTTCTTAAGGAACTGAATGCTCCTGTCGTTATAAAGCCATCCATCCCGACGGTTTCTCGAACAGCAATTAGAAAAATTGATAATGAGCAGCAATTGAGACTCTTCTTTTCGATGTCACAGAAGATATCTTTGGATAGCAAGGTTGAGATAGAAGAGTATCTTGATGGGCCAGAACTGATTAGCATTGATTTGGTGAAAGATGGCAAGATCTATAATTTGTTGCTGATAGATGAGCTTACGACTCCACCCCCATATTTTATCAACCTTTTTTATCGGTTACCAAGTAATGCTTCTAGGTCTACTCAGAATAAAGTTTCTCAAATAGTAACGAAGATGGTTTTTGAGTTTGGAATTGAGTTTGGTATGCTCTCAACTGCTTTTAGGATTACTTCTGCTGGCCCTAAAGTGATTGAGTCACACATTGATCTGGGTGGTGATGAAATTCTTGATCGGGTTATCCCGGCCGCAACTGGCATCAATATAATTGGAGAGTTGATCAAGTTTTTTGCGGGGGGTCATTTTAAGTCCGAACCTTTTAAAATTAAGCCAGTAAAATATAGAAGAAAGGCCAAAAAGGTTTTGGTTTTAGGTTGTAATTATGATCAAATTCCTTATCTTATAGAGTTAAAAAAGAGAGGCTATTTTTTGGTGGGGACAGATCTTAATTCCCGTGCTCCTGGGATTAAGTGTCTTAATCGTTACTATAGGATTGGTTATGAAGATGAAAAAGGCTTAATCTCAGTTGGAAAAAAAGAAGGCTTTTCTTCAACTGATAAAGTCTTTACTGCGGCAGCACAATTTGCTTATATAGGTGCGAGTAAGTTTGCCAAACACTTCAAAATTGATTTTGTAGCTCCCAAAACCGTAGATATCTGCCTCAACAAGCACAAACTGTATAGTTTTTTAAAGGCGAAAAAAGTTCCCATCCCTCCCACTAAGAATATTGAAACCAAGCGAGGGCTGATAAATAATTTAGAGGAAGGTAAACAATATTTTCTTAAATCAGATTTTAGCAAGAACCCACAATATATTTATCGGCTCGCAGGTAAAAATATTCCTTCGGTAAATTGGCAGAAGGACCGTTACTTTAGAAAATATTATGTATTACAAGAAAGTATTTTAGGGCAGCATCTGCGGGTTAATTATTTTGCTGGGCAGTTTTTTTGCTTTCATAAAATAACTGATAAAAAGTCCTTTGCCTTAAGAAATTTTAAAGGGCTTGATATCTCCAAGTTAGAAAAGAGCTTGAGCGTGGTTATTGAAGAACTCAAACTAGAGAAACTCTTTGTTAAGTTTGATGTAATTGTTAGATCTGGTGTTTTTTATGTGATTGATATTGGCCTTGATCCTCCCATGAGGTATTATCTTTTGCTTAAAAAGTTGAAGTATAGTTTTGCGGAGCTTTATGTTTCTCACTATTTAGAGAATTCTTGTTCTTATCCTGATAAAAAAGATTTACTTAGAAAAAAGATAATGATTGGTAACTAGTATTATGAGAATTGTAATTTGTAGTTCTTTAGGAAATGATAGTTTAATGAGAACTCTCTTAAGTCTTTTGAGAGAGCTTCCCCCTGATATTGATATTGATATTGTTAGGGAAAGAGCTTTTAGGGAGGAGACCCTTAACTTTGCCCTATCACGCCATCAGGGAGGAGATCTTTTGATTTTGGGGGATGATGTTCTTTTTACTGAGGGATGGTATGCAACTTTGGTTAAATATCAACGAGATGACATCATCTTAGGGTTTCCAATGTTGTACCCAGACACTGAGATAATTCAGGACCATGGCTATGACTTAGTTGATATTGATGGAAAAATCTCTTTATTGCCTAGTTTGCGGGGAGAGACGAAGAAGAGAGTCGCGGTTAGAGATTGTGATGCGGTTTGTGGTTGTGCCATGTTTATTGGGGGAAAAGTTTGGCAGGCACTCCCCAAGTTTTCTTTGGAGGGAAAAAATCGTTGGGGTGAGGCCATCTATGGCTTCTTAGCTAAAAAAAAGGGCTTCTCACTTAAGGTTTTAGACCATTTCTTATACCATTTTGGTAAGAGTACCAAGAGTAATAAAGACAAGGCCTATTCTTCTGAGAGTTTTTTGTTGGAGAAAGATATCTGGGGAAAAATCGTAGATAAATATGTCCCTAAAAGTTTTGTGAAAAGAAAAATTGAGAGAAAAATATCGACAGCTTTAAAAGAATTAATGCATTCTGGACAGAAGATTTTAATTTATGGGGTTGGAAGTGTGGCGGATTTTATTGCTAAAGATAAGCTTGCTATTCTTAATAAAAGTGGTCGGATTGGGTTTTGTTCTGGATTGCCTGAAGAGGCAGGGGTTTTGTTCCATGGAAATAATATTGGCTACTATCAAGGGGTAGACTTTTCTCAATATGATCGCGTTCTCATTACTGTTTTGGGAAAAGAGCAAGAGATCTATCGCCTTTTAAAAGAACAGGTTGGCGATAGCCAAATAGATTATATTTTTGAAGAAAAGAAAGGGGATTGTTTTTATTATGACTTGCGTACTATTAAGGAGGGCTGAATTGTGATTGGTGCAGAAATAATTTCTCGGACCTTGTTTATATTAGGAATTAGAAGGGTTTATCTTTATCCAGGTGGAACAATTGCTCCTTTGCTGGAGGCTTTGATTTGTGATGGGATTGAGTATTTTTGTGCTCGTAATGAACAAGGAGCTGGTTATGCTGCTATTGGGGCTGCAAAAATGACTCAGACCCCTCAAGTGGTGATTGTTACCTCTGGTCCTGGTGCGACTAACGTTTTGAGTCCTGTGGCAGATGCTTTTTATGATTCTATACCCCTGTTAGTTTTTACTGGGCAAGTTTCGGTTAATTCGATCAACTTCGAAAAAAAAGTTAGACAGACTGGCTTTCAAGAAACTGATACGGTAAATATTTTTAAGCCGGTGACAAAACATGCTCAGGTTCTAAATTTTAAAGAAGATCCCTCTTTTGTTGTTTCAAATGCTTTTAATCTAGCAAAAGAGGGTCGACCAGGGCCGGTCTTAATTGACCTACCCATGGATGTTCAAAAAGGAGAGTTTTAATGGCAGAAGTTTTAGTTAATGATTTTGACAAGATTTTTAATCTCTTAAAGAAAGCTCAGCGGCCCTTAATTTTAATTGGGAATGGTGTCTATATCTCTCAAGCTGTGCCTGTTTTTCGAGATCTTATAGATCAATGTCAACTACCTTGCGTGAGCAGTTTGCCGGCACTGGGCGCACTGCCTTCTGATCATCCGCTAAGTTTTAGTTTTGTGGGACATACTGGTGAATTTTTCGCCAACTTGGCTTTGTTCTATTCGGATCTTCTTTTAGCCCTTGGTGTGCGGCTTGATTTAAGACAAACTGGTTCTGAGATTAAAGATTTTAAAACAAACAAGAAAGTTGTGCGGGTTGATATAGATAAGGGAGAATTAGACTTTTCTAGGATTGAAGGGGATATTAATATTCAGATGGATTTGAAAGAGTTTTTATCTAGATTCTCAGAATATTTAAAAGGGAAAAAAGAGTCTTTTTCTTATCAAAATTGGCTGGCAAAAATTAAGGGTTGGGAAAAGGAACTTAACTCTTCTCGTTTTTATCAGGGGAAGGCTCTTAATATGTACCAAGTTATAAAAGCGGTCGATGATATTACAAAAAATCGACAAGTAGTGGTGAGTAGTGGGGTGGGGACCCATCAACAATTAGTTGCTAGATGTTTTTCTTTTGATTATCCCAGGAGAATTTGGCTTACTTCTGCGGGGCACGGGACGATGGGTTTTGATATTCCGGTTAATATCGGAGCGATGTTAGAATCTAAACCTAATACCTTGGGGATCGTTTTTGTTGGGGATGGTTCTTTTCAGATGAATACTCAGGAATTAGCCACTATTGAGGAATATCGTTTGCCGATCAAAATATTTGTTTTAGATAATAGTCGTTTAGGGATTGTTTCTCAATTTCAGAAGTTGAATTGGAAACGCGATCCTAGTACTGGCAATAAGCATAATCCATCTTTTTCTGCCATTGCTAAAGCCTATGGCTTGAAAGGCTATGATATTTCTTCTTCTGAAAAAATAGTCCCCATTTTAAAAGAAGTTTTTGCGGATGATTCACCGGCTTTAGTGCATTGTAAGGTTGATTATAATGAAGATGTTTTACCGATGTTAATGGGGGGGCAGAAGCTGAATGAAATGTATCCTTTTGAGGAGGTGCCTTTATGAAAACAGCAATTGTAACTGGTGGTAGTCGGGGAATTGGCGAAGCTATTGCCTTGGCCTTGTCTGGTGAAAAGATCAAGGTTTTACTCACTTATCAAAAAATGAGCAAAAAAGCGCATTTGGTTGTAAAAACAATTAGGGCGGCTGGTGGAGAGGCAGAGGCCTTTCCATTAGATCTAACTCGAACAAAATCAGTTTATGCCTTTGCTGCCAAAATGAAGAAGGACTTTGGGCCGATTAATATTTTGATAAACAATGCGTCTTTTTGTCAGGAAAAAGAGCCCTCAAAAATTACAGATAAAGACTGGGATGAGATGTTAGCTGCAAATTTAAAGAGTCCTTTTATTCTTTCTCAGGAACTTCTCTCTGCTATGAAGAAAAAACATTGGGGACGGATTATAAATATTTCCTCAATTGGTGGGCAATTGGGGGGAGTCAGACAGGTTCATTATGCGGCTGCTAAAGCTGCCTTAATAAATCTAACTCGATCATTGGCTAAAGTATCGGCTAGTCAGGGCATTACGGTTAATGCGGTGGCTCCTGGTTTAATCAATACGGAGATGATTAAAAAAGAGTTGCATAGTAAGCTTGGGAAAAAGAAACTTGCTACTATTCCAATGGGAAGGATTGGTACTCCTCAGGAAGTTGCGAGTGCGGTTTGTTTTCTTGTTTCAAATGAGGCTGCTTATATCACTGGCCAAACTATAAATGTTAATGGGGGGCTCTATTTTGCCTAAAACCATTTTAATTATTGGAGCTGGAATAGAGCAGGTTCCTGCCATCAAACTGGCCAAAAGTATGGGGTTAAGAGTGGTGGTTACGGATGGTAACCAGTCTGCTCCTGGGTTTGAGTGGGCTGATGATTTTGCTGTTATTAGTACTTATGATTGTGTAAAAACGGTCTCTTTTGCTCGTGATTACAGTCAAAGCAAAAATAGGCTTGATGGGGTAATTACTGTTGCTAGTGATGTTCCTCTAACAGTAGCAGCTGTGGCACAAGAATTAGGGTTGCCTGGCCATTCCCTTGAAACCGCTAAAATTGCGACCCATAAATTATTAATGAAGGAAAAGTTTTCTGAATTTGGGGTTCCGATACCTTCTTTTAAGGAAATTAGGGATGTTGATGAATTGAAGGGTTTTATTAAGATTTACCAGTATCCTGTAGTTATAAAGCCAATGGATAGCCGGGGAGCTAGAGGTGTTTTAAGGCTAACAGAATCGACCGATCTTAGCTGGGCTTTTGCGGAGAGTCGGAAGGCGTCTCCTTTAGGGAGAGTAATGGTTGAGGATTTTCTAGAAGGTTTGCAGATCAGTAGTGAGTCTATCATTTATGATGGCCAGATATTTACGCCGGGGTTAGCTAATCGAAATTATGAATATTTAGAGAAATACGCGCCTTATATAATTGAAAACGGTGGGGATCTACCAGTTCTTTTGGATGAAGTTCAAAAACAAGAGTTAAACCGGGTATTATTGAAAGCGGCCGAGGCTTTAGGGATTAGTCGAGGGTCTTTAAAAGGGGACATAGTTTTAACTCGTGATGGATTTAAGATTATTGAGGTGGCGGCTCGCTTAAGTGGTGGCTGGTTTGCAACTGATGAAATTCCCTTGTCTTCAGGAGTGAATGTGGTAGAGGCAGTGATCAACATTGCTCTTGGTATAAAGTTTGATTTCTCAAAACTTAGTCCTAAATATTCTCGGGGAGTTGCTTTAAGGTATCTCTTTGTTGAACAGGGCAGAATCGATCGTATTACAGGGCTTGAAGAGGTTGAAAAAATGAGTTTTGTAAAAAAAATAGGGATAAATCTTGCTGAGGGAACCGTTATAGAAAAGATGAGTGATCATACCAAGAGATTAGGATTTGTAATTACTGAGGCAGAGACCAGACAAGCTGCAATTGATTATGCCAATCAAGCCTTAAAATCTATAAAAGTTAATATAGGTAATGCTTCACTACTGTCCCAACGTTGAGGGGGCAAAAGTGCTGTAATGCATGACAGGTAAGGGATATAGGGAAATTATGAGTGTAGTCGATTTGAAATCAAAAGGTCATACTTTCAGGGGTAAAAACCTGGAGG
>Ga0208373_1000762_pt1 | contig 50443 bp, 54 predicted proteins | sample RifOxyC2_FD_184036 | JGI IMG/M metagenome (GOLD analysis project Ga0208373, IMG submission 184036) | Soil microbial communities from Rifle, Colorado - Rifle Oxygen_injection C2 (SPAdes) | ecosystem: Environmental > Terrestrial > Deep subsurface > Rock core/Sediment | place: Rifle, Colorado...
CTTCTTTCCCTCATGTTATATATCTATTTTAGAAATAAAAGGGGATATGCATGAGCTTTTTACATCCTGAATTTCTCTACTACATGTTGCCTCCGCTGCTTATTCTCTTTGGGTTTTTGCTTACTCAAAAAGAGTCACATGAGCACTTCTTTAGCAAGGAAGTTATGGATAAACTTCGTGTGAGTTCGAACTCTCTAACGCTTAAAGCCAGAAATGCACTCTTTTTGCTTATGGCTTTTTTTATGATTATTGCTCTTGCACAGCCTGTTATAAAAGAGGGTAAAGTTGAAGTTAAGGCAAAGAGTGCAGATATTATAATCGCTCTTGATATATCAGATTCCATGCTTGCAACAGATCTCTATCCAAACCGCCTTGAAGCTGCAAAACAAAAAGTGCTCACGCTTTTAGGCGAGGCACAAAATGAACGAATCGGTGTTGTCGCGTTTGCAAAAAACTCCTATCTTGTCTCACCTCTTAGTTTTGATACAAAGGCTGTAGCCTTTTTAATTCGTCAGTTAAATACGGCATCAATTACCGAAAAAGGAACGGATTTTTTATCAGTTTTAGATGTTGTTTCTAAAGAGAATGAAAAAAAAGATAAAAAGTATCTTCTTATCTTAAGCGACGGCGGCGATAAAAGCAGTTTTGATGCTGAGATAGAGTTGGCTAAGAAGCACAATATTACGGTGTTTATCTTAGGTATGGCAACACAAAAAGGCTCTCCCATCAAGCTTCAAGACGGAACATTTATAAAACATAACGGCGATATCATCATCTCAAAACTGAATGAAAAAATTGCCGATCTCTCAACTAAAACGGGGGGTGTCTACATAAAGGCAACGACATCTTCAAACGACATAAAAACGATGCTTAGCGAGATAACAAATAGAAGTGATAAAAAAGAGTTAAAAAGTGCGGAAATCCAAAAACATACGCCTCTTTTTTACTATCCTCTGGGAGCGGCACTTTTTATTTTGCTTATAGCTACAAGTTCTCTAAAGAGAAACGTACCTCTGCTTCTGCTCTCTTGTCTCTTTCTAAACTCTCCAAATGCCGATGCCGGAATGCTTGACTTTATGGATCTTAAAAAAGCAAAAGAGGCATACGAAAATGGAGAGTTTGAAGAGTCGGCAAAGCTTTATAAAAAGTATGCACATGAGAGCGCAAAACCCGAAGCCTACTTTAATGCCGCAAACGCTTACTATAAAGGGCAAAAATATAAAGAAGCGATAGAATTTTACAATAAAGCATCGTTTGAAAATAACGAAGCAAAGGCAAAAAACTTATCAAATTTGGGAAATGCTTATGCCAAAGAGGCAAATCATGGTAGTTTGCAAAAGGCAAAAGAGGCTTATGAAAAATCTCTTAGTACCTTAGAAGATCATGCGACAAGAGAAAATCTCAAAGAGGTCGAGAAACTTTTAGAAAATCTTAAAGAAGAGTCTAAAGAGGAAAAAAAAGAGTCTCAAGATAAAAAAAAGAAGAGTGACAACTCAAAAGACACTCAAAAAAAAGAGTCAAGCAAAGATGAGAGTACCAAAGAGAACAAAGAGAAAAAGTCCGATGATTCAGATGACCAAAAAGAGCAAAAGAAAAAATCAGGAAGCGGTGACTCCAAAGAGGAGAGAAAAAAAGATGAGACAAAAGAGTTAGATAAAAAAGATGAAAACAGCACAAAAGGTTTACAAACGCATTCACAAAAGAGTGATGAGAAAGAGAAGATGAGCGACGCAGAACAGCAGAAATGGATAGAGCAGTTAGGTGCTCAAACAAGCACATATCTTTACAAGTTGAGTGATGAAAAATCGAACTCTGCTTCTAGCCGCACCGATAAGCCATGGTAGGGAATTTTAATATAAAGGAAAAAAATTGAATACTATTTTAAAACTGCTATTTTTACTGCTTATCTCTTCATTCGCACTTTATGGAGGGGTTGTCGCCAAAGTTGATGCGAAAAGAGTAGAACTCGGAGACGTGGTTACTCTCTCTTTGATTGTTTCCGGAGAAGATGTTACAAGACCGAATGTTCAAAGAGTGTGTGATAGTGATGTAATCTCAACAAGTACTCAGACAAATATGCAGATAATCAACGGAAGTGTAAGTAAAAGTTTTACATTGAATTATACATTTATGCCGCAAAAAAGCTGTAAGATAGAACCTGTTGAGATTGAGATTGACGGCAAAGTAGAGAGAAGCAATCCGCTAGAGATTGAGGTTGCTTTGCAGAGCATGACAAAAGATGCTGATTTCACATTGACTCTAAGCAGTGATAAGAAAGAACTTTTTGTCGGCGAGCCGTTTGAACTTACGCTCACTTTTAAACAAAAAAGAGATTCAGAAGCGGTTGACATCAAGTTTTCGCCGCCGGAGTTTAAAGGTTTTTGGGTAAAAAGTGAGATGCAGCCGCAGAGATATCAAGATGCAAAAGATAGCATTACAAAAATAGTCTATACAATGGCACCACAAAGAGCAGGAGAGTTAAAAACTACAAAAGCTCAAATACAGATAGCTTCAAGAAGTGGCGGTGCTAATGGTTTTAGCACTTGGATTCCTACGATTAAGTGGAAGAGTTACTTTTCAAACGAATTAACCTTTGATGTGAAACCGCTTCCATCAGGCATAACTATTGCAGGTGATTTTACAATAAGTGCTACCGCAGATAAAGAAGAAGTAGATGCAAATGAACCTTTAAATGTAACTATTGATGTTATAGGTGATGGAAATTTAGAGGATATCAAAAGTTTTAAACCAAGCATAGAAGGTGTAGCGGTTTTTGATGAAAAAATTTCGATTGAGAAAGATGTGCTTACGCAAAGGATAGCGTTTGTCTCTGAGAGAGATTTTGTAATTCCATCTTTTTCTATAAAATATTTTGATCCTAAAACTAAAGAGACAAAAATCGCTTCAACCAAAGAGATATCTATAAAGGTAAAAAATGCCAAGCCGCAAGAGGTTTTAAATATAAAAAAGCATGAGACACAAAGCGAGGTAAGCGAAGATTTAAAAGCTCCTCAAATTGGCATTTTTGCTTCATTAACGCTCTTTTTGTCCGGTTTGGCACTAGGAGTTTTGATTATGTTTTTTATGAAAAAGAAGAATTTTAAAAGAGAAGATAAGAGATCTATAAAAGACCCGAAGACTCTTCTTATGAAACTTCTTCCCTTTAGAGATGATGAAGAAGTTAAAGCTATGATTGAGACTTTAGAGAAAAATATCTACTCAAATCAAAATATAGAGCTTGATAAAAAAATTCTCCGTAAAATTAAAGAGAGATATAAAATCTAATCCAACACATCATGAAGCCTGTTTCCGGCTTCTATGTTTTTATGTACTTTATCCCACTCTTCATTCTCTATATACCCTTTTAGAACTTTTAACTCATCTTCAAACAGCTCTATCGCTTCAAGAAGATTGCCTCGGTTTTGTCTAAATATATCTTCCCACATATTTGCAGAACTTTTTGCCAGACGGCTCATGGAGCGAAATCCTCCGGCAGCCAGAGCTAAAATATTGTGTTTGTTCTCTTGATGCATAACGGTGTTTGCCAGAGCATAAGAGATGGCATGAGGCATATGTGATATAAATGCCGCATGTCTGTCATGTTGATTTGCAGGCATAAAATGTTTTTTCATCTCAAGAGCTTTAAAGATTTTTTTTGCAACGCTTGCCTGCAGTTCTCCACTGTTTTCTATATCACATAAAACTACAACATTATCTTTATATAAATTATCAATCGCCGCTTTTGGACCGAAATTTTCAGTTCCCGTCATGGGATGAGCTGCTACAAAGTTTTTTCGTATCTCTGGTGGAACTGATGAGATGATTTTTGATTTGGTACTTCCCAAATCAATAATAGTCGTCCCCTCTTTTACGTCTCTTAGATTACCAAGTGCCGATATTACGCCATCTACTGGAATGGCAAGAAAAATCACATCATAGTTTTTAACTTCGCTAAAATCTACTATTTTATCAACTAAACCAAGTTCCATAGCCTCTTGCTGATGGATCTTATTGTGGTCGCTTCCTACAATACTATCTATAAAATCCAATTTTTTTAAACTTATGGCAAGCGAACCCCCCATAAGACCTAATCCTACTATTGCTACATTCATCTCAATTCTTTAAATTTATTTATTTTGCTAAATTATACAAATTTTACTTGATAGTAAAGACAAAATACGTAAATTACGTTATTAAATTATTATTTGTACCATTTTTGTATCATTTTTCAGAGTTTGTTTGATATCTTCCATGTAATAAATTATAAATTTTGTTATTTTCTCTTTTACCTACTGCTAAAACTAAAATAGTTATAGTTTCATCTTCAACTTTATATGCCAGTCTAAAACCTGCTGATTTTAGTTTGATTTTATAAACATTATCAAAACCGCTCAATCTGTCTTTTGGAACTTTTGGACTTGCTAATCTTTCGGCAAGCTTCTTTTTAAATTGCTCACTGATAGAACTATCAAGGTTTTTCCATTCTTTAAGTGCTTTTGGATGAAAAGTAAGTTTATAGTTCATTTAAAGAGACTTCAATAGGTGTAAAATTATCATTTAATCTATCTTTTACATCTTTTGAAAGCATATAATCATCTAATATATCCATCAATTTTTCATATGTTTTTGCAGGGACTAAATACGCGGACGGAATATTATGATTTAAAATTGCAACGGTTTCACCGCCTGCATTTTTCAAAAGCTCACTCGGAGATTTTTTTAGCTCCGTAATACTAGCAGTATAATTTGATAAAATAGGTTGCATTTTGTACCTTTTTTAGTATTTAATTTAATACTTATATTATAATGTGAAAAAAGTAATTAAGCAAATATAAATTATTTGTTTTTTGTACCTTTTTTTAAGAAGATAATAGCCGCCTTATATATTATTTTAAATATATAGAAATTGTCCGACACTAACATAAAATCCTGAGTACTCCCTAAAGGTTCAAAAAAACAAGGTTAACTATTCATCTTTAAATACATATTTAATCAGAGCATGCATTCTTTTATTTCTTTGCGAAAACGATTTTGTAGCAGATGACATTGAATCTTTATATACTGAAACATGCATATTTTTTATATCTCTCTTTGGTTTTTTTTGTTCATTGAAAAATTCATTTAATTTATTTTTGATATATTCTATATCATTTTTATTGTTATCAACACAATAATTAGAAAAACACCAAAGACCATATATATGACTAACTCCGGCTATTGAATACTTACTTAAATCTAAATCTAAACTTTCAAAAAAATTCAAAATTAACATGAACTTATCTTTATGTTCTTCAAAATCAATATCCTGATACTCTTCATAATTTTTATCTATTATTTTTTGGTTTGCTTCTAAAGGTTTATTTTTTATTGTTTCAAATAACAACTCAGAAATAAATTCTTTATCTTCCATTCTAGCAAGGTCATAATTTATTACTACATCATTTAAAAAATTAAGTTTTGACAACTCATCAACAAGATCAAGTAATTTAGAACCATGATATTTTGCTTGTCTTAGCTCTTGACCATTAAGTTTTTCACCATTTCTATTTAATCTATCAAAAAGGTTATCAATTATATTGTTATCATCTGTATCAATATATTGAATCTGTAATTCATATCTCCAGAAAAGCTTTTTAAATTTGCCATTATCTAGTGTATCTAAATCATTAAAATAAACCCCACTTAATATATCTTCATCATTATCTGATGTTGCAGGAATATCATTATTTAAAAATTTTTTAATTGATGTTAATCTTTGTTTTCCATCTATTACGTCAAATGTTTGTTTTCCAGTTATATCATCAATTTTTTTGTGTAAAAATATTGGTGGAACTGGATAATTTCGAAGTAAACTATCTATAAAAAATGATTGTTTTTCTTCGCTCCAAATAGAATGTCTTTGATATGGTGGTTCATAATTATACTTTTTCAATTGTTCATTTTCCCAAAATTCTGCTATTTGAATTGAGTTTGTGGTTCTTTGTAAATATTCACTCATTTTATTAACCTTTCTAAAATATTTGATTTAGGGTACAAAACAAAGTTCTTAAACAAACTTGTTAGAACTGCTGTTAAAGACTTTGGCGGATATGGATTTATCATTTTAATATTAATTTTTGGACTTAATCTAACCAAAATATTGTCTATTTCATTTCTATCAACATGCCAATATGAAATCCCACACATGATACATTCATCATTTTCATTAGTATTATTAAAGATATTAAGAATTTCATTATGAATTTCTTTTGACCAAGAACCGTCACCTTGCATTCTACCAGCTTCTGATGCTGGAGGTATTATTGCATTTATTGATGATATATTTTCATATGTATATAATAAATTAAAATTTTCCAATTTGTCATCATCTATCTCTTTGGATTTTTTTATTATATAGGCATCTTTTTCTACTGATGTCTTGTGTTGAAAACTAATTGAGCCATGAGGCTTAAATATTACTATTTTCTTTTCTTCAACTGCATCGAACCCATAAATACTAAAATCTAAACCCGCTTTTTGTAATATTTTTTCAAGCCAAACATCATAATTGTATGTAACTATGTAAATTTTATCATATTGTTCATATGCATTGCGTAAAAATTTCAACCAAGACCAACTTTCAAATTTATCAGAAATATTATTAATCTTTTTATCATAAAATACAAATAAATTACGAATATATTCAACTAATTCTAAATATGCATAAAAATATATATCATTTTGCTTGTTATCTGCTAGTAATGACTTTTTTGGATGAGATGCGTATACATTAATACAAGTTATTATATCTTCAATTAGATCAATAGCTTTTTTCGAATTCATATTTGGACGAGCACCCAAGTTCCATAAATTTGGACAGTTTTTGGATGATAAAAACCCTGGTTCGCCAGTGCCCGGCCAAGGTATTTCTGCACCATATTTAAAAAAATTACTAGCATCTATCTCATCATTCCCAATATGATTAATAAAATCAATTGTAAATCCATTTCCTAAAATTAAATATAAATTTTTATTCAACTTTTAAAACCCTAATTATTAATGTTGTTTTGATGTTTTTTATGTATTATATCCACTTATTTAAAGTAATATAACTTAGAAATATACTGTGTCCAAAAAAACGAGAATCAAGCACACAAAAAGTAGATACTACCTCTTCATTAATGATATAAATATAAGATAAATGAATATATCAAAGGTGCGTAAAAGAAGTAATAGTCAAAAATTTACTGTATCGTTTTTGTACCACTTTTTTTGCAAGTAAATTTCAAGATAAAAATGTAGCTTTGTTTATAGAGGTGCTATTTATGGGCTTTTGTAACGTCTTGTCTAAATGCATAAATTTAAGGTGCATTTTACTTAATATTAACCTCATAAAAGGTAAAATCTCTGCTTATTTCACAATCTTGGACACTTAATGAGAATATTTTTACCGCTATTTTTATCTCTTCTAGCAGCAAACTCTTTTGCAAATACGATTAAATCTATAAAATATGAGGGTATGGTTCATATGTCTGAATCCGTAGCTCTTAGAATGCTTAAGTTTGAAGCAGGCGATACGGTTAGTGAAGAGATGCTTGACGCATCAATAAAAGCCTATTATAAACAGGGCTATTTTGAAGATATTTGGATTGATATCGATAACGATGGAGTTTTAACATTCCATTTTAAAGAGAAACCTCATATCTCAAAAATAGAGTTAAAGGGATGGAAAGAGAACGATAGTGATGTGCGAAACAGCATACTTCAGATCAAAGTAGGTTCTCTTTATGATGAGAAAAAACTTGAAGCCGCAAAAAAAAGAATTATAGAAGCGATAAATCAAGAAGCAAAGATTGACAGCGTTGTTGAGATTCAAGAAGAACGTCTTGAAAACGGAAGCGTAATGGTTACTTTTTTGGTAAATGAGGGTGAAGAGATAGTCATTGAAGATCTTACTTATAGCGGTATGAAAAATATTGATATCGATGAATTTGAAGAGGTTATAGCAAACAAAGAGCGAGAGTTTATGGGATGGCTCTGGGGCAGAAATGATGGAAAAATGCGAGTCGCAGATTTGGCATACGATCACCTTAGAATGCGAGATGTTTACATGCAGTATGGATATTTGGATATTGATGTAAAAGAACCTTTTTCAAAAGTAAATTTTGACAACTATACCGCAGATATGAGCTACCAGATAGAAGAGGGCGCAGTTTACAGCGTAAGCGGCATAAGTATAAATCAGACTAAAAATGTGGTGGATGACGCTCTTATTAAAGAGCTGATAAAACTTCAGATAGCAAAGCCCTTTAATATTAAAACCTTTCGTGAAGATGCACAAAGAATCAAAACTCTTATTGCAGACTTGAGTTATGCGTTTGTTGAGGTTGTTCCGGATCTTAAAAAAGATAAAGATAAACAAACGGTTGAAGTAGTTTTTAAAATTATACCCGGTGATAAAGTCAAAATTAGAAACGTAATCATCTCTGGAAACAGCAGAACACTCGATAGAATAATAAGAAGAGAGTTATATCTTGGTCCAAATGACATGTACTCGTTAACAGATTTGACAGATTCAAGAAATGCACTCGGTCGACTCGGCTTTTTTGATGGAAATACGATAGAAGAGAAGAGAATAGACAATAAAACAATGGATCTTATAGTTAAGGTTAAAGAAGCTCCTACCGGGAACATTCAACTAGGCGGTGGTTACGGAAGCTACGGCGGAATTCTTATAAGTGTTGCCGTTGATGATAGAAATATTTGGGGATCCGGTATTGATGTCGGTATAAAGGCGGAGCGTTCTGAATTAACGTCTAACTACTCATTTAGCATATCAAATCCAAGACTAAACGATAGTGATTTTAGCGGTAACTTCTCTGTTTACACATCTGAGTATGAGTACAACGACTATACAGTTTTATCTGATGGACTGAATTTTGGAGTCGGTCATAAATTTACGAGATACATCAGCGGACATATAGGATATGGATTTTCAAAAAACAGCTATGAATTTGAAGAAGATTCTGCGTATATAAATGATCCATATTTTCAAAATTACGCAAAAAGCTCTGTTACGGTAAGTGCAAAATATGACAATACGGATGACTTTTATATGCCAAGAAATGGATTTATACTCAGCCAAAGTATTGAAAATGCGGGAATCGGAGCAGATGCAAGTTTTATAAAAGGCAGAACAAATTTTTCTGCATTTAAAGGGCTTGAAGAGTATGTAAATTTTGACCTTATTGCAAGATATAAAGCAAAGTTTAACTATGTAAAAGAGCTTGATTTTCTTCCTGTTGCCGAGAGATTTTACATGGGTGGCATAGGAAGTGTTAGAGGATATGAATCGTACTCTCTCTCTCCAAAAACTAAGGATGATGCGACAGCCGATGATGGAGTAAGAAGATACGGGGGCGAATATAGTGCAACAAACAGCTTTGAGCTAAGTTTTCCTCTTGTTCCAAAGGCAAAGATGCGTCTAGTTACATATCTTGACTGGGGTTATATCGGAACAACAGAAAAAGCAGAGGATGGTTTTAACATAGAAAACCTATCTCGCGGCGGATTTGGTGCAGGACTGGAGTGGTTCTCTCCTGTTGGACCGATTCAGTTGATGTTCTCAAAACCTCTAGCAGAAGAAGCGGGTGACAAAACTGCCGTGTTTGAGTTTACGATGGGACAGCGATTTTAATTAATCTGAGTCCATGTAGATGTAGTCGAGTTATACATTTTTAGTTTTGAAACAGCAGTGTCAAACCAAAGCGCTCCGTTAATCGGAGCAAGAGGTTCTGTAGCCGATACTATTGCGCTGTTATAGCCACGTGTTTGCGTCGTTATCTCTGATGAGCCGTAGAGTTTGAAGTGATTTAACTCTCCAACCCCAATCTCAAGCATGATATCATCCCCCTGAGCTATGCTGTCATCTTTATCCGTATCAAGAATCATATCCTGACCTGAACTTACAAGCCTGCCGGCAATATTTGTATTTGGAGAGATGGAAATAATATTTTGGGCATATAATGCATCGGCATTTGCAGAACCCAAATCTATGGTTGAGTAGAAAACTCTTTTTCCCCAAGCATCCACTCCTAAGCCTATATTGACAGGCAAGGTGTTATCTGCTTCTTCTTTTAATAGCTCAAAGTATGAATCATTATCAGCATCTTTGGCAGTGTGAAGAAGACGGCTTCTAATAACCTCTAGGATAGTTTTTGAGTTTTGCCCTTTAAGAGTATTTGACTGCAGATGTGTGTAGTAGTTCATGGTTGTGAAAATTGCTGCAACAATACCTGCGATAATAACCGCAATCATCGCCTCCGCTAAAAGATATCCTCTTCTCATCAAAAAGCTCCGCTTCCGCGAGTCATATCAATAAGACCTTTTTGTATAATAATCTGAGTTAAAACAACCGTATAAAACTCGATAAATACAGCAAATGCCATCATAAATATTGACGTCATAGTAACAAGACGGAAAAACTTTGTAGTGAGCATAAGTGCTTCGGTTTTTGCACGGCTGCTGATCTCGCTCATGATAGTTCCCACCTGCATCGATGTTCCGGCTCCAAGCAGCAGTCCTTTTTCAACACCGTCATATAAGCTAGAGTGAAATATAAATTTTCCGTCATTTTTTATGCTATCAAGAGTCTCTCGAAGAGCCTTTTTAAATTTTATAACAGATATTGTCAAAATAGCCGAGTTTAGAGCTTTTTTATAGGATATGCCGCTTTGAAGCATCTCTCCAAGCATATTAAAGAGCATAAACTTTTCAAATTTTACGATGATTTTAGATGAAAAAGGAAGAAGAAGCGCTACATGTTTGGCAATGCCTTGAATAAGAAAAGAGTGGCTAAAGAGGGCGGTTAACAAAACTATAAAGTAAAATGCGACCACGACTAGAGATAGAAAAAGCGTATCGCTCATAAGCTGAGCGACACCAAGATGAGTATCAATCATAGCTAAAATCTCTTTGCTGTATTTTTGTGCCTCTTGCATCTGGTATGGAATGGCAAAAAACTTTACGGCGATAACTATAATGGAGGATATAAAGAGGTAGAAAAAGGGTATGTTCGTTTTTTCGTTTGATTCTCTCTCATAAAGGTCTTTCATCTCTAAATAGGCGATGATTTTCCCAAGAGCAATCCTAAAGCTGACCCCTTTTTCCGCAATGGATATAAACTGTAAAACATCCAGCGAACCGAGGCGGTTTTTTTTAAGAGCTGCAGAAAATGTACTTCCCTCTTTTAGGTCATTATATATCTTTTGGTAGATAATTTTCTCTTTTTTTGTCTCCGCGCTGCTTGCGAGAAGCTGCATTCCGCTTGACAAACTTTTCCCGTTTTGCAGCGTAAAATGCAATGTTTTTAACATCGCATAGAGATTAATTTTCATCCATATAACCTAGTGATAGAAGCTCTAGCGTCAAAGTATCATAGTCGCATAAACCCTGCTCAAAAAGATATTTAGCCGATTCGTAGTAACTAAATGTGATGAGCTTATCCCAAGCCTTCAGTACACTGCTGTTTTTAAGCGCCATGTAGAAGCTGTAGCGTGTCTTCATATCCGATGGAATGAAAACCATATCGGTTAGAAGTATCCGTCCTGAGTAGCCGCTAAAGTTACATTTTATGCAGCCTCTTTTTTGATAGCCGGTTTTGTTTGATTTGAAATAGTTTTTTCCGCTCTCATTTGCCGCCGCTGTTTTGCACTCACAAAGTTTTGGAACTAGTCTTTGAGCGATAACACCGCTGAGAGAGTATGCCAAGATAAAAAGATCTCCGCCCTCATCTCGAATTCTTTCAAGTGCCATGTAGGCGTTTGTGGTGTGAAGAGTAGAGTAGACCATGTGTCCGCTGTGTGCCGCTTTTAGTGCAGTTGAAATACTCTCCTTGTCACGCATTTCACCGATGACGATAACATCCGGATCTTGACGCATAACCGATTTTATGGCACTTGAAAATGTAAAACCTATATCTTCATTGACTTGAAACTGAGTAACAAAATCTATCTTGTACTCAATCGGGTCTTCAATGGTGTAGATAATCTCATGAAGTCTGTCTCTTTGCGAGATGATGGCATTTAGAGTTGTTGTTTTACCGCTTCCCGTCGGTCCGACCGTGAGAAAAAACCCGTTCTTTAGATTTACAAAGCGAAAAAGGTGTTCATGCATCGGGTGGTGCGTAGGAAAAAGCTGTTCTAGTGATTTAAGGTTGCTTGATTTGTCCAAAATACGGATCACTATATTTTCGCCAAAATTTGATGGACCTATTTCAATACGAAAATCTACTTTTGCTTCTTGAAATTCCAGCGTAAAACCGCCGCTTTGAGGTGTTTGGACATTTACTAAATCGATGTTTGATTTCTCTTTGATGATTAGTGAAAATCTTTGCGATAACTCTAAGTTTAGAAGATATTTTGCCTGAACTTTGCCGTTTATTCTGTATCTCAGCCAAGAGAAATTTTCGTATGCATTTATATGTATATCGCTTACACCGTTTTTAATGCCGTGATTTAAAATCATCTCAAAGAGCGATAATACTTCTTCATCATCAGCGTCAAAGCCGTTAAACTGCTTGATTCTCTTCTCTATGGCATCAGGGTCTATGGTTAGAAGCTCATTGAACTTTTGTGTAAACTCTCGTACCGGAATGGCTTTTTGGATAATATTTTTTCCAAGTTGTGTTTGAAGTTCGCTTAGACGTTTTGGACCGAGCAGCTCTTTGCACTCTATATAAAAATTTTTCTCATCTTCTTTAATGATAACAATCTCATATTTTTTTATGATTTCAAGGCTATAGGGAGATGGTTTCTCTTTTTTTTGAATAAAGTTATGCTCTATGGCAATTTGCACAATATTTTTTTTGATACCGATCTGCTGATAGTAGTACTTCTCTTTTTTGCAGATTTCTAGCTGTTTTGGCGTTAAAATTTTTTCTAATTTCATATTTCTTTTTTTAAAAAATTATACCATTATATTTAACGAGAGAGATAAAAGTTTAGCGTTGCTGTCGTGCCGTTGTCCGTGAGAGAGTATTGATTTGCCGAATAGCTATTTTGCAGCTCTTGTAAAACTTCATAATTTGCAGATGCTAGCGGCGTAGTGGTAGTAAAATAGAAGGTCTCACCGACTTGCGTTGCTTTATAAGCGGTAAAATTGAGCAGCGGCGGCGGTATAAAACTTCCATGTCCGCCATCAATTTGATATGTCGGAGATGTGTTACATGTAAGAGTATTTAAGAGTGTTCCGCTTGCCAATACTTCTCCTGCCTGAGTAGGCATAGTGTTACTAAGATTTTTACACTGCAAAATAGTAGCCGTAATAATATTTAAGTGTGATTGAAACTCTGTTTTTATGTTTTGTTTTGAGAGTGTCGTGATATTTAAGTAAGAGAAAGAGAGAATAGCCATAACGCCAATAAGCGTTATGACTAAAAGCAACTCTATAAGAGAGAATGCTTTTTTCACGTCATTAATTTACAGTTTTCACAAACGATAAATATAATGTTGTACCAGCATCAGGCGTATAACACATCATCTTTGTAAATCCATCAGCATAAGTTAATGTTTCAGTTTTTATTCCTGCAAGTAAAGTATCTAAAGATGTTGTTGGTATTTCAAAATTATTTAAAATATTACAATACTCTAGTTTATCAGCTGCACTTGCTGTACCATCTGTCACATATGAAAAAGTAACATCATCTAATACTGCATCATCTAATGCAGAGTTTGTTTTAATTGCCCAACCAGTAGCTGATATCTCAGGAATTTTTGTTGGAGTTTCTGTTAGTATTTTAACATCTACATCACTTAAATCTGTAATTAATGTCGGTACAGCACCCATCTTTGCAACATATAAGTCATAAGCATTACTAATCTGTGTTGCTTGATCTATGATAGCACTTATACGAGCTTGCTTTGCTGCTAATGTAGTATTATAAAAGTTTTTATAATACTTATACCCAATTGTCGATATAACTCCAAAGAGTACTACCGCTATTAACATCTCAACAAGTGAGATACCCTTTCTCATCCCTTTAAAACCTCTGTTTACACTACTTCCATGTACCATTTTCTATCCTTTTTATACAAGCTAAGTCGTATATCGGATTTTTCTATTTTAACTTTAGCAAATAGGGCTTAATTTCTATCAAAAATCCATAATCATTGTCCGTGCAATCCATCCCAACACATGTACTGATAAGATTTACTTCATCGTTTTTTATAATATCTAGCAGCCTCTTAAGCAGTATGTATGAAAAAGTGTTATGGATTTCACCTCGGATGATGATAGTCTCTTTTTGCGGCTCTGCAATAGCATCAATGTTTAGCTCTTGTATGATTTGGTTGTAGTCGAATGCTTTTTCCTCTATCTCTTGCTCATTTGCAAAAACAACGATCGGCTTTCCAGCAATTCGTTTGAGATCATAGAGCGACTCTACATCATTCTTTACCAGCTTATCTTTGTAGATGATATCAAGGTAGAAAAAGTAGCTCGATACGCTTATGGTTAAGAGTATAAGGATAAGAAGAATTGAGAGATTATATTGTTTCATAGCAGTAGTGCACAGTTTTGTTTATTTTATCGCTTTTCTTGATAGTAGTTTTCGGCGGAAGCAGTGATATAAAAGGTTCTATCTGAAGTGCTTTTACTTCGACGCAAATGTTTTTCCCACTATATTTTACCTGTTGAAGCGTTGCATTTGTAGCTTGTGTAAGGCGTTCAATATCTTCAAGAATATTTACTACATCAACTTTTTGCACGATTTTTTCAGACTTTTCAAACTCGTTTTTAACTATGCTTTTGTACTCTTTCTCAAGCAGCTCTTTGTTCCCTTTGTTTATGTCTGTGTCTTGCATGTAGTAAAAACCGCTGTAAAATATGGTCGATGTAAGTAAGATGGTAAAACCGAGTGAGATAAAACCGGCTTTGGCTCTGCGGCTGTTTTCGTCAAGGTTAAAAAAAACAAGCTTTACACCGTTTGCATTGTCTACAAAATGAGTTTCATAACCTCTCTCTTGCGCAAACTCTTTTGGTTTGTCTAAGATATAGTCTATGATCCGCCCGTATTCGCAAACAACTCCGACATGCTTGTAGTCAAGTTCAAAGATAATTACGGTTTTTTCATCACATTCGGAAACTTTTTTTAAAATATTTTCCTGTTTGATTTTATCTTTTGGAAGAAACGCAATAAAATTTATACATGTAGAGGATTTTCTAACCGATATTTTCATGGCAGGAGAGTCTAAATCATGTTTTGCAAGCGCATAAACATTGTCGCGAATTTTTTTGCTGTTACTTGTAGATTCGATGCATCCTGCCGTAAAAATTGCCATTTAGCCCATCACTTCATTACATACTTGATAACTCTAGGGGTTACTATGATTACCATCTCTGTCTTTTTGCCGCCCTCATACTCTGTTCCGCCAAGAAGTCTTGCTTCTGTTTTTGCAACTCCAGGTATTCCTTTATACCCTTTGTCCATCTTGTTTCTAAATAAACCCGATATTACGATAGGCACTCCGGGTTGCACACGCATGTTGCTTTTGATGTTTTTTGTATGTACTCTAGGCTGCGTGTAAGATACCTTGTCCACTTCAAAATTGCTGTATCCAATGATATCGTTGATTTCAAGTGAGATATCGGTAAGAACTGTTCCGTCCATAATGTTTGAGTTTAGCGTGACTCTGATACCGCTTAGTGCCGAAGCACTTACGGTAGAGGTTTGTGCTCCGCTATCGCCGACAGTTGTAGTTTTTAGCTCTTTGATATAAGGCTCGTCAAGTCCGTCTATGAGCGTTACGTCAGTTCCCGCTATACCTAAGAGTCTAGGTCTTTGAATACTCTCAACTTTGCCAAACTGTGTAAGAGCTTCAGCGATAAGCGTGCCAGACATGTCAATTGTATTGAAGACTGCACCTAAACCTGCCGTTGTGCTCGTTGCTCCGACTGAGCCGAATGCGGACGTTGTTTTGGATGTAACGCCAATCTCTTTTGTAGAGGTTGGTATGAGATTCCAGTTTATTCCAAGAGTATAGTTGTCCGTTAACTCCACATTGTAAATTGCGATGTCATACTCGATAACATATAGGTTATTCCTCAGTATCTCCAAGTAGTTCATAATGTCCGCATACTCTTTTTCTCTTGCAGAAAAGGTAACAGAAGAGGAGATGGAATCATGCACTACATTTATAGCTCCGATTGTTTCAAGAGTCTTTTTTAGCTTATCAGCAAGACCGCTTAGTGAGGGAATCTTTAGTGTTACAGTTTTCATATACCCAAGATAGTATGTTTCATCGTCATATCGGATGCTAAGCTTATCACCGACTGCTTTTTTTAATAATCTGCCAAACCCGATATTTGAAGCGGAGACATAAACCTTTGATTCGCGGATTTGTGTTTCATCGTAGTTTTCATTTGAATTGTTCGTGTTGTTATTGATATTGGTTCTTGTAATGTTTGCGGCATTAATATTTGCTAAATTATTTCCGTATTGTGCAGAGTTGTTGATGTTGTCTGATTGGAGTTGAAATATGATATCCTCATCTGTTGCTTCGGTGATAAGAGCAATAACATCATCGAGTTTTGCGCCGAGAATTTTTACCTGTTTTATCTGCTCTTTGTCGGGAATATCTGCTTGCAATATTTTAAAATGCTCAGCATCAACTTCAAGAGTCTCTATCTTTGACTTGCTAAGCAATGGATTTTTAGAGCTGTTTAAATCCTCTCTTAACTCCTCTTTTAAAAGCTCCTCTTTATATTCGTTTGAACATCCAAGAATTGTAAAAGTGATTATTGAAAAAAGCAGAGGGTAAAATAGCTTTATCATTTTTTATGCTCCTCTGTCTCAGAACTAAAATAGATACTTTGAGGTCTGTTATATCTGTCGTTTAAGAGTATGTAGTTGCTGGTAATATTTATCACTTTAAAAATTTGTTCATCAAGATAGAGCGAGTCGTTTTGAGTTACGACTATATTTTTTTTCTCAAAACTGACAAGGGCAAATTTGCCTTTTTTGCTCTCTATAAAGCCAAAATAGCCTATTTTTGCATTTTGTCTTATCGGTGCGTTGCTTGGTTGTATAACTGTTGCATTTTCCTGCACTTTAGGTTTTTGGGCTTTTTGGTCATTGAAAAAAGGGTTATATGCAGCATATATGGTTGTTAAAGAGATGATTAAAAAAAGTAAAATTTTGTGCATGAACAAAGACCTTTTTAGCTATTAACATTAAATACAGCAAAAAGCGTACCATAGGGATAAAAAGGGAGTAAATTATATATTATAAAATGAGATATTAATAGCGTTGTTCTTTAGAATTTCTAATTTTTCTATACTCTCTTTTGCTAAATAGAGACTGTTTTTAGATTCTATTTTTAACTCAGACTCTTCAAAACTAAGCGTAAAATCAATATTTCTAGGCTGATGAGAAAGCAGTGCAACGCTAAGTGAGAGAAGATAACTAAGAGCATTTAGTTGCTTGATTTCAGGAAGAAGATCTCTAAATTTATCTACATGCTCTGATGATGGAAGTTTTCTTTTTGCATATCTTGCAAGTGTTGCGATAAGAATAATCTCTTTATGCGTAAAGCCAAACTCTAATGCATCCTCTATAAGATAGTAACTGTGTCTGTTAAGCGAATAGTAGTGGATAGAACTTCCGCTTATGTAGAGTTTTGCGGCGATTGCCAGTTCATATCTATGTTTTTTATCAATCCCGAGCGTTTGGTGGGCTAAGTCGAAAAGCTCTTTTGCGACCTTGCATAACTGGTTTGCATAGGTAATATTATCTACATGCGAATCAAGTATATAGCGCATAGAAGTGTTGTAGTTTGGAGGAAATCTGTCTCTGGAAGTTCTAAGCAAATCCGCTAAAAAAACTCCTTCTCTCACACCGACACCGCTCGTGATAAGATTTTTTACTTTGAATTTTTTAAAAACCCTAAGAAGTATTAATGCTCCAGGTTTTATAACATCCAATCTATTATTTTTAATACCTAATTTTTTTAATTCATCTTCATCAGAAACTAATATTTTTTTTAAAAATTGTATAAATTCATCATAGTTTGGCTCGTAAGCATGAAGTTTTTGTAAAGGGTAGCTATCGTTATTTAAAATCGCATTGGATATTGCTCTAAATGAACCGCCGATACCTATAATCGTCTCAGGATCAGTTACATCTAATTGCGTTAACTGCTCATCAATATATTTTTTTGCACCCTCTATGTCATTATTGTCAAAAAAGAGCTCTTTTAATCGTACTGTTCCGAGATTTAAGGAGATATTTAAACCAATCTCTTTGTTGTCTATAAGTGAAAATTCAGTTGAACCTCCGCCAATATCGATACTTAGAGCATTTTTTAGTTTTGGTAAAAGGTTTGCACAGGCAATTGCGCCAAGATAAGCCTCTCTTTGACCGTCAATCACTTTTATCTGCAGACCTAGAGAATTTTTAACTCTGTTTATAAAATCTTTTTTATTTGGTGCGTCTCTGAGTGCGGAAGTCGCAACACATAAGACTTTTCTAGCTTTAAAAGAAGAAATTATGGATGAGAAGTTCTCCAACACATCAAAAGCTCTTTGCATAGGAATTTCTTGAAGAATACCACTGTTTTGGTAGGCATTTTGAGAGAGTCGAACCCTGCTTTTTGCTTCATGTAAAATGTGAAACGCAAACCGAGAACTCTTTTCATAGACCACCATTCTAACAGAGTTAGAACCGATGTCTATGACTGCTACTCTTTTTGACATCTAGTGTTTTTTACTCTTCATCTTGGAGTTGTTTATATTTAAATTGAAGTTCCGCAATAGATTCTATATTATCTTTATCCGGAATGATACAATCAACTGGACAAACTGATACACATGCAGGCTCATCATAAACTCCTACACACTCTGTACAACGATCTGGATCTATGAAGTAGATAGGATCTCCCTCTTCAATAGCCATAGTAGGGCACTCTTCGCGGCACGCATCACACGCAATACACTCATCATTTATTATTAAAGCCATTAAAATACCTTATAGTTATAGTCCAATTTAAATATATTTTTTGATATATTTTCATGTGCACGATTTATATCGAAATAAAGCTTTATTATTTTTTAAACTTTACTATTTTTTGTTTATAGGAAGTATACATGAGAGCTTTGAATTTAGGTTTAAACTCGATACTGTTCCCGCAACCCCGTCCGTTCTGTTTTTAATGCTTATTTTAGCACCGAGTGCATCGGCTGCACTTTTTGCTAAAAAGAGTCCAAGACCGACTCCCGGCTTATTTCCCTCTCTCTTAAACGGTGCAAAGAGGTCTGAACTTTCATCGATTCCACATCCCTCATCTATTACTTCTATAAGCAGTCCATGGCTGTTTAGTGAACTTCTAAGTGTCACGCTTTTATCTTTTGGAGTAAATTTTAGTGCATTTTGCAAGAAATTTTGAACAATTTGATTAAGAAGGCTTATTTGAAGAAATGCCATATATCCGTTTGGTTCAAAATACATGTAAAGTGTTTTGCCCTCGTTTTCGGCTAAAAGCCTAAAATCATCAGCTTTTTGATGAAGAATTTCTATAACATCCACTTCTTGTGGTTTTTCAAGTTGCGCTCCCTCTTGACGACCGATATTTAGGATATTTGAGACTATTATGTTCATCTCGTCTATTGTTTTATTTGTTACATTAAGAGCGTCTATATACTCCTCTGCGGAGCGTTTTTTTATAAGCGTAACTTGATTTTTGAGTTTTATGACTGCAAGTGGAGTTTTTAGCTCATGTGCCGTTCCAATAAATAGCTCTTTTTGATACTTTACAAAGTTTTGTATTCTTGCAATTAGATGGTTTATGGTTGTCCCAAGGGGTTCAAACTCTTCAGGTAACTCTTCAACGATTATGGGACGCATAAGATGCTCATTCATATTTGAGAGCTTGTTGCTTAGCGTCTTAACGGGAGATACAAGCATCTTAGATAATCCGATTGCATAGATGATTACAAGTAAAAAGCCTGCAATATTTATAATAAAAAGGTAGTTCAAAATTTTATCGAGGAGTATTTTTGTAGAAGTTATCTCTTTAGTGATTTTTAGGTAACTAAGATCATCTAAATTAAACGGATAAATAAGTGTCAAATAAGATTTTTTATTTTTTGTCATCTCGTAAAGATCTATATCAAGATGTGTTTTTTTAAGATGCACTATTTCTATGCTTAGCCCTAAATAAGCATCAGGAGTAGGCATTTCAGCACCATATATAGACTCGTTGCTTGCTACATTTTTTGCATAGTTAAGAAGTTCTTGGTGTTTCTCTTCGATGATAGAACTTTGAATATAGAAGTATAAAAGAGATGAAAATATAAATATAAGTGATGCGGAGGCAAAGATAAGTTGAATTAAAAAACTCTGTCTAATACTGCTTTTTGAGAACATTTCTTTACCTATTTAAAAACAAAAGTATGTAATTGTAGCCAATTTTATTTAAAAATAAATTTTCAAAAATGAGTGTCTGATGATGAAATGGAGCAAAAAGGAGAGACTCCTTTTTACATTTAAGATAACTAGTTTATCTCTTTAGGAAAACAGAAACGGTAACCGCGACGGCGAACAGTCTCAATCGTCGTTATATTTAAAGGCTTGTCCATTTTTTGTCTGATCTGGTTAATAGCAACCTCGATAACATTTGGAGTAACAAGCTCCGGCTCTTCCCAGATTGCATCAAGCAACTGCTCTTTTGAGACAATTTGATCACGGTGGCGTGCCAAGTGAGTAAGGACTTCAAAAGGTTTGCCTTTAAGCTCTATCTCTACATCTTTATATGTAATTTTTTCTTCTTCAGGATTGATTATCAAATCTTCGATTTCGATAATATTGCTGCCGCCAAAACGAAGACGAGCTTCAAGGCGAGCTACCAGAACATTAAAGTCAAACGGTTTTCTTATATAGTCATCCGCACCGCTTTTTAGAGCTTCGATTTCACTCTCGTTGTCATCTCTAGCAGAAAGAACTACGACAACAGTTTTTGGAGTCTTTGATTTAATGTCGCCTATGATATTAACGCTGTCTCCATCAGGAAGCATCCAGTCCATTAATACTAAATCGTAGTTTCGGATATCCAGGTAGTACTCTCCGTCTTTGAGAGTCTCTACTACATCGCTTTGGTAACCATATTCTTTTAGCCCCTCAGCAAGCATTTTGTTTAATGTAACTTCATCTTCTATAATAAGAATGCGCATTAATTGTGTCCTATGAGTTAATATTTGGGCGGAATGATATCATATTTTTAGGTTAATTTAAAGAAAATTTCAATTTTTTTTAATAAAACTTTAACTTATATTTAAGATTGAGATTTATAATGATTGCTTACACTTACCTTACAATCCTTTAAAATAGAGGGTTTTGTTATCTTTAAGCGGATATTTTTTATGGAGTTGAATTCTTTGATTAACTTTAAATTTATATTTTCCAGTGCATCTTCAATAAGTAAAAATTCACTTTCTTTCATAAGATCTTTCACGATTTGCACAACATCGGCATAGTTTATAAAGTTACCTTTGTATTCATACTCTATATCAAGATTTACAACTACATCTTGAGGCGTTGTTCTCTCAAAATCCAAAATTCCAAGAATACATTGAAATTTCAGATCTTCTACATGAATGGTCATACTACTCTTTTTTCTTCACCCTTAAGCAGACGAATAATATTTGGAATATGTTTATAAAAAAGTATAAAACCTATAATTATCACGGGAGCATGTGCCATGTCTGGGTGGATGATAAAACTGGCAACCATCAGGGCAACTAAAGCTGTAAGAGAAGAGAGTGAAGAGATACGAATAAATTTTGCGCCAAATGCCCAAACCCCAAGAGCGATAATAGTTTCAAGGGGAAGCATAAACATCATAACTCCCATTCCGGTTGCAACGCCTTTTCCGCCTTCAAAATTTAGGTAGGGACTGAAACAGTGACCGATTACAGCTAAAACTGATATGCCCCACATCGTAGCTTCGCTAAGTCCTGCAAAATATGCAACTGCTAAAACTAAAACACCTTTGATGGCATCAAGGGCAAGTGTCGCGATACCGAGTTTTTTAGCCAACGACGGATTTGTCTCTTTGACGACTCTTAAAACATTTGTTGCGCCGATACTGCCAGAGCCTGCTGTTTTGATGTTCACACCTGCATATTTTTTAGCCAAAAGCAGACCAAAAGGAATGCCGCCTATCAAATAAGCCGCTATAAAAAACTGAGCATTCGTGTTATATAAAAAGTCCATCCATCAACCTGTTAAAAATTTTTGACATTGTACTTTACATACTATTATAGAGATATAAAATCTATTTGGTATAATATCGCCCACTATAATTAATGAGGAATTTTTTTGCAATTAACTAACGAAGAATTAAAAGAAAAAATTAACGAATATAAAAAAAAGTTGAGCGTAACGGTCGTTGCCCATTTTTATCAAAGAGATGAAGTTTTTGAAGTTGGGGATATAACCGGAGATTCGCTTGAACTTGCTATTAAAACAAGAGATGACAACTCTGAATTTGTTGTATTTTGCGGTGTCGGTTTTATGGGGCAGAGTGTAAAAGTTCTCTCTCCAAATAAAAGAGTAGCGATGCCAAAGGCGGCATGTTGTGCGATGGCCGTAATGATAGACGGCATGCAGTTTGACGCTTCAGTAAAAGCTTTAAATGAAGCTGGAATCATGAATGAAAATATCTTGCCGATTACCTATATCAACTCAAATGCCGATGTAAAAGCGAAAGTCGGGGAGATGGGCGGTATGGTCTGTACAAGTTCAAATGCAAAAAAAATTATCACGACAGCCCTAAAAGAGGGAAAAAAGATACTTTTTGTTCCTGATAGATGCTTGGGACAAAATATTGCAAACCAGATGGGACTTAAATCTTGCGTAATAGGAGACGGTACAAACCTGCTAGATGCCGATATTATCTGCTATAACGGCTTTTGTTCCGTGCATCAGCTCTTTAGCGTGGATGATATAAATTTTTATCGTAAAAAATATCCGGGAATCTTGATAGCGGTGCATCCTGAGTGTGATCCTTCAGTATGTGACGTAGCAGATTTTGTGGGTTCTACCTCTCAACTCATAAAATATATAAATGAGCTTCCAGAAGATCAAAAAGTAGCGGTAGGGACGGAGTTTAACCTTGTAAATCGTCTTCGTCCGAAAAATACTTATGTACTCTCTTCTACAAAGCCTGAGTGTCCTACCATGAATGAAACAACTCTTAGAGACGTTTATGAAGTGCTAAAGTCTATCGATGAGGGCGAACCGCTCAATGAGATACATGTAGACGAAAATACGCAAAAGTGGGCAAAAATTGCACTAGAGAGGATGTTGGCACTATGATAGAAGAGTTTGTAAAATCAACACTTTCTCAGGATGTAGGTCGCGGTGATTTATATGCTTTGGTTGAACCGAGTGTGAGTGCCAGTGCCAAAATAATAGCCAAAAGCGATGGCATTATGGCAGGGGTTGAGTATATAGATGTTTTAGCAAAGTTGGAAAACTTTGAGATAAAATGGAATAAAAAAGACGGTGAGAGTTTTATAAAAGGCGATGTTTTAGCCACCTTAAGCGGAACTTCACATGTACTTTTAAAAATTGAGAGAACTTTGTTAAATATGCTCTTACATGCAAGCTCAATTGCAACCTTAACTAGAAAATATGTTGAGATTGTAGAGCCTTACGGAGTAAAACTGCTAGATACAAGAAAGACAAGACCGCTTCTTAGAATTTTTGAAAAATATGCAACAAGATGCGGCGGTGCTGTAAATCATCGCATGGGTTTGGATGACTCTTTAATGATAAAAGATACGCATTTAAAAACTATAAAAGATTTAAAAGCGTATATTTTAAAAGCAAGACAAAAGATACCTTTTACCTCAAAAATAGAGGTTGAAGTTGAAAGTTTTGATATGGCAAAAGAGGCTTTTGCTGCCGGAGCGGATATAGTCATGTGCGATAATATGATGCCTGAACTTATAGAGAAGATACTCAAGTATAGAGATGAAAATTTTTCTCATGTGCTTCTTGAAGCAAGCGGAAATATTTCGCTTGAAACAATTGAAATCTACGCTAAAACAGGCGTTGACGCTATTAGCAGCGGTTCTCTTATTCATCAAGCTAATTGGATAGATTTGTCTATGAAAATGGATTGAGTTTAGTGCAATACTACAATTTCATCTGTTCTTCTAGGAGATATTAATGGCAGATGATGCTGAAAAGACCGAAGAACCCACCTCCAAAAAGATAGAGGATGCCCGTAACGAAGGGAATGTTCCAAAATCTCAAGATACATCAGGCGTTATTGCTCTTTTTGTTGCAATACTTGCTTTTATAATGCTTTTTCCATATATGAGCGAGCATATGATGCTTCTGTTTAAATACTACTTTTCACTTTTGGGTATGCCGCTTGATAAGGCACTTATGATTGATATCGCCATAGTAACGATTAAAGAGTTTCTTCTTATCGTAATGCCGCTCTCTATTTCAGTTGCTGTTGCCGGGATAATAGCAGCAGTAGCTCAATTTGGATTTTTATTTACGACAAAAGCTATAATGCCTGATTTTAAAAAAATAGATCCTATTAAAGGGACAAAAAATCTATTTTCAATGAAAAAGATGATAGAGGGTGCAAAGGTTACTTTTAAATCATTTACGGCATTAGGTGTAGGTTTTATCTTCTTTTTTCTCTTTATTTTGGAACTTCCCACCGTTGCACTCTTTGGGCTTGGAGATCAGATGGAGTGGCTCAAAGACAAAATGCTTATTATCGCATTTGTAATGCTTTTGATTATATTTGTCTTTGCTATGATTGACCTTATTATTGTAAGAAAACAGTACTTTGACGGGCTAAAGATGAGCAAACAAGAGATTAAAGATGAGATGAAAAATATGGACGGAGATCCACTCATTAAAGCAAAAATAAGACAGATTCAAATGCAGGCATCGAGAAAAAGAATGATGTCAAACGTTCCGACTGCAGATGTAGTTATTACCAATCCAACGCATTTTGCAGTGGCGATAAGATATGATGAAGCTAAGTCTCATGCGCCTATTGTCGTAGCTAAAGGGATGGATAATATAGCACTGCAGATAAAAAAGATTGCCAGAGAAAACGGTGTGCATATAGTCCAAAACGCGCCGCTTGCAAGAAGCTTGTATGACCAAGTAGAACTCGATAAACCGATACCGCATGATTTATTTGCGGCTGTTGCGGAAGTTTTAGCTTATGTTTACAAAATGAATAAGAAGTAGTATACAATTGCAAAAAAGATAGATAAATTGAACGAAATATTAGAAAAAATTGCCACATCAGAGCATATCGTTGTCATATCGCATATAAATCCGGATGCTGATTCACTTGGAAGTGCGAGTGCCATGTATACTTTTTTATTGCAAAATCATAAAAAAGTTTCATGGTTTTGTAGCACCAAAAATTTAAATAGAAAATTTTTGTGTATACCATGGCTTGAAAATATAAAAGATACATTTCCAAAGTCTGCTGATTTAGCTATTTCACTAGATTGTGCAGATAAAAAACGATTAGGCATAGAGATAGAATGTGATTTGATAAATATAGATCATCATACTACAAACAGTCTCTATGGAGATCTAAATTTAGTTAAAGTTGAGGCTATAAGCACAACAGAAGTTTTGTATAGTTTTTTTAAAACTAACGGTTTTAAAGTGAACAAAAAAATGGCAACAGCACTATATGCAGGCTTATTGGATGATTCGGAAGTTTTTTTGTCTCCAATGGTTGATGGTACAACATTTGCTACAGTTCAAGAGTTGATAGAACACGGTGCTGATTTTAAACTTTGCAATAGAAGTATTGTAAAAAGTGTCTCATTGGCAGCTTTGCGATTAAAGGCGATTATGTTTAAAAAGATGTCGCTTGAGTGTGATGCAAGAGTTGCACTTTTTTGTGTAAGCAATGAAGAGATGAGAGCAAGCGGGGCAATGTCCGAGGATTGTGAAAATCCGCTAGAAGAGTCTTTGAACCTTGGATATGTAAAAGTCGCACTCTTGCTTAGACAAAATAGTGACTTTACGATAAAAGGATCTCTTCGTTCGAACTGCGGTATAGATGTCGGTAAGATTGCAAAAAAAATCGGCGGCGGCGGTCATACAAACAGGGCAGGTTTTGAGTTAATTGATATTGTCTCTTTGGAAGAGGCAAAAAATAAAATATTAATTTTAATAAAAAAGGATTTATAGTTTGAGAAGAGGAAAAAATAACGGATCTTCGTTTGTATTGCTTGGCATATTTGCTTTAATTGTAGGTGGAGCTTTTTATGTATATAGCTCGGCTATGTTTGAGAGAGAAATTCCGGTGATTTCCATGCAAAAAAATGGATATTGGAATCTGAAAAATCCTCTTGAAATTGCAATTAATGATGCATCGGGACTTAAATCATTTAAAGTAACTTTAAAAAGTTCTACGGAAGAGACTGTTTTATATCATGAACAGTTTATGGTGTCAAAAGAGTCTATAAATATAAAAGTAGAACCACCCAAAAGTGCCTATGTTATGAAAGATAAAGAGATTAAAATAATTGTCGAAGCAACAGATGGAAGTAAATGGAATTTTTTTAAGGGAAATAGTACGGCAGTGGAGTCTAAATATATAATTGATAAAAAAAGACCGCAGCTAAATATTATTGCAAATTCATATAAAATAGGAAAAGGCGGTGCCGCTCTTGTTATATTTAAAGCTGAAGATGAAAATTTAAAAGAGATTTATATAGAAACAAATTTTGGCAAAAAGTTTTTAGCACAGCCTTTTTATAAAAATGGGTATTTTATATCGCTTGTTGCTTGGCCTATAATTGAAGAGAACTTTAAAGCTACAGTAGTCGCAGTTGATCATGCCCAGAATTCGGCTCAAGTCTATGTTCCGCTATTTTTGCAAAATAAAATTTATAATGTTTCAAATATAAAAATAAGCGACAGTTTTTTAAAAGGAAAAATAGCAGAACTTGCAGAAGAATTTGATGAGACACAGGGTGTTTTAAACCCTATTGAACAATTTAAAGTAATCAATGAAAAAGTAAGAGAAAAAAATGAAAAACTAATTCATGATATCTCATCTAAAGTACCGACCGGAATGGTTAGCGATTTTTCAATGAACGAGATGTATCCTCTTAGAAACGGTGCCGTAGTCGCTCACTTTGGAGATCATAGAATTTACTCTTATGAGGATAAAGTTGTCAGTGAAGCATACCACATGGGAGTAGATTTAGCGAGTAACGCAATGGCAGAGATAAGACCTCAGAACGGTGGTGAGGTAGTTTATGCAGGTTATAACGGCCTTTACGGGAATATGCCAATTATTCATCATGGGTTAGGATTATATACGCTTTTTGGTCACTGTTCAACGCTTAACGTACATGAAGGCGATTTTGTACAGCCTGGTGCGCATATAGCTAGTACAGGCAAAAGCGGGTATGCTATGGGAGATCATCTCCATTTCGGAGTTCTTGTTCAAGGGATTGAAGTTCGCCCTGCTGAGTGGATGGACCGCTCATGGATGAAGTTAAATATAACGGATGTTATAAATAGCGCTAAAGAGATTATGGACAAGGGATGACACATGTATCAGACAACTATAAAAAAGAGCGTTGAGCTAGTTGGAATAGGGCTTCACAAGGGTTCTGCCGTTAAGTTGAGATTAGAGCCACTGGAGTCAAATAGCGGGCTTGTATTTTATAGAAGTGATGTTGATGTAGCTATTCCTCTCATACCAGAGAATGTAGTCGATACGAAAATGGCTACGGTCATAGGAAAAGACGGTTATGTTATTTCAACCATCGAACACATGCTCTCAGCTATTTATGCCTATGGAATTGATAATCTTAGAATAGTCGTGGATGCAGATGAAGTTCCAGTAATGGACGGAAGCAGTGCGAGTTTTTGCATGCTTTTGGATGAAGCAGGTATAACTCAGTTGGATGTACCTAAAAAAATTATGCTTATAAAAAAAGAGGTGCTTGTTCAAGAGGGAGATAAGTACGTAAAACTTTCTCCATCGCCCGATCTAAAGTATGCTTTTACTATAAAATTTCCGCATCCTGTTATACAAAAGCAGGAGTATGTTTTGAATTTTACGAAACAGAACTATAAAGAGGAGATAGCAAGAGCTAGAACTTTTGGTTTTTTACATGAAGTTCAGTATCTTCGCTCAAAAGGTTTGGCACTTGGCGGATCACTCGAAAATGCCGTTGTTTTGGATGAAAAAAAGGTTTTAAACCCTGAGGGGCTTAGATATTCTGACGAGTTTGTAAGACATAAGATTCTTGACGCAATCGGAGATATGGCACTTATAGGTATGAACTTTGTAGGAAATTATGAAGCTATGGCAGGGAGTCATGATCTTAACCATAAATTAACACTTGAACTTTTAAAAGATGCACAAAATTATGAAGTCGTAGAACTTGTTGATGAGAAAACAAAAGAGTTAGAAAAAGCGTATGCCTAAGCGTGTAGATTTACTCTTTATCACCCTCTCTTCCCCGATTAAAGTAGGAATATATGAGGATAATAGATTGATAGAGAGCATTGAAACTCACGAAAAAAGTTCTGACGTTTTACCTAAAATATTTGAGGAACTCTCAAAAAAATATGAGATTCAAAAACTTCTTTATGCCAATGGTCCGGGCAGTTTTATGGCGATAAAAATAGCATATATATTTTTAAAATCTATGAGCATACTAAAAAACATACCGCTTTTTGCGACAGATGCATTTTATTTTAATGCAAATCAACCAATCAAAGCGATTGGAAAGCTATTTTTTGTTAAAATTTCATCAGAAATAAAAACTCAAAAACTAGAAATAGCACCAGAGCTGGATTTTATGCTGCCTGATGTACTTGATTATAGTGAGTTTAGCACAACTGCTGCACCTCTTTACGGTATCGGAGCGGTTGGATAGGAAAAAAGTGACAGTAAGTGTACCGGCAACCAGTGCAAATCTTGGACCAGGATTTGATTCTTTAGGCTTAGCAGTTGATTTAAGGAATGTAGTTGAATTTCATCCGTCAAAATTTTTCAGCGTAAGTATTAAAGGTGAGGGTGAGGACAATCCGAAGTTAAAAGGAAATAACCTTTTTATCAGTATTTTTAATGAGCATTACAATAGACTGACTAAAAAAAGGCAAAGTTTTAAATTTACTTTTTATAATCAAATTCCAATGTCAAGAGGTCTCGGAAGTTCATCTGCAGTAATAGTAAGTGCTATTGCAAGTGCACATGAGGCCGCAGGAATTAAAGTTTCAAACAGAAGAATTCTTAACCATGCACTTGTATATGAATCACATCCCGATAATATAACTCCTGCCGTAATGGGTGGTTTTAATGCTGCTACAGTTGAAAAAGGAAAGGTTTTCTCTCAAAAAAAGCATCTTCCCAACTATATCAAAGCGGTTGTGGTAATTCCAAATAAGCAAATGAGTACGGCAAAAGCAAGAACACTTCTCCCAAAATCATACTCGAAAGAGAATGCAGTTTATAATCTCTCACACACGGCACTCAGTGTTGCGGCATTTTTTAACGAAGATTGGGAGATTTTAAAATTGGCTTCTCAAGATAGATTTCATCAAAAAGCAAGAATGAAAACATTGCCTGAGCTTTTTAACGTTCAAAAAATAGCTTATGAGAGCGGAGCACTTATGAGCACGCTATCAGGAAGCGGATCTACATTTTTTTCAATGGTATATGATGAAGATTCAGTTGCAATAGCAAATAAACTGAGTCTAAAATTTCCTGAATTTGCCGTAAAAATATTAGATTTTGATAATGACGGACTTATAGTAGAAAAATAAGTTCGTTCGTATCTTCTACCAAATCAAGGAACTTTTGGATATAATGGCGAAAAAATTTAATCAACCTCTTAGGATGTGTATATCTTGTAGGCAAAGAGATACGCAAAACAATCTCATCAGACTTCAGTGCGTAGATTCACAACTTAGTCTTTTTAGAGGTAGCGGTAGAAGTTTTTATATATGTAAAATTTGTCTTGAAGATGATAAAAAAGTTTTAAAAGCACTGATGCGGCAATGCAAAAGTGGGGATAAGGACAAATTTTCGAACATACTAAAGGAGATCATCACTGATGACAGAAAAAGTTAGAGTACACGAAATTGCTAAAGAGCTGGGAATAGCTTCTAAAGATGTAGTTAAAAAAGCCTCAGACATGGGCATTGATATAAAATCAGCAAACAGTTCAGTAACTATGCAAGAAGCTGAGAGCTTAATGAACTATATTATGAGCGGTGAGCATGCAGAAGCACCGAAGCAAGAGACAAATATGCCTGTTAAACAGACAAGTGATACTCAAAAAGAAGAAAAAACTCCCCAAAACGAAATCAAAGAAATAAATACCGCAGCACCAAAAGCAGAAGAAGCAGATGATTCAAGAAAAGAGACTCCAATAATAGAGAAAAAAGAAGAGCATGAGATAAAAGAAGTCATGCCTGAATTAAAAGAAACACTTGAAATTAATGCTGTTCTTGATGTAGTAGAACCTAGAAAAATGCAGATTAAACCTTCAGGTCTTAAAATTGTTAAAAAGAAACAGCCTAGAGAAGAGGAAAAAGCCATGGAGCAATTTTCTCAGCCGGCAAAACAATCTACAACCGTCTCTTCATACGGTAAAATCAGTGCCGAAGTTTTAGAAGAGCTTGCTAAAAAGAAAAAAGCAAAACAGACCTCTGGTGCTAAAAAACAAGAACAAGGTATAAAAATCGATATTTTTGGCGGTTCTTTAAGTGAAGTCTCTATGGATATGGATGATCAAGTAGTATTGCTAGATTTAAATGCTACAGAGAGAAAAGAAATTGTCCCAGAAGAGCCTAGAAAACCAAAAATCGCAAAACCTATGGGTAGAAATTCAAATAAAAAATCAGCTCCTAAAAGTAAAAATGTTTCTCGCGACAAGAGAAAAAAATATACAAAAGATAAACCTGAAGATCTTGTTGTAACACATGTTGAGATTCCTGAAGATATCCGTGTTTATGAATTTGCAGACAAAGTTAACCGTCCGATATCGGATGTTATTAAAACTCTGTTTAATCTTGGTGTAATGAAGACAAAGAATGATTTTTTAGGAAATGATGAAATTGAAATTTTATCTGAAGAGTTTGGTGTTGAAGTTACTATAATTGATCCAAAAAATGAGTTCAACTATGAAGATGATTTAGCACAAGAGATTGATGAAAATGCTACCGAGAGACCGCCTGTAATTACAATAATGGGGCATGTCGATCACGGTAAAACATCCCTTTTAGATGCAATTAGAAAAGCAAAAGTAACGGCTAGCGAAGCTGGCGGTATCACGCAACATATCGGTGCTTACACGATTGAACAACACGGTAAAGCGATTACTTTTATAGATACACCAGGTCACGCAGCATTTTCTCAAATGAGACAAAGAGGTACGGATGTTACCGATATTATAGTTATCGTTGTAGCGGCGGATGATGGTGTTAAACCTCAAACTGATGAAGTTATAAAGTTGGCAAAAGAGTCGGGCGTTCCGGTGATTGTAGCACTTAATAAAATGGACAAGCCTACTGCAAACCCTGATATGGTAAAAGCTCAAATGGCTGAGCGTGGTCTTAACCCGATTGATTGGGGCGGAGATATCGAGTTTATCCCTCTTTCTGCAAAATCAGGAATGGGAATAGATGAGTTGCTTGAAAATATTTTGATAACTGCTGAAGTTTTAGAACTAAAAGCAAATGAAAATGCGATGGCAAAAGCTGCAGTAGTTGAGAGTTCTCTTGAAAAAGGTCGTGGTCCTGTTGCTACGGTAATCGTTCAAAACGGAACTTTAAGTGTTGGAGATTATGTAGTTTGCGGTAGTTCATACGGTCGTGTCAAAGCTCTTCTTAATGAAAACAAGCAGCAGATTAAGAGTATAAAACCTAGTCATACGGCAGTGGTTGTCGGTCTAAATGAAGTTCCGCCTTCAGGTGAAGTTATGATGGCAATGGCTAGCGATAAAGAGGCTAGAGAGTATGCACAAAAACGTCATGAGTATGATAGACACAAAGAACTTTCTCATAGTACAAAATCTACTTTAGAAGATATGACAAGTATGATCGCTGAGGGTAGACTTAAATCTCTTAAAGTTGTTCTTAAAACGGATGTTCATGGTTCACTAGAGGCGATTAGAAGTTCGTTAAATGAGCTTAGAAACGATGAAGTTAAGATTAATATCATCTCTTCAGGAGTAGGCGGAATTACTGAAAACGACGTTGAGCTTGTAGGAAACAGTGAAAACTGTGTTCTGCTTGGATTTAATGTTCGTCCTACAGGCAGTGTAAAAGCATTGGCAAAACAGAAAAATGTAGATATCAGAACTTACTCTATTATTTATCAGCTTTTAGATGATTTAACAGGTATGTTGACAGGAATGATGTCTCCGAAATTCAGTGAAGAAAACACAGGTCAAGCGGAAGTTAGAGATACATTCAAATCTCCTAAGGGTATGGTTGCCGGATGTGTCGTTGTTGATGGCAAGCTTGTTCGCGGCGGTCTTGTTCGTGTTATCAGAAACGGAGTTGTTGTACATGAGGGATCATTGACTTCACTTAAACGCTTCAAAGATGATGCAGAAGAGGTTGGTTACGGATATGAGTGTGGTGTTATGATCAAAGGCTATGATGATGTTATAGTCGGCGACGTAATTGAAACATTCAAAAAAATTGAGCAAAAAGTGTCTCTGTGACAGAAGCTCAGATAAAAGTAAAGAGAACTGAGTCAATTCTCTTAGAGTTGATTCCAGAAGCTCTCGGCAGTCTAAACGATAAAAGACTTCATCAGATAAATGTGATTGATGTTAAATGTTCGCGTGGCAGAAGTGATGCTAAAGTCTATATAGATCCCTCTTCATTTAGCGAAGAAGAGAAGAAAGAGTTCCTGAACCTTCTAAAAAAGGCTAGACCTATTGTAGAAGATTTTTGTATGAAAGATCAAGGCTGGTTTCGTCCGGTTAAGTTTACTTTTGAATTTGATGAACAACTAAAAAAAGCTCAAAGCATTGAAGAGCTATTTAAAAAAATTGCTAAAGAGTAGGTAGCTTATGAATTTAGAAAAAGATATAGAACTGTTTGCTAAATCTGTAGATTTAGAGCTTTATGACATCTCAACCGCAAGAGACGGTGATGATACTATTTATAGAGTAAATGTTTTATCGGCTAATTTTGAAGATGGAAAAAGAAAGGGAGTAAGTTTAGATGATTGTGTCAGTCTAACTCGCCTTATCTCTCCGCTTCTTGACGTAGAACCGCCTGTTTCAGGAGATTATAGACTTGAAGTAGGAAGTGCCGGAATCGAGAGAAAGATTACATCTCTTAGACATTTTGAAATGTCAATCGGAGAAAAAGTTGCTCTTACTTTAAAATCAAAAGAAAAATTTAAAGGAACACTTCTAAAAGTTGAAGATTCAAAAATCTTTTTAGATGTTGATGGTAAAGAGGTTATAGTTAATTTTGCTGATATCTCAAAAGCTAAAACATACTTTGAATGGTAATTAACAAAAATTTTTATATGAACTTAGCCTTGAGAGAGGCTTGGAAGTATCAGGGGCTAACTTACCCAAATCCTGCCGTTGGTTGTACTATAGTTGGAAAACATGGTGAAGTCTTAGCAGTTCAAGCTCATAAAAAAGCTGGAGAGCCGCATGCTGAAGTCGAAGCGTTAAAAATAGCTTATTATAAATTAACGAGTGATAAAAAAATTTTAACACTTACAACTTCTGCTCAAATACATACACATCTTTTAGAAAATCATAATGGCTGTTTTAGCGGTATATCTGTTTTTACAACATTAGAGCCATGTTCACACATAGGAAAAACTCCCTCTTGCGCGACTCTTCTATCAAAACTAAAAATTAAAAAACTCTTTGTCGGCTCACAAGACTCAAATAAAGAGGCTTCAGGCGGCAATGAAATAGTAAAAGAATCAAATATTGAAGTAGAGGACTCTCTTTTAAAAGAAGAGTGTGACGCATTGTTAAAGCCGTTTAATACATGGAAAAAAGAGAGATTTGTTTTTTTTAAATGGGCACAGAGGTTAAATGGGACGGTTGATAGCGGAGTTATAAGCTCACAAAAATCAAGAACGCTTGTTCATGCCATGAGGGATGTATGTGATTTGCTAGTTATTGGCGGCAACAGCGTAAGAGTTGACAGACCGACTTTAGATGCAAGGCTAGTAAATGGCAGAGCGCCGGATGTTTTGATACTCTCAAGAAGCGGTGAGTTTGATAAAACAATTGGGCTATTTCATGTGAAAAATAGAAAAGTAATCATTTCAGATAATTTTGATATTTTAAAAGAGTACAAAAATATCATTATTGAGGGTGGCGGAAATATGTTTGAACTTTCTAAAGATATCGCAGATTATTATCTCTGTTTTTTATCTCCTCAAATGGGCGGAGACATAAGCTTTATGGGTATAGATGAGAAATTTGAGATTTTAAATATACTCCAAGATGAGCAAGATATAATAATGTGGATGAAAAGGGATAAATAAATTATGCAAGAACAAGAAAAACAAGAAAAAATTGTATCGATGTTTGACAATATTGCACCTACGTATGATACTGCAAATCGTGTTATGAGTATGGGAGTGGATAAGAGCTGGAGAAGAAAAGCTTGTGACTTGGCTTACGGGTTTTATGCAAAAGACTCTATAGATAAAATCGTTGATGTTGCTTGTGGAACAGGCGACATGATGGATTTTTGGAAAAAAAGATCTGAGGTAAACGGTATAGCGGTCGGCGAGATAGTCGGAGTTGACCCGTCGCAAGGAATGGTCGCAGTTGCAAGAGAGAAGTTTCCTAAATTTAACTACCACATAGCGAAGGCGACAGAGATTCCGCTTCAAGATGAGAGCGCAGAGATACTAAGTATCACATACGGTATTAGAAATGTCGTAGAGAGAGAAGCTGCGCTAAAAGAGTTTAACAGAGTCTTAAAGCAGGGCGGTCTTGTAGTAATACTTGAGTTTATGAAAAACGAAAACCCATCGATGCTGGGAAAAATCAGAGATTTTTATATGAATAAAATCTTGCCAAAAGTCGGCGGTTTTATCTCTAAAAACCTAGAAGCATACGAATACCTGCCAAACTCCATAGAAGATTTTTCAACCGTTGAAAATATGAAAAAAGAGCTTGAAACTGCCGGTTTTGAGATTGTATATGCAAAAAGTTTCTCTATGGACATATCAACTCTTCTTATAGCAAGAAAAAAATAAGCCTATAAGAGCCTAAAAACTATCTATTTAAATACCCTTTTGTTTATGTTTTAAGGTATTTACGGATTTTAGCAAAAGTCCAATATCAAGACTCATTGGAGAGCTATTCTAAGTATGATGAGTTCTTTGATGTAAAACTCCACAGCCTCGTTTACAACCTGTTTTATTTAATTAAAGATATATAAAAAAATGATGAAATCTTGTTATATTGAGATAAAATTAGAACATATAAAGAGAAAATAGAATGAATATAAATCAATTGAAAATAAAATTAAAAGAACTTGAAACAAATTTGCAAAATAAAACAGTACAAGTAGCTCTAAAAGGTGGAGGATTCTCTTTAGAAGATTTTGAGAAGTCTTTACAATTATATTATAAAAACATTGAGCGGATTCAAGATGATGATTTGTTGAAAATTATAGAAACTAAAATCTTAGAACTTATCTCATATAGTAATGAGCCTCATTTTGTAGAAATTTATAAATGCTGCAAATTTTTTAATATCAAATACTCCAGAAGAGCGAAAAATAGAAGAAAAAGACATATCTGAAACAATCCAAATATCACAAGAAGAATTTTCAAGAAGATATGATAGATTGGTAGAAGCTTTAAATTTTGAAGGTGAAGAGTGTAATCTGATATTAGAAACATTATCTGAAAAAAAACCTTTTAAAATTTATAAAACAAAAACTAAATCTTTAGCTATCTATGCTGAAACTAGTGATAAGCCAATGAATATTGCATCTGATAGATTATTGGAAGTAGCTTTTAAACGCAGAGAGCCAACTTATAGATCTTATGAACCTGTAATAATTTCTAAAATTATTGATAATTCTATATTTGATTTTTTTCAAAATAATTCTTTGCAAAAAGATTTAATTGAAGTAATGAAAGCAGAACTACTAAAAAATGAAAATGAATTGACGGTAATAAAAGATAAATTGGAAAAAATAGAAAAAGAAAATCAGACTATCGAAGAGAAAAAAGAACAATTTAATGAAATCTTTGAAAAATCAGAAAATCTTGATAGCAAAATTCAAGCACTAGAAGATAAAATAAAACTAAACGCTTCTGTAACATACTGGGAGGCTAAACAAAAAAGTCATAAAACTAAATTTTGGTGGTTTGGTGGTGCAGCAATAGTATTTATAGTAATTCTTTTACTTATTTTATTTAAGGCTTTAAATTATCATAATAATCAAATAAATGGAAGTGGAAAAATTGAAATTATAAGTGATGTCAACATAACTAATGAATCAAACAAAGCAATACAAGATGTTAATAAATCTATTGGCGCAATAAAACAAACTTTGCAAGAACCAAAGAAAATAGTCTCAAATAATGAAGAAAATAGCAAATCTTTTGACTTTGACTATTCAAAATTAGCTTGGTATATTTTGATGATTTTTGCTTCATCGAGTGCTTTTTGGATTATTAGAATTACAGTAAAAATTGCACTCAGTAATTTACATTTATCAGAAGATGCCCATGAAAGAGTTGTTATGATACAAACATATTTATCTTTTATTAATGAGGGGCAAATAAACAATGAAAATGCTAAAAACCTAATTTTATCCTCTTTATTTAGACCATCTAATATTGGAATAATCAAAGATGAATCAAGTGTTACGGTTGCAGATATTATAACGGCATTTAAAAAGTAGGTAGTTAAACATTATGAATAAATTACTCTTAATGCAATTTCTTGAACCCCCAAAAGTCCTAAAAAAGCCATCTCGGCAAACCGTGCTTTGGTAAGTTTAACTGCTGGAGCCTGTAAATTGATAAGTAAATATTTTATAAATTTAGAGCTTTTTGATATGTTGAAAAAAGGTATATAATTCAAAATATTGAAATGATATGCCGAAAAAATCAAATTTTTTCCATATATCATCTAAGTTATGTGTAAAAAATAGAAAAATTTACCCATAGCTCAAAACCTATGTTAAAAAAATTATGAAATTTTGACATATCAAATTATTATTTGCTTTGCAAAGGAACTATAAAATGAGAGTCTTAAAACTTATTTGAAATATCTAAACGGAACTATAGTCAATGAAAACGATAAATCTATTTATAAAAAAGGACACTCTTTGCACATTCTCAATGTCTCTTCGCTAAATGAACAGATAAAAACTCTTTTGGAAGAGAGTTTTAGTCGTGTTTTGGTTGAGGGGGAGCTCTCTCGCATAACTTTTCACAACAGCGGACATATCTATTTCACGCTCAAAGATGAAAACTCTACCATAAAAGCCGTTATATTTAAAGCAAACGCCGCAAAACTAAAGTTTCAACTTCAAGAGGGTTTAAAAGTAATTCTTGACGGGGCGATAACGCTTTATAAACCGCGCGGTGAGTACCAGATAAACTGTTTTACCATTCAGCCATCGGGACATGGTGCTTTGGCATTGGCATTCGAACAGCTAAAAAGTAAACTCTCGTCTCAAGGCTATTTTGAAGTTTCCAGAAAAAAACAACTTCCTAAATTTCCAAAAAAAATTGCTCTTATAACATCTGCAACCGGTGCTGCTGTGCAAGATATGCTCAGAGTTGCCCAAAATAGATACAGAGTTTTGGAGATCGATATTTACGATGTTTTGGTTCAGGGAGAAAATGCTGCCCCTTCTATCGTAAAAGCTCTCTCTTTGGCGGATACCAAAGGGTATGATATTATCGTGATAGGTCGCGGCGGCGGAAGTATGGAAGATCTATGGGCTTTTAATGAAGAGAGTGTTGCAGATGCGATTTTTAAAGCCCAAACGCCTATCGTTTCTGCCGTAGGTCATGAGATAGACTGGGTTATAAGCGATTTTGTAGCAGATCTAAGAGCGCCTACACCTAGTGCGGCTATGCAGATGATACTTCCAGATACAAATGAACTATACCAATATATTGACTCTCTTTCATCCGCTTTTGCTCAAAAAATAGAACAAAAAATCTATAACTCTAAGCAGGAACTTGAGCATCTTGTTAACTTGTATACACAACACTCCATAGAGAGAAAAATAACACAAAAAATAGATGAGATTAAACAGGTAAAAGAGATATTTAGCCAAACGATTTCATTTAAGATGCAAAGCTTTTCTAAAGATATTGAACTTGTAAAAAATAGATTTCCGCATGTCATGGAGAGCAAACTTACTATTGCTCAAAATCAAGTGCATGCATTGCAAAAAATGTTAGAATCCAACCATCCAAAACTAAGAAGTAAAAAGGGTTTTGCGCAAATCTCTAAAGATTCAAAAGTTATTGATATCGCTTCACTTGAGGTGGATGAGATTTTTGACTTGATGAGTGATGAAGTTATCGTAAGTGCAAAGGTTCTTAAAAAAATAGATATATAAGGATTCATATGAATTATCCGGAGTTTTTTAACAGTGTAGAGAGTATCAAGGTCGTAGATCCGTTGGCAAATGTTTTAGGTGCGTTTGAAGATGGCGTTTATGAGATAACTTTTTTAGAGGTAGTTAAAGCGGCAGGACATAGCTGCCCAACAGTTGCAGGTGCTTACTTGATAACTTTAGAGGGTTTAAAAGCGCTCTACCCAGATTCAAGAGCGGTTAGAGGCGAGATAAAAGTAGAGTTTAGAGACCCTATGGAAGAGGGTGTTGCAGGAGTTATAGGCAATGTTGTTTCTCAGATAACAGGTGCAACTGAAAAAAGCGGCTTTAAAGGGTTGGCAGGGAAATTCGCAAGACACTCTTTGATGAAGTTTAATGCAAACATCAACTCATCTATCAGACTTACAAGAGCAGACAGCGGTAAAAGCGTAGATGTTTATTATGACCCTTCATCTATCGGTGGAAGTCCAAAAATGCAGCAGTTGATGCAAAAAATGATGGGCGGCATGGCAAACAAAGAAGAGATAAAAGAGTTCGGCGCACTTTGGCAAGATAGAGTGAAGAGAATATTTGAAAACAAAACGAGTGCCATTAAAGTTGTAGAGCTATAAAACTGTAATTTTTTAGTAATTATTATAGTGTATAATCCAAAAAAAAGAGGATTATAATATGGCTTATTTTGATAATGCAAAAGTTGATGATGAAGTTTACGGTTTAGTATTTGGTCCTGGCAAAATTATTCAAATATTTGACAATAGCCATTACAAAATAATGGTTGATTTTAAAAACGGCTATGAAGTTCCCTATACCGAGGATGGCGTCCCGGGATGGGGAAATTTTAACAAACAGACACTTTTTTATAAAAACGATATAGATCTTACAGATGTAGATTTCTCTCCTATTACTAAAATACTCTCTATTAAGAAAATCATTAAACTGCAAGATAAGAAAAAGCTTCAAGTAAGACTTCCATCGGGAATCTGGAAAAGCGTAAAAAAAGCCGAACACTCTTATGTTGAAGATCTGCTTGAAAAAGAGAAATACCACATGTTTAGAAAAAAACCTTCAAAAAAAGAAGATGTTTAGCCAAGTGAGTTCATCTTGCTACTCTCGTACCATTGAAACCCCAATCGGTAGGATACTTGCAAAAGCAAATGATGATGCACTCACTTATCTTGATTTTATAGATGATAAGGTCGTAGATGAGAACTCAAACCATCATCTTTTAATAGAGTTAGAAACAGAACTCAGAGAATATTTTGCAAAAAAACGACAAGTTTTTAACATACCTCTCTCTCCAAGCGGAACAACATTTCAAACTGGTGTTTGGGCAACACTATGCACAATACCATATGGATTAACTCTCTCGTACGCAGATGAAGCAAAAAGATTCGGAAACCCAAAAGCCACAAGAGCAGTAGCAAATGCAAACGGCAAAAATCCCATCTCCATCCTCATCCCATGTCACCGTGTTATCTCATCAAACGGCAGTATAGGCGGATATAGCGGAGGATTATGGAGAAAAGAGTTTTTACTCTCCCTTGAGAAAGAGTAGTATTTTATTTAAGCACCAAAGAGGGAAAGTAGGTATGAAGAGTAACTGCTGTTTGTGCCGAGATCTTTTTCATCAGCTTATCGAACTTATCCTCTTCATTCCATTTTGGTTGTGCTACACCGCTAAGTTCAGAGAGCCTATTTTTCGCATCGTATGCAACCCCGATAGTGTCTATGAGACCGACATCTTTTGCTTGATGAGCTGTAAATATATGAGCATTGGCAAAGCTGTCTCTTTTTTTGATATCAAGCCCTCTTGCATTTGCCACATCTGATGTAAAAAGATCGTAAGTACCGTATATTACTTTGTTTAACTCATTTTTCTCATACTCTGTCCACTCTCTGTCGGTTGCTCCGACTTTTTTATATTTTCCGGCTTGTACACTTTGGGATTTGATGCCTACTTTACTCATAAGCTCGCTTACGTCTGCCCCTTGCATGATGACACCGATGCTTCCGACCATAGATCCCGGATTTGCGATTATCTCATTTGCCCAGATACTTGCATAGTAGCTTCCGCTTGCAATCGTTCCGCTAGCATAGACAACAACTGGTTTTAGCTCTTTTGCTCTTTTTATCGCATAAGCAATTTCTATGGATGGCGCAACCGCTCCGCCCGGAGAGTCGACATTTAGCAAGATACCTTTGATAGAGTTGTTCTTCGCCGCCTCATCAATTTGCGCTACAACTTCTGAAACTTCCATAATCGGACCAAAAAGATTAATCTGCTGAAGATTGTTCTGTGTTAAATCTTTATCGCTTGTGGGTGCAAAAATCAGAAAAACTATGAGCAAAAATATCATAGCTTTAAAATGTTCTTGAATGAATTTCATTGTCGCTAAAATTGGAGAAAATATACTTTTTATAAACTGCATCTACTACCTTTTTTTCAACGTTCCGTTGACATAAACTTTTGAGATATTATATCTGTGCAGTATTAAATGAATGGCTAACTCATCGTTTGGCTCTTTATCCAGATCTAAAACTATCATATCTGCATTTTTACCCTCTGTTATTTCGCCCGTATTTAGACCAAGAGCATCGGCCGCATTTTTAGTAACGCTCATGATGAGTTTTTTTGCCAACTCTAAAAGAGGCATATTTGAGTGCATAAAAAGGGCACACTTCATCTCTTCAAAGAGGTCAAGTTTATAGTTTGAACTTAGCCCGTCTGTGGCTAAAACCCATCTTATACTCTCTTTTTCAAGCTTTGTCAGATCTAGTACACCGTTGCCAAGCAGTCTGTTTGAGATCGGGCAGTGAATAATGGTATGCTGACTTGATGCAATAGTTTTTAGCTCATTTTCATTTGCTTTGACTACATGCGTCAGCAGTGTTTTGTGTTCGTTAAAATGTTCTAGAAACTCGCTTGAATCACTTACCGCACTGTTTTGTTTAAGAAGATTTTCAAAAAAATCTTTGAAATCACCTTTACTGCTATCAAGCCACTCTCTCTCTGCACTGCTTTCCATGAAGTGAGCGGTTAGTTTTAGATTTTCATCTTTTACCTTGCAGAGTGCTTTTTTTATCAAAATCGGATGAACGGAGTACGGTGAGTGGATGGCGACTGCCGGATAAAAACCTTCTCTTTTAACACTTTTTGAAGCATCAAGCCTTGCCAAAAAATCGCCAAAAAGTGCATCTGCCATTGTAGCCTGTGAGCCTATAAGTTCATTGAAAAAAACAACATTTTGAGGCGCACTTGCACATGCTTCCAGATCCATTCCGTGAGAACTTACCGCACCGAATGTCGTAATTCCGCTCTCAAGCATAGAATCAATCGCTTTTGACATGCACTCATTTTGGCAACCGCCTATAAGTTCTTCTCTGTTTTCTATAACGCTGTAAAGCCAAGATATAAAATCTCCGTAAGAGAGATTTGTCTTATTTGCACTAAATTCTACATGTACATGAGCGTTAATAAGTCCGGGCATAAGAAGAGAATTTTTTTGAAGTGTAGTTATCTCTGCATTTGGAAACTCTTTTTTTAACTCTTCAAGCGGTGCTATTTTTTTTATAGTTTTGTCAAAAGCAACCGACATATTTGATAGTAGTGTATCAGGCGTTAAAATATAGTTGGGAGTAATTATTTGCATATTTTATCTTTTTTGAAAATTTAAAATAGATTATGCTTTATTTAGATAAAATAGCTCCTTAAAAATTGTGATTTAATAAAGGTAAAATATGAAAATAGTAGTGATTCAAGGACCAAATTTAAATATGTTAGGCATAAGAGAACAGCAAGTTTACGGTCCTATGAAGTTAGAGCAGATACATACACAAATGAGAGAGTTTGCGACTCAAAGCGGATTGGAGATAGAGTTTTTTCAAAGCAATTTTGAGGGCGAACTGGTAGATAAAATTCAAGAATGTTACGGCGATGCAAACGGTATTATTATCAATGCAGCGGCATATACGCATACATCAATCGCTATTCGTGATGCGATTTCAGCTGTAAATCTTCCTACTATTGAGGTTCATATCAGCAATATTCATCGCCGTGAAGAGTTTAGAAAGCAAAATATGATTGCTCCTGTCTGTACATCTTCAATCGTAGGTTTTGGTCCATTTGGATATCATCTTGCAATGGTTGGCATGGTGCAAATAATGAATGAGATAAAAGCAGTTCAAGAGATGCAAAAACAAGCCTCTGAAACAAACTAAGTTTTATGTATATAAAGCGTAAATTGGGTAAAGGTTTAGAGAGTTTCAAAAATTTACGCTTTAGTTGTCAAAATAGCTCCGAGAGTTCGCATAGGTATCTTGTGACTCTGGGCGTTGGCGGAAATGTCGGTGACGCAAGGAGAAGATTTGAGCGTTTATACCTATTCCTCAAAAAAGACAAAAGGGTTCATCTGTTTCAAACATCGTTGATTTTAAAAAATCCTCCTTTTGGTTTTATAACTCAGGATGATTTTTTTAATTCAATAATTTTACTCAAAACAACTATGCAGCCGAAGCCGTTTTTAAGTTATTTAATGAGATTAGAGAAAAAATTTGCACGCAAAAGAAGCTTTGCGAATGCTCCAAGGACACTAGATTTGGATATTATTTTTTTTGATAACAGAGTTGTTAAGACACCAAAACTTCAAATTCCGCATGCAAAGTGGTTTGAGAGACAGAGTGTGTTGATTCCACTAAAGGATATATATAGATGAAGATATTGACTTTTACGGGAAGAACACCATCTGAGGCACTCAAAAAAGCCAGATTAGATCCAAACTATGAAAATATGCTTCATATCGATACAAAAGAGATACAAAAAAAATCACTGGGTCGTGAAGCTCTTTACGAGATAGTGATGGGTATAGAGAGCGATGCGTTGCATAGTACATATGAGAAAACAAGTACGATACCAAAAGATGGCAGACCTCTTACTCAAAAAAGCGCAGATGTTTTATATGACATCTCTTATGCAGCACAGCAAATATCTAAAATCGCTGATGTAAGAGATCCTCTTTATGAGTATCAAGAACCTAAATCACAAGCTACATTTGAGCCAAAAGAGCTTAAAGAGATAAAGGCAGAAATAGCAAAACTGGGCGATAAAGTAAAAATTATCCAAAATATGTTCTGGGATGAAAAATCGCCTGAGTTGGAGAGTCATATCCCATCGGAGTTTGCAGAGATCTATCGCCTTGCACACCAGAGCGGGATGAACAGAGAGCATCTTGATGCTATCATGAGAATGACGTTGGAACACATGCCATTTAGAATGAGAGAAAATTCAGCAACTATTAAAAGATATTTCCAGACGCTTCTTAGAAAAATGGTACCTGTAAGACTTGAAAGCATGCCATCGGTCGGAAATAAGAAAGTTGTGATGCTGGTCGGTCCTACAGGAGTAGGCAAAACAACTTCAGTCGCAAAACTGGCTGCAAGATACTCATACCTTATGCAAAAAAATATAAAGTCGGGTCTGGTTGTGCTAGATACTTACCGTATCGGTGCGGTCGAGCAGTTGATGCAGTATGCAAGAATGATGAAACTGGGTATTGAGACGGTTGTAGACCCGATAGATTTTGCAAGTGCACTTGAGTCTCTTAGATATTGTGACTACATTCTTATCGATACTATGGGATCTAGTCCTTACGATAAAACTAAAATAGAAAAAATTTACGAGTGTTTAGAGGGAAATGATACAAAATACAACATCGATGTCGTTTTAGTTATGCCGAGTTCTATAAAATATGAAGATTTAAAAGCAACGTATGAGAATTTTTCAACTCTAAATGTAGATACTCTTATGTTTACTAAGCTGGATGAGACAAGAGGTTTTGGAAATATATTTTCTCTTGCATACGAGACGAAAAAACCGATAAGTTATTTTTCTGTAGGACAGGAAGTTCCCGAAGATCTGGTCTGTGCTAGCAGTGATTTTTTAGTAGAGTGCTTATTAAACGGCTTCAATAGGAGTAAAATATGATAGGCAATCAGGCACAAAAGCTAGAGGAACTCATCTCATCTTCCGCACAAAAGAGATCTAAAAAAACCCGTTTTATCGCCATAACAAGCGGAAAAGGCGGTGTCGGGAAAAGTACGATAAGCTCAAATTTGGCATATGTACTCTCTCAAAGCGGTCTTAATGTCGGTATATTTGATGCTGATATCGGTCTCGCAAATTTGGATGTAATGTTTAATGTAAAAATAAAGAAAAATATACTGCATGTACTAAAGGGTGAAGCTAGTGTCTCTGATATTCTGATTCCTATTACAAGAAATCTTATACTTATTCCGGGTGAGAGCGGTGATGAGATACTAAAATACTCCGACAAAGCTCTGTTTGAGAGGTTTATGCAAGAGGCTGAGGTTTTGGACAAGCTTGATGTGATGATAATAGATACCGGAGCTGGTATAGGAGAGCATATTCAGATGTTTTTAGATGCAGCGGATGATGTTATAGTCGTTACAGTACCCGATCCTGCGGCTATAACGGATGCATATGCCACTATAAAAACAATTGCAACTTCAAGAAATGATATAAGTTTGATAATGAATCAGGTTAAGAGTGAAAAAGAGGCGGTAGCGGTATATGAAAAGATAAAAAAAGTAGCACTGGCAAATATTGGGGATAAGCTGAATTTAAAACTAATAGGAAAGATTAACAGCGATGTCAAGGTCTCTTCTTCGGTTAAACAGAGAGCACTTTTTGCTCTTGAACATCAGGGTTCATCAGTGCATAAAGATATCGTTGACATAGCAAATGCAATTAATAAAAATTTGGAACGGGATGTGCTTGTTACATCTAGTGAAAGCGGATTGTCTGGGCTTTTTAGACGCTTGATAAAACATTTTTAAATCAAATTTGAGGCAGTTTTAGATGTTGGGTGAAAATTTTGTATATTTTTTTACTGTTCAAGGCTTTTTTGTAGGAATAGTTTTTGGTATACTAAAATCATTTGATGCAGAGGGTTTGCTTATATATACATTTTTTATAACTGCATTTTTTTATCTTTTTTCTCATATAATCATTGCATTTTACTATAGAACAACAATCGGAAAACTTTACTTTTTTCCAAAAGAACTGCATGAGAAGCAGCTTGACTTATTTGTTATTGAGATAAATAAGAGAGAAAAACTGATAGATTCAGCCATAAAAATTACAGATATTGCAATAAAGACAAATGCAAATGATTTTGAGAAAAATAGATGATTAGTGCATATACGCAAGATCTTCAACATAAAAAAGATGAGCTGGCACTTCAATATTTGCCTGCAGTAAAGGCTATGGCATTTAGATTGAAAGAGAGACTGCCTAGTTCCGTGGATTATATGGATTTATCGGCTATTGGGACTGAAGAGCTTATTAAACTTGCGCGAAGATATGATGAGAGTTTAAACGACTCTTTTTGGGGATATGCAAAAAAAAGAGTTTACGGTGCGATGCTTGATTATCTGAGAAGTTTGGATATCGTTAGCCGTTCAAGCAGAAAGCTTATAAAAGCAATAGATTATGCCGTTGAAGAGTATAGAGCTATACATGATGAAGAGCCAAGCGATGAAGAGTTGGCAGAAATTTTAAATGAGAGCGTAGAGAAAATACATGAAGCAAGAATAGCTTCATCAATTTATACTGTTATGCCGCTGCATGATCAACTTCAAGTCGGAGATGAGGGTGCATCACTGGCAAATATAGAGAGAGAAGAGCTGATAGATGTTATTAAAATCGTGCTTGAGGGGTATAGCCAGAGAGAGCAACTGGTTATACAGCTTTACTATTTCGAAGAGTTGAGTTTAAAAGAGATAAGCGAAGTGTTAAATATTACTGAATCAAGAATTTCTCAAATTCACAAATCGGTTATTCATAAAATAAAAGAGAGTATAGGAGCTTAATATGGCAGACATACTTTCACAAGAAGAGATAGATGCGCTTTTAGATGTTGTTGATGATGAAGATGGAGATGCCTTTGAGAGCAGTGATGATTCGCCAGTTTCCCAAAGGCAGGTAACCCTTTACGATTTTAAAAGACCAAACAGGGTATCAAAAGAGCAGCTTCGTGCATTCCGCGGTATTCATGATAAGATGGCTAGATCACTAGCTTCTCAGATCTCTTCCATCATGCGCTCTATCGTTGAGATTCAGCTTCACTCTGTAGACCAGATGACATACGGTGAATTTTTGATGTCGCTGCCAAATCCTACAAGCTTCAATGTTTTTTCCATAAAACCTTTGGAAGGAAGCGGTGTTATCGAGATAAATCCATCTATCGCATTTCCGATGCTTGATCGTCTTTTAGGCGGAAAAGGTGAACCGTTTGATGCGAGTAGAGAGTTCTCAGATATAGAACTTAGCCTTTTTGAGACTATTTTAAGAGTTATGATGAGTACCTTAAAAGAGGCATGGGGACCCGTAATGGATATTTTTCCAAATATAGAGTCCAAAGAGTCAAGCCCAAACGTCGTACAAATCGTTGCTCAAAATGAGATTGTCGTAATGGTTGTTATGGAGATTATTATCGGGCAGAGTTCAGGAATGATGAATATCTGTTATCCCGTAATTGCTCTTGAGCCTGTACTGCCGAAGCTAGCCAGCAGAGATTTAATGCTTAATGAAACAAGTACTAAAAAGAGTAGAAATACAGAGTTGCATGTTCTTCTTGGTGGTGCGAAGGTAGGGATAGAGGCTGTTTTAGGTAATGCAGAATTAACTTTACGTGATGTTTTAGAACTCCAAAGCGGTGATATTGTAAGACTTACAAGTCCTGCAGATGATATCGTGACTCTTTGCATAGACGGAAAAGATAGATTTCGGGGTAAAATAGGACTTAGAAGATTTAGAAAGTCTATACTGATTACCGAAGTAATTAATACAGAAAAAGATGCTGTAAAAAGAGCATTAGAGAGTTTTGAAATGATAAGAAGAGAAAAAATTTCAGGCGTCAAAGAGATGATGTTTGATGAAAATGAAAATCTAGATGAGGAGTAGGCGATGAATAATTTTATGAAGCTATTTGAGAGCGAAACAATAGGCACTATTGAAGCTTTAATAGGTCAGGCTCCGTTATTAGAGTTTAAAGAGGAGCAAGAGTTAAGTATTATTTCAAATATAATTCCTCCGATTGTATTACTGCATATAACCGTAAGCGGAAGTGTAAATGCTTCGGCTATGATTGCTTTAACGCCAAATTTGGTTGCTTCATTATCAGATATGATGATGGGTGAAGAGGCAAGTGACAGAGAAGATATTAGCGATGATGATTTAGATGCTGCAAAAGAGATAACTTCAAATATATTCGGTGCAATAGGAAATAGCTTATCTGCACAAAAAGAGCTGCCTGTTCTCTCCTTTAATGTAAGCAAAGTTGAATATATCGGTGAAAATAAAGAAGTTTCGCTGGAGAATTACAGCAAAATGTTTATTTATACTTTTAAAATTAATAGTTTGAAATCTCTTTTTATGTTTATAATGGATGAGGCTTTGGAAGATTCTGTATTTAATAAAGCTAAAGCAACCTTAGAAGAAAAAACGGCTGATTCATATAAAACTCAAAATTCATTGCCTGCAATTTCTCTCAATAGTGATGAAATGACAAATATATCTCTTATTATGGATGTTAAACTTCCGGTTAAGGTTAGAATCGGTAAGAAAAAAATGCTCTTAAAAGATGTACTAAATATGGATATCGGTTCGGTTGTTGAGCTAAATCAGTTGGCAAACGACCCACTTGAGATATTGGTTGATGATCATGTAATAGCAGAGGGAGAAGTTGTAATTGTAGATGGCAATTTTGGTGTTCAGATAACTACAATTGGAACAAAAAGAGAAAGACTTAACCAGTTAAAATCATAAGGAATAATTTTAATGCGTAAAAACAAAAATGATTTAGCAAAAAAATATATAAAAGAGATTAAATCAGCAGATGTTTGGAGTGTTTTTAAAATTGTTGCAGATTTTGTAAAAGGTTTTGATGAACTTGGAGAACTTGGACCGACGGTTACCATATTTGGAAGCTCTAAAGTTAAGAGTGAAAGTAAATATTATAAAAAGGCACAAGAATTATCTTCTATGCTTGCTCAAAGAGGCTTTAATATAATGACAGGCGGTGGTCCTGGTATTATGGAAGCTGCTAACAGGGGAGCTTTTGAATATAAAAATGTTGAGTCAATAGGTCTTAATATTGATCTTCCTTTTGAGCAAATTCCAAATAAGTATACGACTACCGATTTGAATTTTGACTATTTTTTTTCAAGAAAAGTTATGTTGGTCAAGTACTCAATCGGCTACGTAATTTTTCCCGGCGGATATGGAACTTTAGATGAGCTATTTGAAGCATTGACTCTTATACAAACCAAAAAAATAACAGGCGTGAAGGTATTTCTTGTTGGTGTACAATATTACAAGCCACTTTTTAAATTTATAGAGAGTAAGCTTTATAAGAATGGAATGATTAGCGAGGAAGATTTTAAGCAGATAAGACTTACAGATGATTTGCAACATGTAGTAGATGAATTAGAAGCATCTATATTGGAGCAAATTGAATTTCTTAGAGAGCATAAACTTGAAGATACACAGTATTACAAAATATTACAAGAGTTCTCTATAGATAAAGATATTGAAAAAAAGTTAAACTAATTATGAAAAAAGAAAGTATTGGTAAAAAAGTTTTAGTCGGAATGAGCGGTGGTATAGATTCTACAATTTCAGCACTTTTTTTAAAAAAAGAGGGCTATGATGTAGAAGGTTTATATATGAAGCTTCACTCTAAACCTGGATATCACGAAATACATCAGGCAAGGGCACAGAGGGCTGCTGACTTTGTCGGCGTAAAACTACATGTAATAGATTTGCAAGAGATATTTAATGAAAAAGTTTTTCAACCATTTATAGATACTTATGCCGAAGGCAAAACACCAAACCCTTGCGCACTATGCAACAGAAGCTTGAAATTTGGGGAAATGGTGAAGTTTGCGGATAATATAGGTGCAGACTTTGTAGCAACAGGACACTACATAAAAACTGACGGAAAATATTTCTATGAAGCTGACGATGAGACAAAAGACCAGAGCTATTTTCTTTTTTATGTTAACAAAGAGATATTGCCAAGACTTCTTTTTCCGCTTGGAGATAGAAAGAAAAGCCAAATCAAAGAATTGGCAGCGTCAATCAAGGGATTAGAATCATTCGCTTCACAAGGTGAATCAACTGAAATATGTTTTGTTGAAACAACATATACAGACCTGCTTAAAGATTATGTTGAAGTTGACAAAACAGGCGAGGTTCTGGATAAAGATGGAAACGTAGTCGGCAAACATAAAGGTTATATGCACTACACAATAGGAAAAAGAAGAGGTTTTAGTGTCAACGGTGCCCATGATCCGCACTACGTAATAAGTATTGATGCAAAGAAAAATCAGATTATAGTAGGTAAAAAAGAGGAGTTGGCATGTGAGAGTGTTGTTTTGAACAATTTAAATTTCTATACTGATGAAAAAGAGTTTGATACTACAGTAAAGTTAAGATATAGAACTAAGGCTGTGCCTTGTCATGTTGTTGTAAAAAATGAGAAGGCATATGTAACTTTAAAAGAGAGTGTCTTTGGTGTAGCAGTAGGGCAAGCGGCTGTGTTTTATAATGCCAATAAACTAATAGGCGGCGGTTGGATAGAAGAGAATTAAATAAACTTTTCAAAAAAATCAAAATATTTAAAAGACACCTTCAATCTTTAAGCCCCCTCTAAGAATCATTTGTCTATAATTCCCATCCACAAACACAGAGACCTAAAGTTTAGGACCTGAAGAAGCCTCAAGTAGAGGTTTTAAGAGAGTTTGAAGATCATTGAA
>Ga0208373_1000763_pt1 | contig 50442 bp, 49 predicted proteins | sample RifOxyC2_FD_184036 | JGI IMG/M metagenome (GOLD analysis project Ga0208373, IMG submission 184036) | Soil microbial communities from Rifle, Colorado - Rifle Oxygen_injection C2 (SPAdes) | ecosystem: Environmental > Terrestrial > Deep subsurface > Rock core/Sediment | place: Rifle, Colorado...
CCGAATGAACCGATTTGAACCTGTTCGAAAACGTGTGGGTCACGCCACAAGGTGAAAACACCTTTGCCGACTAAATCAGAGAGGTCGGCCACCCCACACACACCGTCATCAAAAGCCACTTCAAGGCGATAATTTTTTATTACGGTCACTTTGGTGATTTTAACCATTGTTTCGCACCTCCTTTCTGCCTTTTATAGCATGTAACAGAGTATAATGAAAGAGAGTAACGACGCAACCTGAAAGCCCAACGCCTGAATTAAGCCGCGCCGCGAAGCGGCGTCGACCTGAATGAGTTGTTGGCATGATTGGATTTTCCCCACTTTCTGAGTCGCCAGGCAATCCCCTCATCACCGCGTCATCAGCGCGAACACGCCCCAGCCCAGGTATTCACGCGTGTAAGCGGCGTAGCGCTCTGGTTCCGAGGTTAGTTCGGCTCGAACATCTTTCGCGAACTCGTCGTCGGGATTGGCTTCAAGCCATCGGCGCATGGTGAGCCACTTGGCCGCCTCGTATCTGTCCCAACTGTCTTGGTCTGCCAGAACCATTTCCACGACGTCGTAGCCGAGATGGCTGAAAGACGCGAGAAGCTCCGGAAGCAGGATAAAGTCGGAAATTGAGTGGGCAAGACACCCCCTGGCAACGTCTTCCGTCGGCGGTAGCTGCCGCCAGTAGGGCTCGCCGATGAGGATGATCCCTCCGGGGCGGAGGCTCTGCGCCAGAAGCTCGATGGTGCCGACGACTCCACCGGCGATCCAAGTGGCGCCGACACAGGCTGCCACACCGGCCTTCTCGTCAGAGACGAAGCCGGCAGCATCGCCATGGATGAACTTGACTTGATCGGCGACACGGAGTTCTTCAGCGCGGAGTTTCGCCTGCTCGGTGAACAACCGGCTCATGTCGATGCCGGTGCCGACGATTCCGTAATCGCGTGCCCAGGTGCACAGCATCTCCCCCGAACCGCTGCCGAGGTCGAGCACTCGGGTTCCCGTTTCCAGACGCAGCGCCGCGCCGAGAGTGGCGAGCTTTTCGGGTGTGAACGGGTTATGGATGCGGTGAGCGCTTTCGGTGATGTTGAAGATCCTTGGAATATCCATTGCAGAAAATCTCCTTTCAGGTGTGAATGGATTCGGTCACTGCCTAAAGTATTAACTGGTTCGCTTCATCGGTAAATATCCTTTCGCTTTCTTCTCAATTTTTTTCTGCACGGCTTTGATGGTACCCAGATACGCCTTCTCAACCTCACTCAGATTTTTTGCTTTGTATTGGCGATATTCAAGAGCGGCTTTTTCTGTTGCTTTCTCATGGCTTATCTTACCGGCATTACTTAAAAGTTTTCTTCCTGTTGATTGTAAAATATTGTCCAGCTCGCGGATATAATCCGCCATCTTCATGGGTTTTTGTTCCATGGCATTGATCTCAGCCAGATCAAAATAAGCAGAGACAAGATTGTTCAAAACTTTGAGCTCGCTTAATTCCAAAAAGTTCTTGGCGACCATCGCTTCGGCTTGAGTTGGCTGTTTGCCCTTGAAATTTGTAAGTCCTGCAAATGGTTTGTCCGAATCTACTCGCAGATAAATTACTTCTGCCGCCGTATGTCCATGAGCCGCAAAATGAAGCTTGTTTTGGACAATTTTAAAAAACTTCAAAGACTCGCCTGCTTGCGGATCGTAATCAATCGCGGTCGCGTAAAGATCAAGCACCTGCCGGTACAGCACTTTTTCGCTACTGCGAATATCTCGAATCTCATCGAGTAATTCTTTCCAATAATTACCGCCGCCCAGATTTTTCAAACGATCCGAATCAATAGTAAACCCTTTGACAATATACTCACGAAGTCGCGCGGTTGCCCAGATACGAAATTTTGTAGCGATTTTTGATTTTACTCGGTAACCAAGCGAAATGATCATATCGAGGTTATAGTGCTCGATCTCATATGTTTTGCCGTCTGCGGCAGTTGTTCGGAATTTCCGAACAACTGAATCCCGGTCCAATTCCTTCTCTTCAAAGATATGCTTGATATGCTCGCTAATATTTGCCTTGCTTGACCCAAAAAGATTAACCAACTGGGCTTGGGTAAGCCAGGCCGTCTCACCCTGAAATCTGACATCAATTCTCGGCGTTCCATCATCGGCTTGATAAATGATTATTTGGTTGTTTTGTTCGTTATTTTCCATATTATTTTCTCTCAATATCCGCCACGATTTCATCAATCGCCGCGCGCAGTTGGTTCTGCCGGGCGACAATACCCGCTATCTCGGCATTGAGTTTTGCAATATCAATCACCTCGCGGGTGTCTTTTTGCGCTCCCTTGGTCATGCCTTGCCTCCCGATGATGAAGTTGCTTCGTTATCGGGAGGAATATCCCAAATCAACTCACTTGAAAAGACGGGTTCGTCAGACGCTTACTGCATAACGCGGCGCTCACCGGGGCGCAGCTTTTTGCGCCTCCGCTGAATGCCATTGTTTGGCTGGCTTATGTGAGCGGGGCAATATTCAAAAGGTCCTGTTGAGTCTGTGCCTTTTCCCAGTCCTCAATGAGTTCCTGCTGGTGAATCGTTGCCCATTCGATCACAAACCCCTTCACGCGAGGCGGCAAGTGACCCGAAAAAACCGATAAGCTGCGAATATCGATTAGAGCCACGTCGCCGCTGTACTCCGCATGGAAATGAGGTGGGTTGTGATCGTCAAAGAACATTTTGATAACGATTCCGAAAAAGCGGCTGATTTCAGGCATAAATGGGCTCGCAACGTAAGGTGGGAAAAACGTCTTCCGGTTTCTTTCCCGTTACTTTGAGGTACAATGAGTCAGGGCAGAGATCAATTTTGTCGAGCCAGACGAGCTCTCCGAATGAACCGATTTGAACCTGTTCGAAAACGTGTGGGTCACGCCACAAGGTGAAAACACCTTTGCCGACTAAATCAGAGAGGTCGGCCACCCCACACACACCGTCATCAAAAGCCACTTCAAGACGATAATTTTTTATTACGGTCACTTTGGTGATTTTAACCATTGTTTCGCACCTCCTTTCTGCCTCTTATAGCATGTAACAGAGTATAATGAAAGAGAGTAACGACGCAACCTGAAAGCCTAACGAAAAGCTGAGCCGGAGCGAAGAGATCGGCTATAGCGCCGGGTTATGCGATTTATGATTTTATACCCATTCAAATTTCTCGATTGTAATCTCACTTTTAACGTCACCAGTATTAGACACACCCTCTGGTTCTATAAGGATAGCTTTGTATCCATTCTCGGAAGAAGGTTTATGCTCGACTCCTTTGGGGATAACGATCATCTCACCAGCGTTTACTTCTACCTTGCGATCACGGAAGCTCATAACAAGCGTACCCTCCATGATGATGAAAGTTTCGTCTGTTGCCGGATGGCTGTGCCAAATAAAGTCACCTTTGAATTTTACGATTTTGAAGTCGTAGTTGTTCATCTTGGCGACCAATCGCACTGCATAGTCACCGACTGGCAACTTTCCAAACTTTTCCGAAAGGTTGATTTTTTCTACGTTCATTCTTAATCTCCCTCGCATAACGCCTAAATCAGCGGCGCGTGGAATAAGCAAAACCAAAATCAAACCACGTTAATCCCGCGTCCGCTGGATTTTTTCGTTATGACTCAACTTTCGCTTCAATGTCTCGTTGCAATTTCAAAATCAACGCCTTGAACTCTTTTAGCTTTTCATCGATGGCAGTGATGGTGATGCTATGCTCAGGCACGCTGAGATCAACTGCTTTGCCAAATAGCTCAATCAAACCCTTTTTGTATTCTTCAGACACGCTTTCTGGTGCAACGGTAACGGTTGCCTTCAAATACAGTTTTAGAAATCCTCGACCCTCAACCCAGTTAAATGCCTGGACAGTGTAGTCTGACCCGTCAGAATGATAGCCGCGTATGTAAAACCCAAAAGATGGCTTGACCTTGCGACCTGGCGCGGTAAGCTGTCCCTTGTAGCTGTACTGTCTTGCAAATAGGTAGAGGTCTCTGGCAATGGGGTCGTCGCTGGAGGTGAACGCGTTCTCAATCTCTTCATCAGTCCAGTCTCTACCGTTTATCGTCCGTTTCCTGCCCTGTGATGAGGATGATTTTAAGTCATTCGAGGGCACTAACCGAAGAATTTCAACGGGGCATAGAATATTTTGAATTAATGGGAAGTGTTTCATCTGAGTACGTGTAAGGCGCTCCCCTCTTTTTTTTACTTCCACGAACCAAGCATTGTTTGGATCCTGATCGAGATAGACAAATAGATCGGGTTCTCCCCCGTTACTTGCTACTTTATCCAATAGTTCTTTAACTTTCATTTCTCCAAAAATATCGCAGATGATCTTAAACCCTTCACTGTAACGTCTCGTTTCACGGTCTAACAATAGAGCAAAATCTTCCCCGGTGACAAGAACATGAAATCCTTTGCCAGTCAAAAAATGTTTAGCCGCCACCGAAGAAAAATTACTCCAATTCGGGTTGTTGCAGCCAATAAAATCTACTTTTAAACCTTTTCCTTTGTATTTTTTCCAAATTCTGTCACGAAGTTCTACGAACTCAGGTGTGTGATGTTTAAGACCGAGGTTGTTAGATTCTTCCACGAATTCTTTGTTTGCTTTATCGTAAAGTTCTTTTTGGTCTTCTTCATAGGGCGCAACAATTTCTCCTGCCTTGTCATAGAATTCGCGCAACTGTTCAATCATCGTGCTTACCCCTTTTCTATATTTAACTCATAACGTGATGATCAGCGGCGGCTGTAAGCCGTCTGCTGGATTTTATTGTTGGACGAAGCCGCTACGCGGCGGAAAAACGTTTCAAATCAGTGTATAACTCCCATCGTGCCTAATTTCGGGCGCCATCAAACCAATGGGAGGTAGTCCATGAATCCAGTCGAAACAAACCGATTTAATGAACTTTACCAGCGTCATCTGCTTCTACTCAAACTTCAGGGTAAAAGTCAAAAAACAATTGATGCCTACTCACGGGCCGTACGGCGGATCTGTGAACATTTTGATTGCTGTCCCGATCAATTGACCCTGGAACAGCGGGAAAATTACTTTGCCGATCTGGTGAAATCTCATTCCTGGAGTACCGTCAAAATTGACCGCAATGGTCTGATGTTTTTCTGGAAACATGTCCTCAAACAAGACTGGCAGTGGATTAATATTGTCAAAACCCCCAAAATACAATCACTGCCCGACATTCTCACCGTCGCCGAAGTTGAAAAACTGATCGGCGCCACACGTAACCTGCGCTTCCGGCACACTCAAAGACTTCGGCTTAAATCCCAAAAATCTTGGCGTCGACATCGGCAGGACCGCAGTGCTGCATACTCATAACCGGCGCCTGGATTATCACCCGCATATTCATGCTGTAGCGCCTGGCGGCGGTGTGAATAAGGCCCGAAAACAATGGAAAAAGAAAAAAAGCAAGTATCTCTTCAATGAGTTCGCCCTCGCCAAGGTTTTCCGCGCCCGCTTTCTGGAGGCATTGACCAAAGCCGGGCTCAGACTTCCCAATTCATTGCCTCAAAAATGGGTCGTCAACTGCACCTGCGCCGGAAAAGGGCTGCCCGCCTTAAAATACCTGTCGCGCTACCTGTACCGGGGCGTTATTGCTGAAAACAATATCATCTCCAATCAGAATGGAAATATCACCTTTAAATACGTCGAAGGCCGTACCGGTAAAACCCTTTACCGCACCGTCAAAGGCGAAGAATTCTTATGGCTTGTCCTGCAACATGTCTTGCCCAAAGGCTTTCGCCGGATCAGAGATTACGGCTTTTTACATGGCAACGCCAAAAAGCTTTTGTCGCTCCTGCAGATGGTTTTGAAGGTCTTGATTGAAGTCTGGACATCGCGACCAAGACCCGTTTTCAAATGCCCTCTTTGTCAAGCTCTGATGAGAATCGTAACATTTACCCGACCTGCCTCTGCATCAGGATAATAAGTAGAAACGGCAAAGGCTTGGCATTGACTCTATCACAGGAGGATTAATCATTTTTATGCAATAGATACGGCTCTTTGTATAGCTTCTTCAGGAGCTAAGCGATCTCGCTCACCTTGAAAAAAGAACCCCGATAGTCCAGGCTTCACCGCCACCTCCACCGAAAAAAGATATTTGCTTATATAAAGACCTCGCTCCGAATCTCGGCGGGCTCGTCCAACCACAGGATAAGATCGTGGTTCGCTTCGCTCTCACGATCTATCCTTATTCGTTATGCGATTTGAGGTAAAATATTTACTTGACTTACCTTGGTAACTAAGGTAACCCTACTAACATGAATACGACAGCTACATCCAAGACTAAGAAAACATTTCCGCTTGAGATCGAAGAAAATCTGCACAAAGCTCTCAAGCACAAGGCTATTGAGTCGGATATGTCTCTTCACGCCTACATCATTGACGCGCTAGTTTCACGGGTCAACGAAGAAACTGCCGTTTACAACGTCGATGGTAAAACGGAAGAAAACCGGGGGGAAAAGTGAACGCTTCCGCTGAATCTGTCAAATGCTTTCAGTCAGATACATTTTACGGAACTGACCCAGTTCATATTATCCACGGTGACGTTCGGCAGAAACTTTCCCTACTCCCAGACGATACTTTCCACTGCTGCGTCACTTCTCCTCCCTATTGGGGGATGCGTGATTATGGGTACGAGGGACAAATAGGGGCAGAGACGGAAATCAATGACTATATTGCGCATCTGGTCAAAGTATTTCGTGACGTTCGGCGAGTACTGCGGCCCGATGGCACGCTCTGGCTCAATATCGGCAACACGTACACGTCTGGTGGAAGAACATGGCGTCAATCGGATGCAAAAAACATGGGGCGTGCAATGTCTTATCGCCCGGACACCCCAGCGGGACTTAAACCCAAAGACCTGATTGGTGTTGCCTGGATACTGGCTATGGCACTTCAACTCGATGGCTGGTATCTACGTTCAGATATTATCTGGTACAAACCAAACTGCCAGCCCGAGTCGGTCAAAGACAGGGTAACCGTTTCGCATGAATACATTTTTATGCTTTCAAAGAGCGAAAATTACTATTTTGATCAGGAGTCAATTAAAGAGCGAACGACTGACGGCAAGTCCCTTAAAAACAAGCGAACCGTTTGGCAAATCAATACAGAGCCTTGCAAAGAAGCCCACTTCGCCGTCTTTCCGAGAGCATTGGTTCACCCTTGCATTCTGGCAGGCTCACCCCAAGGTGGATTGGTGTTGGACCCCTTCTTCGGCAGCGGCACCGTGGGGGTAGTGGCCATTGAGACGGGGCGCAGGTGTGTCGGTGTCGAACTGAAATCCGACTATATTGACATTGCCAAGCAACGCCTGTTGTCGGCTACACCAACTCTCGATCTTGATTTTGCTGCGGGGAGTCAAACTGCCACGAGGCATGAACTTTACATAACTCCTTCTTTAGGCTTTTGATCTGCAATTTACGCTCTCCGCCTCCATCGAAGTACAGACTGAAAAGAAGCTCCCCGGCATTTTCAACAAAACAATACCCAGGTTTCGGGTATTGGATGCTTTCTGTTCTCATCTCAAAGCGCCCCGCTGAAGCTTTTTCCAGCAGATTCTTTGGTATTTCAACAAGTTCATACAGGTAATCAGGTTCGCCCTTTCTCAGCGCCCGTAACACTAAAATACGGTCAGTGCCTGCAAGGTTATCCAGAAACTGTTGACGAAGACGAACCAAATCATTTGGGTCATCTCCCCATTGCCCGCCACCAAGCTCCATAAATTTTGAGATATGCAGTATATCAGGGCGAATAGCTTTAGCGGCCTCGGTCTTGAGTGAAACATTGTGCCCAGTTATCTTTATGTCATAGCCTCGTCTGCCGCGCGGCGCCAGCTCTGCCGCCACACCTGACGCTCTGAGAACAGCCTCCAAAGCAAACTCGAACTTATCCTTAGAAAAAGGCTCTCTTGAAAAGCAGTGATGAATTCTCAATACGTCGCCGAAATCCAAAAGGGCAGATTCTGAAATGATATCCGAATCAGATACCCTCTTGATTTTCCAAGGTTGCGAGAATACCCACACCATATTCTGAACAAGACCAAGCCGATAGTCGCTCAACCCCGGTATTTTTGCAATTAACTGCGTGATCTTCTCTTCGCGAGTCATATTCGTACAGTCCCCTTCATGACCATTTTTTTGAACGGCAACGCCATCCTATCAAATAGTCCCGGACATGCAACTGAAATTTGCCGTATCTTCATAATTGCCTTTATTTTTTCGCCTAATCGCGGCTCACTGGGAGCCGGCTTTTTCGGCGATCCAGTGAAGCCGATGGTTAGAAGTGCCTTCGTTAACCATTACCGTATCGATCCTGTGAACTGACTTTCTGTTACCTCGCTTCCAGGAGCATATCTGTCCGCCAGCGCTCGAATCGCCACCTTGCTACCCTTGGAGCATTTCGGGCCAGTCGTGATCTTAAGTTGAGCTAGCGCTTCATCGGAGAGATCGATATCAATGTAATCAATCTCGGGGGGACGGCCTTCAAGCATGCAGTTGCCGACGAATGTTGGCATCGTCGTAGCAAACTGCTCGTTTCCAGGCCCACCTGGGGGAAGCGGAATGGATGGGACGATGAGCAGGGCGAATCGATATTCTTCCTGAAACTGCCACTCCGGGCGTTTTAAGCGGACAAGATCAAATGGTTTGTTTATCCTAATCGAAAATCTGCCATTACTTCTTTCAATGACGATAGCCTCTTTATACCGGCTTTCTATATCTCCTCGATACTCGACCCTTCCACCGAAGTCGTCCGCACCTAAGAACGTAGGGACTACGAAATGGCCTTTGCCAAGAATCTCATCTAATGAAAGAGGCGAATAAATCTGACCAGATGATACCGTGTTCCACGCGGGATTGGCCGCCAACAGCTTTTGCTGAAATGGGTAGTCTGGAAGAGATAGGCGAACTCCTTCCATCCGGTCCGTATACATGTGCCACTGGGGGATACTCTCAGCGTCCTGTTGCGTCCAACAGGTTACAAAGAAGTACTGACCCACAGGGATCTCAGCGTGTCTAGTAGATTCCGTAACATCATCCAGTCTATCAACCCGGCTGAACCGGATCTTACGTGAAGACAGGATAAGCGCCAGGCAATCAATACTCGTATAGTGGTGAATCATCGGGTGCACCTATTCTGAATCTCGCACTTCTAACAAGTTATTCTATAGTTTCTGGATATCTCCGCCATCTGTGTGCAAGCTCAGAAGGGCCCGAACATAACCGTGCAGTTGAATCACCTCACTCAGGAAACGCCAACTTTCCTATCTCATTTTAAACACGGTGAAATACTTTTAAATCTCTTGACAAGCATAACGCAAGCATTTATTTTGACGCTTCCGGATATCATGTCAAAATTAAGGTTATACGGATGACGGAGATCCCACATGGTGTCAATTCCCCCCGCATTACTCTCAACGGACAATGTCAAAGAATTTCTGACATCGCTGGCCGTAAAAAGCAAGGTCTCGTCGACCACTCAAAATCAGGCATTTAATTCGCTGCTGTTTTTTTATCGTCACGTCCTGGGAAAGGAATGCAGTGGTTTTTCCCAGCCATGCAATTGACCCAGGAGAACAAAACAGGGGAATTCTTGCCCTCCTGATGTTGAATCAGATTACGACGGGCATCTTTCGCTTTGACATATCGAAGGAAGTGTTCGGATTTGCCCACAGAGGCGTAGGGCTGCTTCTGGGCTTGGTCGCCCTGCTGCATCTTGTGATGAGCTGGAGTTGGGTAAAAACCAGCTATTTCAAGAAAAAACCGAAGGGCCGGCAATCCCCAGACGCTTAGAAGCAAGTTGGGACGGGAGGAGGGCTTTGACGATGACCAGCAGAGAAATCATGACGGCAATCGTAAGAGAAACTATTGCAGCGACGCTGCCGGCCAAGATGGTCCGCGAGAAATTGAAACTGGAGCGGGGTGTTCTGAAAATTGAAGGGAAAACCTTCTTGCTGCCGGAAGAGCGCGGGGTACATCTGTTCGGCAGCGGGAAAGCCGCCGTGGAGACGTCGCGGGCCGTAAAAGAGATTTTGGGTGTCAGGCTTGCGGAGGGTTTTGTTGTCTCGAACTATCCCGCGTTGCTTGACGGTGTTGAGGTGTGGGAAAGCTCGCATCCGGTGCTGACCGAAAAGAGCGTGCATGCGGCGGAAATGCTGATGGAGAAAATGGCGGCGCTTTCGAATGACGATTTTTTCATCTATGTTTTATCCGGGGGCAGCTCCGCGCTTATCGAAAAACCGGTTCCCCCGGTTTCGCTGGCGGACATGCAGTTTCTTACGAAGGGGCTGCTCGCGGGCGGCGTGCCAATCGAGGAGATAAACATCGTTCGCAAGCACCTCTCGCTCGTCAAGGGCGGACGTCTGGGACGGTTGACAACTGCGCGGGGAGTCGTTCTGGTGGTTTCTGATGTGATCGGGGATGATCTGGAGGCGATAGGATCGGGGCCGTTGTTCTTTGACCGCTCCACATTTGCCGACGCGCAGGGGCTTATGAAAAAATACCGTCTCTGGGAAAGCGCGCCGGCTGCCGTCAGACAGGTCATTGAGCGGGGGTTGTCTGGAGAGTTGGAGGATACGCCGAAAAGCATAAACCCGCGGATAGAACACTTCCTCATCGACAGCAATGTCAAGGCTCTCCGGAAGGCGAAGGAGAGCGCCGAAAGGCTGGGAGTCACGGCCCATATCATGACCTCCCGTCTCCGGGGAGAGGCGAGAGAGGTGGCCAGGGTGATAGTTGCCATCGGCGAGGAGATCGCGGCGACTGGGCAGCCCTTTCCTCCGCCGGCGCTGCTTCTCTTCGGCGGGGAGACAACGGTGAACCTGCGCGGAGAGGGGAGGGGAGGGCGCAATCAGGAGATGGCGCTCGCCGTTCTCAATGAGATTCGCGGGAATCCCCGGTTTGCGTTTTTCTGCCTGGGGACGGACGGGATCGACGGCAATTCAGACGCCGCCGGGGCGATTGTCGAGCGGGGAAGCTGGGAAAAGGCGCAAAGCCTCAATCTCAACATCGAACAGTACCTCTCTCGAAACGACTCCTATCATTTTTTCGAACAGACGGAAGACCTGATCATGACCGGGCCCACTGGCACAAACGTGATGGATATAACTGCGCTTCTGATAAGCGGCTGAGGAAACCAAAAGAGTTTTCAGGAATTGATATGGATGGCGCCCGCGGCGATTCTGATGACAGCAATCTGCCTTTTGCTGCGCCGGCCCTTCAAAATCGAACTGATGCCACGGGGGGCGATCATGGGGTTCTTTCTGTTCGGCGGTTATGCGTTTCAGACAGCGGCGCTCCTCTACACGTCCGCGTCCAACGCGGCTTTTCTGACCGGCCTCAATGTGCTGCTGATACCTATTATCGGAACGTTTCTCCACGGCTATCACGTCAGCAGATACACGGTTCTGGGGGTGCTTCTTGCCGCGGTTGGTCTCTACCTGCTCTCCACGAATGGAGGGACTCTGAGCCCGAATAAAGGGGATTTGCTTGCGGGGATCTGCGCCGTCAGCGTCGCGCTGCATGTCATATATACCGGCAAATACGCAGGTTCAGGCGATGTGTTCTGGCTTACGGCGATCCAGCTTGGAGTCGTCGCGCTACTGAGCGTCATTGTTTCGGTGTTTATCGGAGACCGTATCTTCGTCTGGCATCAGGAGATAGCATGGGCACTGGCTATTACCGTTATTTTCGCGACGGTATTTGCCTTTCTTGTGCAGACATTCATGCAGAGGTTTACCAGTCCCACCCGTACGGCCCTGATTTTCTGCATGGAACCGGTATTCGCCGTCATTTACGCCTACTATGCCGCAGGGGAGCGTCTGGGAATGCCGGGATTTGTCGGCGCGTTCCTGATTCTGGCCGGGATGATCCTGTCGGAGATCGAGGCAATCGGTTTGCCTGAAAAATAAGCATTTCGCTGTATAAACAGCCAAATCCAGCGTAAAGATCCCAATCTCAGCGAGAATCGGCAATCCCCTTATCGGAAGCAGGGCCAATCGTTTTTACTTGAGCCGGCCTTCACGAGGGAGGCCAGAGGAGGGTGGCGCTGATACAGCCGCCCTTGGTGCGGATGACCTTTTTGCCGAAGGTGAGAGCAACCCCGACTTCGGAACAGTAGCTGATATTGCGGGTGCGTTCCTCTGACAACCGATCGTTCCAGCGATAAAGGCCCGTTGTGTAGTAATCCTCGGTTCCGGGGTCGGTCTCGGCAAAAAAGCCGGAGAAACGCCAGGGCATTGCGAAGCGGATCGTAACCGGATGGCCGGTTATGGAGTTTATGAAGTCGATCCGTCCTTTTTGACAGGCCCAGAGCAGGAGGGTTGAGCTGCCCCGTTCAGTTGCTATCTTGACAGGGCGGATAAATGCACTCAAAAAAATGAGGACGAAAAGCAGCAGTGCTGCGGAAATCTTTACAAAACCGATTTTGGCCATAAGACCGCCATGCGTAATCTTGTAACGCTGGTTATATGTAGCGGACAGAATTATAAATAAAAACATGCCGGGAGCAGCAGTCCCCGAGAAACACGAGGGTGCCGCTCCCGGCACGAAAACAGCGAGGCGTTATTTTATAACGCCTTTTTCCTTGTAGTAGCGCAAAGCGCCCGGGTCATAGGGTATTATCCCCCCTGCCGACTTTACCGCATTGGCAACAGTAGTGTCCTTGGACGGTTTAACCGCCGTGTGCAACTGGCCAATATTTTCAAACAGGGCCTTCGTAATTGCGTAAGAGTATTTTTCCGGCAAGCTTTCCGGCCCCATGAAGAGGTTCCAGAAGACAAGGGTATTGGTATCTTTTTCCGTATTGTAAACACTCTTCGGAATAACTCCCGCTTCCATCACCCCGGCGAATTTCTTGAGCAGTGTCTTGACCAGTTCCCCATTGGGATCCATGTCAACAAATTCAAGTTTTTTCCCCTTGCGCGCCAGTGTTGTGCCCAACTCTACAACCGAACCGGTCGGCAGGCCGCCTGACCAGAAGTAGGCGTCTATTGTCCCCTGGGAAAGCGCCTCCGCCGATTCGCCTGCCCCCAGCCGCTCCTGTTTGGCGAAATCGGAAGCTTTGATGCCGGCTGTTTCCAATACCAGAAATGCTTCAACCTCTGTGCCTGAATTGGGGGCGGCGGTTGAGACACGTTTTCCCTTCAGGTCGGCGACGGTTTTTATCCCTGACCCGGAGGCGGTGACCAGATGCAGGTAGTTCGGATACATCGTCCACAGGGTTCGGAGCTCTGTTGCCGGTTTATCGCTGAACTTTTTATGTTTGCCGGTGTAGGCGAGATAGGCGGAATCAGGAAGAACCGTACCGATATAGTAGGTGTCTTTGGCAGGATCGGTGCGGCGCTGGATCAAAAGCAGGTTGTCCACCGAAGCGGCCGTCTGGATTGCCGTTGCGTCAACGCCGGCGTTTTTCGTAAGGATTTCGGCGACGGTTGTCCCGTAATAATAGTAAACCCCGCCGATACCGCCTGTGACGACGATGATTTTGGGCTTATCCGCGGCGAGAGCTGCGCCCGCCGACAACATCAAGACAGCCAACACGATACCGATGATCTTTTTGTGAACATTAAACTTCGTTTTCATGTTTGTACCTCCCTTAGTTAGTGATTAGTTTTCCAAAAAACGACCTTTCTCAGGCATTGCCGCCTGCTTTACGGACATTAAGTTGTTTTGGCCTTGCTGATGAGAAAAAACCAGATCAGGGCCGGCAGTGCCGCCAGATCGAACCAGTAATTGGGGATAAACAGTCCCAACGAAAATATTCCCAGAACCCATGATTCCCATCGGCGCAGGGGGCGGCGGGCGTAACCGGCGGTTGCGGCAGCCATGGCGATCGCCCCGATCGATATCTCAACCAGGCGGATAATAAAGCTCGTTATGGCCATTGTTGCGCTTGTGGTGGCCCACATGGGGATAATCAGCAGGGACGTGCCCTGGTAGGTCAGGATGAATGAAAAACCAAGCAGGTATTTGGGAAGCGCCACCTTTGCCGCGTAGATGCCCGTTTTAAGTGGGTCGGTCAGGAAAACCGAGGCCGAGGCGTAAGCGGAAAGCGCCACCGGCGGTGTGACGTCGGCGAGAATCGCATAGTACATAAGAAACATGTGCGTTGCCAGCAAGGCGGCCTCCTGGGGAATCCCGTTGGCGATCGCTATGCTCAGAATAGCCGGCGCGGTAAGGGCTGAGGCAACCACATAGGAGGCAGTAGGCGGTATTCCCATCCCTAGTATCAGTGTGAAAGCGGCGGTAAAAAGCGAGGCGATCAGGATGCTCGTGCCGGAAATCATCGTCAGCAACTGGGCGAATTTGTTAGGGAGACCGGTCATCACCATCAAGGTCAGGATAAGATTTGCGCAGACAACAGCCGAACCGATCGGAATAAGAGAGGAAAATCCTTTCGCCAATCCGTCGAGCAGCACCTTCGGAGTTTTGGGACGGATGGTTCGGTCAGCGTAAACCAGAATTACGAAGAGAAAAATCGCCAGGACGACGGCGAGGCTGATCGAGTACCCCCAGTAGATGAAGGCCACGATGATCAAAAGGGGCAAAAAGATATAGGAATAGCGTCGAAAATATTGCCAGCCGTAGCTTGCGTCATGCTCGATCGGTTTGAGCCCCATCTTTTTTACGTAAAAATAGTTGTAGGCGAGAATCGCTATCAAATAGAGCAGCATGGGACCAATCGCCATGATGCATACCCACAGGTAGGGGATGGCAAGGATCTCTACCATGACAAAGGCCAGGGATCCCAGCACCGGTGGGGTAATCATCGCGATCGTGCCCGAAGTGGCGGCGATTCCGGCCGCCGTGTACTTATCATACCCGCTTTTTTCGTACATCGGCTTGCTGATCGTCGAGACAAACTGGGTGTCGGCGGCGCCGGAGCCGCTGAACATGCCCATGAAAACAGAGGCGACCGCCGTGACGATCCCGGGGCCGTCCGCCCTGCCGCGGGAAGCGAGCGAGGCGATATTGGCGATGATTTTTCCCAGGTTCAAAACCCCGATAATTCCGCCCATGATTGTGAAATAAACGAGATATTTGGCGGAGACGCCGGTAATCATCCCGAAAAGACCGGCCTCCGTCTCGCTGAAGAGTTTGGCGAGCAAAAGATCGAAGCCGAAAACGGCATGAGAGAAGATGCCCCCCATCAGATCCCCGTGGAGGTTGTAGATAAGGAAGGTAAGCACCAGGCACGGAAGGATCGCCCCGATGTAGCGGTACACCTGACCGAGCAGCAGAAGTGTCAGGCCGAAGCTCATCACCAGATCCCACGACTCGGGGATCATGGCCCGTTCGATTATGTCCTGAAAAAAAACAACATGATAGACGTAGGGGAGGATTACCAGAAGCGCCGCCAGCTTGTCGGCTATCCTGCTCGAGCGGGGATAAAGGGTCGGCAGTACCGCCACCGCCCAGAAGATTGTCGCGGCAATGTTGAATTTCGGACCCAGGCCGATTTTCCAGAAGGAGTACATCGGGAAGGCGGCCATGATCGCAAACACGAAGGCCCCGATTCCCGCCTTGCCGTAGATTCGCTGGGACGAGAGAAGGTAGCCGGTCAAAAGCAGAAAGAAGACGTGGGTGGAGCGTTGTACCTCGGTTAAATCGAGGATGCTGAGAGATAATCCGGAAAAGGGGGTATGGGGATGAATAACCAGATACAAACTGTAAAGGCTGGCGATCACCAGCAGGGGCTTTATGACAAATCGCCCGAGGCTGCCTTCCTGGCTGATTGGCTCGTCATGCATGAGTTTTTGCCTTTCCGGAAAAATATCTCCACACGGGAGGTTGCTATTTATGTGAGTATCAGCGGAATCGCCGGGGATACCTAAAACAACGGAGTCGCCTTTGTCAACAAGAATCTGTCTTTTCGTTGGCAATTGGGAACATTTGCCGGGATATTCGCTCGCCTGCTCCGGGCATCAGATTTTTTTCAGTTGATCAGACCAGTGCCGCTCCCGCAGTTTTTTCTTTTCGATTTTTCCGGAACCGGTTTTGGGCAAGGAAAATATAAACTCTATTGATTTAGGTGCTTTGTATCGGGCGATGCGTTCCTTGCAAAACGAAATCAGCTCGTAGCCCGTTGCGTCCATCCCTGGTTTCAAAACCACGCAGGCATGAACCGCCTCGCCCCACTTTTCATCCGGGATGCCGACGACGGCGCATTCCAGAACGGCCTCATGCAGGTAGAGCGTATTTTCGACCTCCGTGGAATAGACGTTTTCACCCCCGGTTACGATCATGTCTTTTTTCCGGTCCACGATCGTTACGTAGCCCTCTTTATCCATCACGGCCATGTCTCCCGTATAGAGCCAGCCGTTACGAATGGCCTTTGCCGTCTCCTCCGGGAGCTGCCAGTAACCGGGCGTCACCGTATCTCCCTGCACAATTATTTCGCCAACCTCTTTTTCGTCTTTTTTGACCTCGCCGCCCTCATCGGTTACCACCTTCAGGGCGACGGCGATGAACTCCCTGCCGGTTTTTGATTTGAAGCGGAGCTGTTCTTCAGGCGGCAGCCGTCGCAGGTGATCCTTGAGGATGGAAAGGGTCAGGTAGGGGCTGGTCTCGGTCATTCCGTATGTTTGCAGGTAATCGCACTCGAAGGTTTGAACGATCCGGCGGACAACTTCGGGGGCAATCGGGGCGCCGCCGCTGAGCAGAACCCGCAGGCTGCTGAAGTTGTATTTTTTGACCTCCGGATAATTGATCAGCATGTTGAGCATCGTGGGGATAAGATTGGTCAGCGTAACCTTTTTTTCTTCCATAGCAGCCAAAACCGGCAGCGGATCGAACTCGCCGACCAGAACGTGGGTGCCGCCGACCCAGGTTATTGCCCAGCTTGCCCATGCGTCCGCCAGATGAAACAGTGGCGCGGCATGGAGCCAGACATCCCGGTCGGTGAGCTGTAATTCCGCGATTGTTCCGAGGGCATGAACCGTAACATTCTTGTGGGTAAGGATGACCCCCTTCGGACGTCCCGTCGTTCCACTCGTGTAGTATATCTGGGCGATATCATCCTCCGTTACCGAAACATCCGGCAAAAAAGCGTATTTGCCGGCAACGATTTTTTCATAGGAGAGGTCGTTTTTCCCTTCCGGGAACTCGCCCGGCGCGTTGCCGGTCCAGATAATCTTTTCGAGGGAGGGAATATTGCCGCGGATTTGCTCAACCGTTTTTGCGAACTTCGGGTCGGCAATAAGAAGCTTCGCGCCGGCGTCGTTCAGGATAAAGGATAGTTCGGCGGCGGCCAGCCGGTGGTTCAGCGGGACGGCGATTGCCCCGGCGATTGCGATTGCGTAGTAGGATTCAAGGTAGTAATGGCAATTGGGGTGTAAAATGGCTATCCGGTCGCCCTTTTTTATCCCCTCCGCCTTCATGAAGGCGGAAACGCTGCTGAGGCGATCAAAAAATTCCTGATATGTCCAACTTTTGTTTCCGCAGAGGACAGCGTCTTTTTCGGGGAAAAACAGGCAGGCTTTTTTTAAAGAATCCGCAAGAATCATGGTTCAACCTCAAGGGTGAGCATCTCATAATCACCAAGGCGCCCCCATCACCGCAAAGATGAAGGGGGCGTCTGGAGTAGCTTAACCGCCAAATTTTCAGCTTATCTTCCGGTTGCAAGGAAGGCTGTCACCTGGACCAGAATTCCCTTAGCGCTGATTTTTCGGGAAATTACCTTTCACGAGGCTCTACATCCAGTTGGCATTTGTCGCGCATGCACTTGGCAAAGTTGGACGTGTCTTCCTCTGTGACGTGGATGATGAGGTCCTTCTCACTGCCCCGGCGGCTTCTCATGTAGGAGGCGTTTAAGACGTGAAGCCCGCTATCCGCCACGCAACGAAAGGCGCTGGCAATCTGTTCCGATGTTTCGCAATGGCGTATAATCAGACGCGACCCATCCTCGCCTATTCCCAGAATCGGGTTGAGAATCATTAAGAAGAAGTCGTTGGTGGTAACAATTCCCACAACCTTGCCATCTTCCAGGACAGGCAGGGCGCCGACATGCCTGTCCTGAGCATAGCGAACGGCGTTTTCTATCGTTGTTTCGGGGGTAACGGTAGCCACCTCCTTCTGCATAATGTCTTTGACGGTCAGTTTCGCGAAAAGGTAGTGGATTTCTCCGATGCTCAAGCTTGTAGCCATGGATGGCGAGGAATGAAGCACCCGGTCCTTGGTGACGATACCCTTGAGCTTCCCCTTGTCAACTACTGGAAGTCGTTCGATCTTTCTTTCTTTCATGAGTTTTGCCGCTTCCAGCACCGGGGTGTCGCTGGTAACGGTCACTACGGGTGTAGACATTATGTGTCGTACGCGCATGGTATCCTCCTGATTTTGTAATTGGATGAATTATGTTTCCGCTCTTTCCCCTGCCCAATTGAAAAAATTCTTAATGCCGGACGTCCCCTGACTGTAGAATATTGTGGGGGCGAAGGGATGTTAAAAGAAGCAGTCTTTGTTGTCAAGACAATTTTGCCTTTCCTTTCCGCAGGACATGTGTTTTTCAATCAGGCAATCTTTTTCATCGTCTCCCGATATGTTCGGGAGAGTTCCCTGTAGAGGCTGACACCTTCAGCGGTAGCGCGGATATTTCTTTCCGATGCCTTTTTGATGATCTTTGCCGGATTTCCGCCGACGATTGTTCCGGCGGGAACCCTCAGCCCCTGCATAACAACGGATCCCGCCGCAACAAAAGAGTCTTCCTCACAGATCACGTTAAACATGAGAACCGCTCCCATGCCGATTATCGTTCGCGGCAGAATATGCACGTCATGAAGCAGCGCCCCATGCCCAACGATGACGTCGTCTTCGATCACAGCTTTTGACCCGATATCGACATGGATGACGGCGTTATCCTGAAAACTTACCCCCGCCCCCAGGGTTATGGGGCCAAAGTCCCCCCTGATTATCGCCCCCGGGCCTATGAAACAGCTTTCTCCGATAGTGACATCGCCAATGATAACGGCATCGGGATGAACAAAAGCGGACGCGGAAATCCTTGGCGTTTTCCCATTAAACTCATAGACAGACATAATTCATATCTCTATTTCCAGACCGTCATAGGCCAGATGTATATCCATTCGAGAAGAACCGCCATTTATATTCAAATAGTTACGGGTATCATTCAGGTGTTGATCCAGTTCGGGGTGATATCCGTAGATGTGAATGCGATAACCCGGGATATAGGCCGGGGCAAAAAACGGGAAACCCTGAATATGATCCCAATGCAAGTGTGAAATTTGGGATTTTTGCAATTGCCTCAAGACACTGTCTTTTTCGGTTGTGAGTATAGGGAGGCTGTTTTTGCCTGTCAAGGCATATTTACATCGAGAAGCATATGTAAGTGTCCACCCCCGTTAGAGTCGAGGGGGCGGGGACCAGAATGGGATTGACATGCCAGATCGTTTCCGATATACTCCCGACGGGAAAAAGAGATATCTTATCCATATAATAAATAACCTGCTCAAAACATTTGATCATTCTTACAGGAAAGGGACAACGCCATGAGTCAAGACCTGCTTTTTGATTTCAGCAAATTCCAACTGCCTAAAATCGAGGGGAGAACACTCCGTTGGATTGTGGTTGGAATATTCATTTTCACCTTGGGATCTTCATCGTTTTTCACGGTGAACCCGGAAGAGGTAGGGGTGATTCTCCGGTTCGGCCAATACACGCGGACGGCGAATCCGGGGATGAACTTCAAATTGCCTTTCGGCATCGAAGAGGTGACGAAGGTCCCTGTGGAGCGGCAGTTGAAGGTGGAGTTCGGCTTTCGAACGGAGGCACAAAGGGATCGCACCAAATACTCGACCCGCGCTTACCAGCAGGAGTCTCTGATGCTGACCGGCGACCTGAACGCCAGCGAAGTGGAATGGATTGTTCAGTATCGGATCGCCGATCCATATAAATTTTTATTCAAGGTGCGCAATACCACGCTGACCTTCCGGGATATGAACGAGGCGCTGATGCGTGAAGTGGTCGGCGATCGTTCGGTCAACGAGGTGCTGACGGTCGGCCGGGTGGAAATCGCCGCTACCGTAAGCGAAAAATTGCAGTTACTGTGTGACCAATACGAGACCGGCATCAAAGTGGACCAGGTCGTCCTGCAGGATGTCAACCCCCCCGATTCGGTCAAACCGGCCTTCAATGAGGTGAACGAGGCGCAGCAGGAGCGCGAGAAATTGATCAATCAGGCCCGGTCGGAGTATAACCAGATTATCCCCAAGGCCCGCGGAACCGCGGCGAGATCGATCGAGGAAGCCAAGGGGTACGCCATCGAGCGGGTCAATCAGGCCCGGGGGGAGGCCACCCGGTTCAGCGCGGTATTCAAAGAATATTCCAAAGCCCCGGAGGTAACCCGTCAGAGAATTTACCTGGAAACGATGAGTGAAGTCCTCCCCAAGGTCGGAAGGAAACTGATCACCGACGAGAAAACCAGCGGGATTTTGCCCCTGTTTCAGTTTACAAAGGAAGAGGCGAAAAAGGAGGGGAAGAAAAATGAATAGCACAAAACAAAAAACCTTCGGCGGCTTGGTCGTTCTGATCATAGCGTGCCTGGTCCTCCTGGTTTCTTCCGCCTTTATTGTGAACGAAACGGAACAGGTCATTATTACCCAGTTCGGAAAACCGGTGGGGAAGCCCATTGCTGAAGCGGGGATTCATTTTAAACTGCCCATCATTCAAATCGCCAATTTTTTTGACAAACGGTTCCTGGCCTGGGATGGTGATCCCAACCAGATTCCGACCAAAGATAAGCGGTTTGTCTGGGTGGACAGTTATGCCCGCTGGCGGATCAAGGACCCCCTGCTGTTCTTCCAGCGGGTGCGGGATGAACGAGGGGCCAAAACCCGGCTGGATGACATCCTGGACGGGTTGACCCGCAACGCCATTGCCAACCATGATCTGGTGGAAATCATCCGTTCAACGAATCGCAAACTGGAAATCAGCGGAGAACTGGAGGAGATTCAGGACTCTGAAATCAACCTCAAGATTCAGCTCGGCAGAGAGAAAATTACCCGGATGATTATCGAAGCCGCTGCCCCCCGCCTGGAGGTCCTCGGCATCGAATTGCTCGACATCCGCTTTAAGCGGATCAACTATGTGGAAGAGGTGCAAAAGAAGATTTACGAGCGGATGATCTCCGAGCGCAAGCGAATCGCCGATAAATTCCGCTCGGAAGGTCAGGGGGAGGCGGCTAAAATTTTGGGAGATAAAGGCCGGGATCTGAAAAAGATCGAATCGGATGCCTATCGGCTGGCTCAGGAAATCAAGGGAAACGCGGATGCCGAGGCCACCACCATCTATGCCAAAGCCTACAATCAAAGTGCGGAATCCAGGGCCTTTTACCAATTCCTGAAAACCATGGATACCTATAAAACCACATTGTCGGAGAAAGACTGGCTGGTTTTATCAACAAAGGGCGACTTCTTTAAATTTCTCCAAAACCCGGAGGGGCGTTGATCATTTGGGGCTCGGGGGCATTTGTAACTGCTATCAGCAAAACGTTACCATTGAAGAAAATGCATGCTTTTAAATGAGAGCTTTGAAAATCTCCCCACTCTTGTCATTCCCGCGACGGCGGGAATGACAAATAATAACATTTCGAGAGAAATTCAAAGCTCTCACCCTGATATTCACTTGACGAGTGCGGATAAGTGGAGACAACAAAAAAAGCGGATCCGGCAGCAAACCCCGATTACATGAAAATATTGGCCGATTTGTGCGCGATCATCAGCAACAGGCGCGGGAAAATGCCGAGATAAAAGACTGCCACGACGCTGATGGCGATGGCCAGCGTAGAGCCGAGGGAAATGTCGGGGATGCCGATCTCGGTTTCCGGTTCCTTGAAGTACATGTACATTATCACCCGCAGATAGTAATAGGCGGCCACCACGCTGTTGAGCACCCCGATTACCGCAAGCCAGTAATAACCGGCCCGTATCGCATCGGTGAGGACATAAAACTTGCCCATAAACCCGGCCAGCGGAGGAACGCCCGCCAAGGAAAGGAGAAAGACAGCCATTGCCGCCGCAATAACCGGGTGCCTGCCGGCGAGACCGGCATACGACTCGATTGCGGTGTTCGGAAAATCCTTGCGTCCCAGGATGATGATAACCGCAAAGGCGCCGATTGTCATGAAGCTGTAAACGAGCAGATAGTAGAGGACGGTGGAAGAAAGGGTGCGGTCCCCTACGGTCATGGCGATCAGGATGTACCCGGCGTGGGCGATGCTCGAATAGGCGAGCATTCTTTTTACATCGTTCTGGCGGAGTGCGGTAAGGTTTCCCAGCGTCATGGTGGCGACGGCGAGTATCCATAACATCACCGTCCATCCCGGGAAAAAGGGGTGAAAAGCGGTGAAGAGCACCCTCAAAAATGCGCCGAACGCGGCGGCCTTGACGCCGGTTGCCATATAGGCGGTGATCGAAGTCGGCGCCCCCTCATAGACGTCAGGCGTCCACATGTGAAAAGGCACGGATGCCGTTTTAAAGCCGAAGCCGACAATCAGAAGGGCCAGCCCCGCCATGAAGGTTGGAGTTACCATGAATCTACCGCTGTTCACATACCCGGCAACCTCCCGGATATCGAGCATGCCGGTAGTCCCGTAAATCAGGGCAATGCCGTAGAGAAGAAAGGCGGTGGCAAAGGCTCCCAGTAAAAAATATTTCAGGGAAGCCTCAACGGATTTGGCGTTGCCGCCCATGAGACCACAGAGGATATAGATGGAGATGGACATCAACTCCAGGCCGATAAAGATGGTGATGAAGTTGTTCGAGGATACCATGATCATCATTCCGAGTGTCCCGAACAAAAGCAGGGCGTAGTATTCTCCCCGGACCATATCCTCCCGGTCAACGTACCGGTAGGATAGCAGGGTTACGAGAATCAGGATGACAAGGACAAGTCCCTTGAAAAATGTCCCGAAATTGTCGATCGTGTAGAGATTGTTGAATATGTCAAGATTGCCGTTCCATAACTGAAATGTGTAATAAAGCGCCAGTATTGCCCCGATAAGCGGCATGGCCTCCACAAGAAGCCAGGTACCGTTCTTTTTGCGGAACAGGGTCAAAAGGAGCGTGGCGATTGCGAAGACGGTGACGACAATCTCCGGGATGATCCATCCGAAGTCCATTTCAGGTATCTGTACAACCATAATTTCCTACCTTTTCGTATTAGTCGAAAAATATTTTATCAAATCCATCGTTGGGGCGTTTTACAAACCATCCGTACTTCACGGGGCCTTTACCGGCACTGCTGGAACCTCGGCTTTGGCGTGAATATACTGCAGATAATTAGTCGCCGAGACATCCATCTTCTTGAAAAACGGCTGGGAGTAAAGCCCCATGAAGAAGATGAAAAAGACTATCAGCACGAGAATCGTTGCCTCCCGTTTTGAGACATCCTTTAATTTCAGGTTTTCCTCTTTTTTAATCTCGCCATACATGACGCGCTGAAACATCCAGAGCATATACACGGCGCCGAGAACGACCCCTGTTGTCGCGATAACCCCGAAGGTGACGTTGTCCCGAAAGGTGCCCAGCAAAATCAGAAACTCGCCGACAAACCCGTTGGTGCCCGGAAGGGCTATTGAGGACAGGGTGATGATCAGGAAAAATACGGCAAATTTCGGCATTGTCCTGGCAAGTCCGCCGAACTCGGAGATCATGCGCGTATGTCTTCTTTCATAGATCATGCCCACAGCGAGGAAGAGGCCGCCGGTGCTTATCCCGTGGTTAAGCATCTGGTAAATCCCGCCCTCCAGCCCCTGCATGTTGAAGGCAAAAAGGCCAAGCATGACGTACCCGAGGTGGCTTACCGAAGAATAGGCGATCAACCTCTTGAGGTCGCTCTGCATGATGCACATGATTGCCCCATAGACAATCCCGATGAGGGCAAGGATGGAGATGATCGGGGCTGCGGCAAAGGCTGCCTGCGGGAACAGCGGAACGGCGAATCTCATGAATCCATAAGTGCCCATTTTCAGCATGACCCCGGCCAGGATCACGCTGCCCGCGGTAGGCGCCTCGGTGTGGGCGTCCGGCAACCATGTATGGAACGGGAACATCGGCACTTTGATTGCGAAAGAAAGGGCAAAGGCGGCAAAGAGCCAGTACTGCATCTTAAGCGGGATGTTTGCCTTGTAGAGCTCAAGAACGTTGAAGGTGTATGACCCGGACTCGGCGCCGTAATGGAAATAGAGGGCCATGATCGCCAGCAGCATCAGCACGCTTCCTGCCATCGTAAAGAGGAAAAACTTGATTGCCGCGTATATCCGGCGCGGGCCGCCCCAGACACCGATCAGCAGATACATCGGCACCAGCATCAGTTCCCAGAATATGTAAAAAAGAATGAGGTCAAGCGCGCAGAGCGCTCCGACCAGGGCCGCTTCCAGAATCAGAAAAGAGATGAAATATTCCTTGACCTTGTCCTTGATCGCGTCCCAGGACGCCAAGACGCAGATCACCGTAAGAAAGGTGGTCAGCAGCACCAGCAGCATGCTGAGGCCGTCGATGCCGAGGTTATAGGAGATGCCGAGTTCCGGGAACCAGGAAGTGTGCTCCGTGAACTGCATTGCGGCGGTCGTTTCGTCAAAGCTGAAAAAGAGAGGCAGCGACAGCGCAAATTCGATGATCGTCCAGACAAGCGTCAATCCCCTGGCAAGCTGGGGGTTGTTTCGCGGCAGCAGCATTACGACGATGGCCCCGGCCAGTGGGAGAAAAATGAGTACGCTCAAAAGGGGATATGTCATGTTCATTCACCAATCCAGTAGAAAATAAAAAACATCTGTTCAATACGGCCCGAACGCTTTAAAAAAGCGGGGCAAAGACGATATAGCCGACAACGACAATTGCCCCGAGAATCATGCCGAAAGCATACTGCTGCACGAAGCCGGTTTCGAACTTTCGCAGAAGACCGCCGGCCCACTGCATGAGACTGCCCGAGCCGTTTACTATTCCTTCAATTATACCGATGTCCACAACCTTCAGGAGCAGCGCCCCCGCCTTCAGAATCCCTCTGACGAAAACAAAATCGTACAGTTCATCGACATAGTACTTGTTATTGACAACCTTAAAGAGGTTCGGGAACGCCGCCGTGAATTTACCGGGGAGCTTTGTATTGCTGACATAGAGCAAATAGGCGATGAAGATGCCGATGAGTGCAGTTACAACGGAGGCGATCATCAGGGTCATTTCCAGCGAGGCTTCGCCAGCCGCCTCCGCTCCAGACGCCCAGGCGCTGCTTACAAGACCGAAGCCGGTGGATGCCGCTTCCGCATGGACCCCGCCGCCCAGCACCGGGGCAAGGAATTGGTCAAACAGATTGGTCCCTCCCAGCAGATGGGGTATCCCGACATAGCCGCCGGCTATGGCCAGAAAGGCCAGAATCATCAGCGGAACGGTCATGACCTGCGGCGATTCGTGAATGTGGTGTTTGATATCCTCCGGGGCGCGGCAGTCGCCGTAAAAAACCCCGAAAAAGAGTCTGAACATGTAAAATGCCGTCATTCCCGCGGTAAGTGCGGCCAGAAGCCAGATCAGAATGTGTCCGTGCGGGGAGCTGAAGGCCTTCCAGAGAATCTCATCCTTGCTGAAGAAGCCGGAAAATCCCGGGATCCCGGCGATCGCCAGGCAGGCGATAAAAAATGTCCAGTAGGTGACAGGAATCTTCTTTCTCAGTCCGCCCATCTTGCGCATGTCCAGCTCACCGCTCATCGCGTGCATGATGCTGCCGGCCCCGAGAAAGAGCAGGCCCTTGAAGAAAGCATGGGTCATCAGATGGAAGATGCCGGCGGAATAGGCGCCGACGCCCACGGCTACGAACATGTAGCCGAGCTGACTGATCGTCGAATAGGCAAGCACCTTCTTGATGTCATACTGGGCAAAGCCGATCGTAGCCGCAAAAAATGCCGTCAAAACGCCGATTATCGCAACGATGAGCATTGTGTCAGGGGCCATGCTGTAGAGAAAATTGAGACGGGCGATCATATAGACCCCGGCGGTTACCATTGTTGCCGCATGGATCAGGGAGCTTACCGGCGTGGGACCTTCCATTGCGTCCGGGAGCCAGACATAGAGAGGAATCTGTGCGGATTTTCCCGCCGCGCCGACAAAAAACAGAAAGGTTATGATGTATGCCAAATTTCCGTTGAGGAGGTGGGCGTTTTTCTGTATCTCCCCGAAATTGAGTGTCCAGACGCCCTGCGCGCCGAGGCTCAAAAACAGCAGAAAGATGCCGAGAAGAAAGCCGAAATCGCCGATTCTATTAACGATGAAGGCCTTCTTGCCGGCATCGGAGGCGGAGTCCTTCTGATACCAGAAGCCGATGAGGAGATAAGAACAAAGTCCAACCCCTTCCCAGCCTACGAACATCATAAGCAGGCTGTTGCCGGTAACCAGGATGAGCATCATGAAGACAAAGAGGTTCAGCTCAATAAAAAACCTTTTTATTCCTGGATCGTGTGCCATGTAACCGATTGAGTAAACGTGGATAAGAAAGGCAACGCCGCTTACGGTAAGAGACATGACGATCGAAAGCGCGTCAATTCTGAATCCCAGCGGGATGCTTAATTCCCCGGAGGCTATCCAGTTGTAAATATTGATTTCGAATACCCTCGCTTCCGCGGGCATCTGGAGGAACTGGATAAAGATCGCGACGGAGGTAAGAAAGGAGAGAAACACCGCCAGGCAGGCGATCCAGGAAACGGCGTCCTTTGACATTCTGGAGCCGAAAAAGCCGTTGACAATGAATCCAATTGCCGGGAAAAGGGGTATCAGCCAGATGTAGTCAGCCATTTATCTTTCCTTTTTTAAAAAGCGTTTTTTAAATAATTTTACTTCAGCAGTGCGTCGCAGTCCCAATTATTCATTTTACTCCTTACTCAGCCCTTCAGGAGGTTTACCTCATCAGCATTGACGGTGCCCTTGAGCCGGAAGAGCATTACAAAAATGGCCAGGCCAACCGCCGCCTCGACGGCAGCAACCGTCATCACGAAAAAAACGAACACCGAGCCGTCCAGCGAGGCAAAGGCGTTGCCGGAAGAGATAAACACCAGGTTGACGGCGTTCAGCATAAGCTCTATCGACATGAAAATGACAATCGCATTTTTGCGGGTAATGGCGCCGACCGCGCCGATTACAAATACGATGGCGCTTAAGAGGTAACAGTAACTTGTGGGAATTTCCTGCAACATGTCTAACTCCTGTCGGTATGTTTGATTATCGGAGGCATGCCTCAACTATTCCGGGAATCATTTGCTTTTACGGGAAAGAACAACGGCCCCGATAATCCCTACCAGAAGCAGGACCGAGGCGATCTCGAACGGGAAAAGGTACTGGCCGTACAGCAGGGTTCCGATTGTTTTGGCGTTCCCCAGACTGGAAACAGCCTCTGCCGGGTAGGAGCCGACCTTTGCCGTCATCTGATAAAACAGGGCGCCGAACATCAGTTCCAGCAAAAGGACTGTCACCACCAATGCCCCGGCAGCCTTTTTCGCGAAGTTCACGGGGAATTTTTTCTGCTCATTCTGGGCGCCGTTATCGAGGCTGACCATCATGATGACAAACAGAATCAGCATCATGATCGCGCCGGCATAGACCATAACCTGGGCCACCGCTATGAACTGGGCATTCAGAAGCAGGTAAATGACGGCCATCGCGAAGAAGGTCACGATCATCCACAAGGCGCTGTGGATCGGATTTTTTCTTGTCGTCATAAGCAGTGACGATACGATAACCACAAGCGCCGCAACCAAAAAAACAATCAGCTTGAATCCTATTGCACCCATCATCCTATCCTTTTTGCGGAAAGCAGGCTTTCTTTCGTCAGTTTAAAATCATCCCGTGAATAGTGTATAAATTCATAATCCCCGCCGAGTTTGATCGCGTTGACGGGACATGCCTCCTGGCAGAAGCCGCAAAATACGCACCGCAGGGCTTCAATTTCGTACCTTCCCGGATAGCGCGTGCCATCCTCCCGTTCCCTGATCTCCAGCGTAATGCAGTGAGAAGGACAGACGGCGACGCAGAGACCGCAGGCGACGCAGGCGGTTTCCCCTTTATCATTCTTTTCGAAGTAGTGCATACCCCGCCAGCGCGGCGAGATGTCCCTCTTCTCTTCCGGGTAGCGGATCGTCACCGGTTTCGAGAAAAAGACCTTTAACGTTAACTTGAGACCTTTGAGCAGCGGAAGTATCATAAAAATCGCCTCATCTATCTAAGCGCTACAACTAACGCGGTTATTACTACATTGGCAAGCGCCGCCGGGAAGAGGAACTTCCAGCCCAGCTTCATGATATGGTCGTACCTCATCCGCGGGAAGGTTCCCCTGATCCAGATGAAGATGAAAACCATCGCTAATGTTTTTCCTATGAACCAGACTGTTCCCGGCAGGACAGGGCCGAGCCAGCCACCCAGGAAAAGGGTGGTTGTCAAGGCGGCGACCGTGACAAGATGCGCGTACTCGGCAATCATGAACAGGGCGAACTTCATGGAGCTGTACTCCACGTTAAACCCGCAGGCAAGTTCGCTTTCTGATTCCGGCATGTCAAACGGCGTGCGGTTGATCTCGGCCAGCGCCGCGACAACGTAGAGCAGAAAGGCGAACGGCTGGTAGAGAATGAACCAGCCATTTCTCTGCGCTTCGACAATCTGGGTCAGGCGCAGCGAACCGGCAAGAATGATCGTGCCGATCAGGATGAGTCCCAGCGCGACTTCGTAGCTGATCATCTGCGCCGCTGCCCTAAGCGAGCCCAGAACGGCGTACTTGTTGCTCGATGCCCAGCCGCCGAGGACAATTCCGTACTCGCCCAATGTGCCCATAGCGAAGATGTAGAGAAGTCCGATGTCAATATCGGCGATGACCAGCTTGACTTCGCGGCCAAAAATGGTAACGCTGTCCCCGAAAGGGATGACGGCAAACATCGAAAGGGCCGTTACAAACGTGATCATCGGGGCAATCACGTAAACCGTCTTGTCGGCATTGGCGGGAATGATATCTTCCTTGACGAAGGATTTAATCCCGTCCGCAATCGGCTGCAGCAGTCCCCAGAAGCCTACCCGGTTGGGGCCGAGCCTGACCTGGAGAAAGCCCAGAAACTTCCGTTCGACCAGGGTCAGGTAGGCAACGCACAGCATCAGGATGGTTACGACCACCACGATTTTTATCAGAGATTCGAGCGTGTAATAGTAAGGTTCCATGTTCAGCCCTTGGAAAAGAGTTGCATCCGCCGACCAGGGACAACGATGCTGTTGCCTTTCCTGTCGGGGGAGCCTTTTTTATGTTCAGCAACGACTTGTTTCTTCACGATCATGCCTTTTTGACGGCAACTTCGATCACCTTGGCCGTCCGCGCGGAGAGGGAAAGGATCTCGTTATGTCTGCGGAAAAGGATGCACTCCATAACACCCTTCCTGATACCCTTTTTGACGACAACCGGGCTGGTCGCCATCCCGGCGTCTCCCGTGAGCGTGACGACATCCCCGGAAGATACGTTCAGCTCCGCCGCGTCCTCCGGAGAAATCCGCAAAAGGTCGGTCTGGACGCGGCCGACGCCTTTTCCATAAAGATCCTTGTCGGAAAGATGATGATTCATGAAGATATCGCGGAGGATCAGTTTGTACTTGCCGGCGCCATTATGCGCCGCTTGGTCGGATTCTCCCCCGCTGTTTTTGGCAAAGGCCGGCTTGCCGGTTTTCACCGCCAGCCTCTCAATTTGGTCCTCCCCTTTTTCAAACAGACCGCCGAGGCGAATTTCATCGGTAACCTGCCGGGAATTTTCGTAGCTCTTCCCGCCCAGAAGCCCGAGCAGGTCGTTGAGGAATTCGAATCCGGACGATGGCCCCGTGCAGGCCTTATGCACTTCACTGACAACGCCGTTTCCGGAGATGAAGGAGCCTTCCTTTTCGGCAAAGCCGGCGGACGGGATAACGACGCCGGCGCTATCCATAACCAGGGTCGGCAAGATGTCGCACACCGCTACGAACTCCTTGGAGGCGAGGGATCTTTTCACCAGCTCGCCGTTAAGATACTGGAAGGGATCGTCTTCATAACAGAAAACTCCTGCGAGGCGGGAATCGCCCAGGAGGCTGTCCGGAGAAACCATTCCGTCCAACAGCGAAACAGCGCCGAGGGCGTTTGCCTGCACTGAAACCGGCATGACCAGTCCCCGTTCCGGCAGTCCCTTCAGCAGGCAGAAATTCAGAAGCGCCTTCAGGCTCTCCTCATTGTCCGTGATTCCGGAGGCAAAAATCACGCAGATGCTGTCGGTATCGGCAATAAGCTGATACGCCTTGTTGAACATGCCGGCGTCAACTCCGCCCGGGTTCTGCGCAGCCGCCTGCGAAGCCTCAGAAAGCGACTGTTGAAGTTCCGAGAAACCTGCAAGCGTTTCCGCATCTTTATGGTGTTTGCCGTCTTTGAGGAGCCGTCCGGCAAGGGAGTTGAAAACAGCGGCGTCCTGCCCCGGAAGCACCTGCAAATGGGCGCTGGCAATACGGGCAAGTGAGTTATCGAGGGGGTCAATGGCGACAATTCTGGCGCCGGTCAATTTTACCGCCTCCCTGACCTTGTTGGCGAGCAGATGGTTATTGACCAGCAAATCGGCGCCGGCGACGATGATTGTTTTGCAGCTCCGTATTTTGCGGTAATCGTAAAAGGGACTTATTCCCATGCGTGCGAAGGCGGAGGCGACTTTCCCGGTGTGATAAAACGCTGAAGAGGCGATTTGGGAATCAGGGAGCGAAGAGGCGATTCTGGAAATCAGGAACATTTCCTCATTCGTGGCCCGGGGAGAAACGATAAACCCGACGCCCTTGCCCTCTGTGGAGAGCTTCTTCAGGTTTTCGGCCGTATAGCGCAAGGCTTCATCCTTGCTAATAGTCTTTTTCTGATTATTGATGTTGTGGTAGAATTCCCAGATCCGCGCCTCGCTGTTGACGAAGTCATAGCCGAAACGCCCCCTTGCACAAAGCGAGTCATTGTTGGGCGAAAGGTTTTTCTCGGTGACGACCTTGGTGATGGTCTTGTCGTCGAGGACGTTCAAGGTCAACTGACAGCCGAAGCCGCAGTGGGGGCAGGTTGTCTCTATCCGCTGGCTCTGCCAGGTTCTGCTTTTAATCGGGCTGAGCGTTTCGGTAAGGGCGCCGACCGGACAGACCGAGAGGCACTCCCCGCAGGATATGCAGTCGTTCGCATCGATTGCCGCGATTCTTGCTTCGAAGCCGTTGCCGACGATATCGATTGCCGCCCGTCCCGATACCTCCCGGCAGGCGTGGAAACAGCGGCCGCAGAGAACGCAGCGCGTCTCCCAGTAATGGAGAAGCGGTGTCGCGTATTCTTCCTTATGATCCTGGCGGGGGGCTTCGTAGATGGCTTTTTCGATTTTGTGCTCATAGGAGATGTTCTGAAGCTGGCATTCCCCTCCCTTGTCGCACTGGGGACAGTCGAGGGGGTGCGAGGTGAGGATCAGTTGCAGAAACTGCTGCCTCATCCCTAATAATTTGTCGGACTGGGTCGTAACCGTGATGCCTGCAAGCGCGGGCGTTGTACAGGAGGTCATCGGCTTGTCGTATCCGTTCACCTCGACAAGACAAAGGCGGCAGGAGCCGATGGGGGAAAGCTTTTCGTGGTAACAGAAGGTCGGTATGTAGATGCCGTTTGCGCGGGCCGCCTCGAGGATCGTTTTTCCATCCTCGGTAAAAACTTCTTTTCCATCTATAGTCAAGCTAATCATATCTTTTCCTTACCGTTCAACCCAGGGCTATCATGCCTATTCTGTAGCAACGCAGACAACGGGCGGCCTCTTTTATCGCCACATCCGTTGTATAGCCATCCTCCACCTCGGCGAAGCTCCACCTTCTTTCCAAAGGATCAAGCATGGGCAGGTGAGACTTGTGCAACCCGCCGATTATGCCGATGTGCTCCTTTTCATTGTAAACACCCAACGTTGCAAAGAGGTTGCGGAAGTGTTCGTTCAGGGAGGGCTCCACCTTGCTTCCTTTTAGATAGAGGTCGATCTTTTCCGCAGCCCGCTTGCCATTGCCGGTCGCCCTGACCAGAACATCCGGGCCGGTGACGCAATCGCCGGCGGAGAATACTCCGGGTTGCGATGTTTCAAAGATTTCGGGATCGGCAACAACGGTGTTTCGCTTTGTCGCCTTTATGCCATCTTCCTCGGTAATAAATGAAAAATCGAGCTGCTGGCCGATCGCCGGGATGACTATGTCCGCCTCAATAAAAAACTCGGAGCCCTTCACTGGAACCGGTCTGCGTCTCCCGCTCTGGTCGGGTTCGCCGAGTTCCATACGGATCAGCTCGACGCCGACAACCTTGCCTTCTTTGGCGATGATTTTCGTCGGATTGCAGAGGTAGTGGAACTTCACCTCTTCATCTTCCGCATCTTTAATCTCAACCGGATCGGCGGGCATTTCCGCCCGTGAACGCCGGTAAACAAGATTCACATCCGGTTTCCCGATGCGGAAAGAGGAGCGTACGCAGTCGATCGCGACATTTCCCCCGCCGACTACGACCACCTTTTTTCCTGCCGGATAGGGGTCGCGACCAAGATTGATGTCCAACAGGTACCTCACCCCGGAGATATAGCCTTCGTAATTCTGATCCTCGCCTTCGACCCCCATCGGCATGCTGCCCTGGGCGCCGACGCCGATGAAGACGGCATCGTAATCCGCGCGGATTTTGGCGAAAGTGATATCTTTTCCCACCTGGACGCCATAACGGATTTCCACGCCCAGCTCCTGGACAAGTTCCACCTCGCGACCAAGAATATTTCGGGGAAGACGGTAATCGGGTATCCCCATTGCCGCCATTCCGCCCGGTTCGAGATGTCTTTCGAAGATCGTTGCCTGATGGCCCATCTGGATCAGGTAGTTGGCGCAGGAGACGCCGGCGGGACCGGCGCCGATTATTGCCACCCTCTTGCCGGTTTTCGCCTGGGTTGAAATCTCCTGATGTTTATTCGTGTCTATTTCGTAATCTGCCACAAACCTCTTCAGATATTTTATGGACAGGGACTCATCTACATTGGTCCGTCTGCAGCTTGATTCGCAGGGGCGCACACAGACCCGGCCGAGCGTTCCGGGAAAGCAGATGCTCTTGCGGATAGTGGCAAGCGACTGGGTGAAGCGTTGTTCGCTGATTTCCTCAAGATATCCGGGGATATCGAGCCCGCTCGGACAGACGCTCAGGCAGGGGGCGGTGACTGAGTAACGGTAGTTGAAATCCGCTGACTTCCGCCTGTTGATGATTACATCGGCAAAGGCCTTGGAAAAATGTTCCAGGGCGTGGAGGAGGGGAACCATCCCGGTCTGGCCGATGGAGCACTTGGAGCCATCCCGGATCGAAGGCGCCAGCTCCTTTATTTTACCGATATCATCCGGTCTGCCTTCTCCGGACGCAATCCTGTTTAGAATGTCGCTGACGATTTTTGTCCCAACGCGGCAGGGGAAGCACTTTCCGCACGATTCGCTCTGGACGGCCTGAGCGTACTTTGCGCATAAACCGACAATGTCAACATCATCGTCGCGAACGACGATTCCATCCCAGCCGATGAAGGCCTTGATCGGCTCTCCCGGGCAAAATTCGTCCAGAAGCTTGGCCTTTGCAGGAGACTTCGCGTCCGCCGCGACCTCCCGGTTGTCGACAACTTCGTCCTGCCAGGAACTGAAAATTACGTCTGCCATAGTCATTACTCTCTCAAAATACGAAGCCTTATAGAAGCGAACCCGTTTTTTCTCGCCCTACCGGTCAATCTCCCCCAGAACGATATCGATACTGCCGATGGCGGCGACAATGTCCGCTATCAGAACCCCGTCGATCATCTTCGGCAGCGCGCCGAGATTGATGAAGGACGGCGGCCTCACCCTGACCCGGTAAGGTTTGTTGGAGCCATCGCTGACGACGTAAAAGCCAAGTTCGCCCTTCGATGATTCAATTGATGCATAAACCTCTCCCCGCGGTGGTTCGAAGCCCTCCTGCATGATCTTGAAGTGTCTGATCAAGGACGCGATATCCGTGCCCACATCCTTCTTGTCGGGAGGGACGATCTGCGGTGCATCTACAGCGCTGATCGGGCCCGCGGGCAATTTCTCGACCGCCTGCCTGACGATCCGGCCTGACTGGCGCATCTCGATCAACCTTACCAGGTACCGGTCATAGACGTCGCCGTTTTTCCCCAACGGTATTTCAAAGTCAAAATCATCATAGCCCGTATAGGGATAGGCCTTTCTGACGTCGTAATTGACGCCGGAAGCCCGCAGCACCGGGCCGGTTACCCCGTAGTTGATGCAATCCTCGGCCGACATCGCCGCAACATTCTTCGTTCTTCTCTTCCAGATCGGGTTGTTGGTCAGCAGCGTTTCGTAATCATCGATCCGTTTCGGCAAATCTTCAATGAACGCCGTTACGCGGGGGAGAAAGTTGTCGGGAATGTCGTCGGCGAGACCGCCGATGCGGATAAAACTCGGCGTTATTCTTGCGCCGGTCGCCAGCTCCAGTATTTCCAGCACAGTCTCCCGCTCCCGGAAGGTATAGAAGAGCACCGTCATGGCCCCGAGGTCAAGGGCGTGAGTTCCCAGCCAGAGAAGGTGGGCGGCGATCCGTTGCAGCTCGGCCATCATAACCCTTAAATACTGGGCCCTTTTGGGAATCTTTATGTCGAGCAGTTTCTCTACGGCGAGGCAATAGGCGAGATTATTGGAAACGCCGCTGGTATAGTCCAGCCGGTCCGTAAGCGGCAGGCCCTGACGCCAGGTCATCGTTTCAAAGAGTTTCTCGATTCCCCGGTGCAGATAGCCGATGTGAGGTTCCGATTTGGCGACGTTCTCCCCGTCAAGCTCCAGAAGCACCCTCAGCACGCCGTGGGTTGCGGGATGCTGCGGCCCCATATTGATTGTCATGGTGCGTGATTCAGCCATCGCTTTGATGTCCTCAAAAAGTCTCTTTTTATTCGTCTAAACAAACCTGGAACGGTTGATCGAAATTGGGCCCCTTGACGTCGTAATCCTTCCGTAAGGGGTAGCCGACAAAGTCATCGGTCAGCAAAATATGTTTCGGGTTGGGATGGTTTTTGAATGTTATTCCGAACATTTCCGCTGTCTCCCGCTCCATCCAGTCTGCCGCTTTCCAGATAGCGCTGACGGAATCTACGGCAAAGCCTTCCGCTACTTGTGTTTTTATCCGGAGCTTGTTATTGAATTTCATGCTGTGCAGCAGGTAGGAAATAGTAAAACGGGGATCGCGGTCGGGAAAATCAAGCCCCGCTTGGTCAAGAAGCATGTCGTAGGACAGCTCTTTATTCTCCTTCAAAAAGGTCATTACCTCAAGAAGTTTCCGCGTTTCAACGGTAACGGTTATTTCCCCCCTGAATTCCTCGATTCCCGCAACCGCCTCCGGGAATTTTTCCCTTAACAGATTACCGGCTGAGCGACTATCCATTGTTCCCCCAAGGCAAGCTGACCAGATTTCTCTGTCCGGCCGGTTCAACGGCTATCTTTTTCTGAAGTTCAATAATCGCCTTCAGCAACCCCTCCGGGCGGGGCGGGCAGCCGGGCACATAAACATCAACGGGGACGATCTGATCGACCCCCTGTACAACGTTGTAGGATTGAAAAATACCCCCGCTGCAGGCACATGCGCCGTAGGCGATAACCCATTTAGGTTCCGGCATCTGCTCGTAAATGCGCCTCAGGATCGGCGCCATTTTTTTAGTCAACGTTCCCGCGACGATCATCAGGTCCGTCTGGCGGGGCGAGGGACGAAAGACCTCGGCGCCGAAACGGGCGATGTCATAAGTGGCGGAACTGGCAACCATCATTTCGAGGGCGCAGCACGCCAGACCGAACGTAACCGGCCAGATTGAATTTTTCCTTGCCCAGTTGATAACCTCTTGCACGTTGGCGGGCACGGTAGCTTCTACTCCCATTCCAAGGCCCCTTTCTTCCATACATACAGATAACCGACGAGGAGAATGAGTACAAAAACCAGCATCTCCAAAAATCCGAACATCTTGAGACTCCCCGTCACCAGCGCCCAGGGATACAGAAACATGATTTCGATATCGAAGATCAAAAACAGCATTGCGGTAAGGTAATAACGGATGTTCATCTTCATGCGGGTTGGTCCGACTGTTTGCATCCCGCATTCATAGGTGTCGAGTTTTGTTTTTTGAAAGGTTTTTTGTCCGAGGATTGAGGAGGCGCCTACAATGAGCGCCGCGATCAGAAGTGCAAAAACGATAATTATCAGGATTGGAATATAATCGACCATGCTTCAGAACCCCTTTTATAAAAGTTCGGCGCACAAAAAAGCCGGCGCTTGACGGGCTTTCATCGCATATTCTGGGGAACCATGAGGGAAGGGCGATTGCTTGTGATCATCGTCTCTTCCCCGTAATAAGGAGCGATTGCCCCTCCCCAAAAGCGCGGTCTTGCTACACCGAAGAATATCCCCTTGTCAAGTGAAAATTTAATCTGTTTTTCAGCTTGACAAAAAAGTGTTTTGAACGCATGAAAAAGCATAATACGAACTGTAGTCATTTGCGGTCTATACAACCTTAAGTCGTAACTAACGAAGTTTCTTGAAGGGATCAGAAAAATGCCGGGCAGCCATTTCTTATTGAGGGGCGTTATTTATATCGTGTTTATGATATTGACGAGCGGTCTGGCAGGCGCGGAGGATACCCGCCCCACGACACTTCCTGAAAGCGTTGACATTGCCATAAAGCAAAGCCTGCTGGTCAATTCGGCACAGGAAGGGGTCCGCGGCGCGGAGGCCGTGCGAAAGGAGGCGTTTACCGGCTTTCTGCCGAAGTTCAGCACCTCTTACAGTTATACAAGGTTAAACGAAGAGCCGAGCTTCCTTTTCCCAGGACTTTCCTTTACCATCCCCGGCGTACCGCCGCTCCCCGTGAATATGCCTGCCAAGACCCTCACAACCGGCACGAAAAACAATTTCAATTGGAACGTTGAGGTCAGGCAGCCTCTTTACGCGGGGGGGGGCATTGCGGCAGGTTACGAGGCGAGTCGGGCCGGCGCTGAGATAGCCCGCAAGGTAGAGCAGCAGACTATTCTGGATATCGTCCAGGAGGTAAAGATCGCCTACTTCAACATCCTGAAGGCGCAGAGGGTTCTGGCCGTCGCGACCCAGTCGCTTAAAAGGCTGACAGCTCATCGAGACGCCGCCGGCGCTTTTTATGAGACAGGTATCATTCCCCGCAACGATCTCCTGCGGGCGGAGGTTGAACTGGCGGTGGGCAGACAATATCTGCTCCGGGCTGAAAACGGCGTGGAAATGGCAAAGGCGAAATTCAACACCCTGCTAAGAAGGGATATCAACGCTTCCGTAACCATCGAGGACAGTTTGACTGAAGCCGTTACTGTGGAACCTCTTGCTGTCTGCATAACCGCAGCCCTGGGGCGCCGTCCGGAGATACAATCTTATCAACTCCGGTGGGAACAGGCGAAAATTATGGTAAAACAGGCAAAAAGCGAATACTATCCAAATCTTTCGCTTGTCGGAAATTACGCCCGATATGGAGATACGCCGGGTGTGGCCGGGAGCGACTACCGCGATCAGGAAAGCTGGTACGTCATGGCGGTTGCGAACTGGAATTTCTGGGAGTGGGGGAAAACGAAAAACCGGGTTGACGCCGGCAAAAGTCGTGAAAATCAGGCCGCCGACCTGCTTGCCGGTCTGCGGGATCAGATAGCCCTGGAGGTAAAAAGCAATTATCTGCTTCTCGTCGAGGCGCAAAAACAGCTGCCGGTGGCAAAAAAGACGATCGAGCAGGCGGAAGAAAACTTCCGGATAAACACCGAAAGGTACGCTGAGCAGGTAGGAACGGCGACGGATGTGATAGATGCCCAGACCATCCTGACGATGGCCATGTCTGATTATCAGAACTATCTCGGCGATCTCAATATAGCGAAGGTGAGGCTGGACCGATCCATGGGAGAGGAAAAATGACCGGAGAACAGAAGAGCAGTGACTGGTCAGAGAATGACAGGCGGACGATAACCTCCGCCGGGATGACTATTGAGGAGATCGAAAGGCAGCTCAAAATCTTTCGCGGGGGTAGCTCCCCGGTGCGTCTGCTTCGGCCCTGCACCTTGGGAGACGGGATCGTTGCCATTGCCGATGAAAAACGCCCCTTTCTTATAGAGACCTGCGAAGCGGCCCGGCAGGACGGCCGGCTGATGAAGTTTGTGCCTGCCTCCGGGGCGGCAAGCCGGATGTTTCGTGAGTGGCATGCCGCATTGGCGAAGGGGGAATTTGCCGACCGGGAGGAAGAGGAAAGCTTTCGGCGCTCTCTCGGGAGCTACGCATTTTATTCGGATCTGGCAAAAACCCTTGCCGATAGAGGCAGATCCCTTGCGCAAATGATTGAAAGCCGCCAGTATGCGGATATCCTTGAGTTTATCCTGACTGAAAAGGGGTTGAATTGCGGAAGCCTTCCCAAGGCCCTTCTTAAATTTCACCACTATTCCGATTCCGTAAGAACTGCCATAGAGGAGCATTTAGTCGAGGCGGCTCTGTACGTGCGGGATGAAAACAGGATCGCCCGCGTCCATTTCACCGTTTCGGGCGACCATAAAGAGATGGTGCGGGAAAGCCTTTTGCTCGTTATGCGGGATTACGAGGTCCGCTTTGACACGGTGTTTGATTTTGATATTTCCATACAGGATTCTGCCACCAACACCATTGCCGTCGATCTCGAAGGGCGCCCTTTCCGGGATGAAAAAGGGGCGCTTCTCTTCAGGCCGTCGGGGCACGGGGCGCTTCTTGCGAACCTCGACAGCTTGGACGCGGATATTGTCTTTGTGAAAAATATCGATAATGTCGTTGCCGACTGTCATAAGGACGATACTGTTCTCTGGAAAAAATTGCTGGCCGGCTATTTGATAACTGTGCAGAAGGATCTGTTCAAGCATTTGCTGGTTCTCGAAAATCCCGGTCCTGCCGGAAAAGAAATTCCCGGGATCGCGGAATTCTGCCGGACAATGCTGAATATTTCCCTGCCTTCTGTTTTTGAGGATCTCCCGGAGGACAAAAAACGCCATTTCCTGTTCCAAAAATTAAACCGGCCGCTGCGTGTCTGCGGGATGGTGAAAAACGAGGGCGAACCGGGCGGCGGCCCGTTCTGGGTGAAAAGCCGGAATGAAGAAGGCGCCCCCTCTTTGCAGATTGTGGAAGAGGCGCAGATAGACATAGCTGACCAGGAACAGGTGGCCATCTGGTCTTCGTCAACCTACTTTAACCCGGTGGATCTCGTCTGCGGACTTCGCGATTACCGCGGGCGCAAATTCAGACTGGCCGATTTTGTCGATCGCTCAACATCCATTATCGCCAGGAAATCGGAGCGGGGCAGGGACATTCTTGTTTTGGAAGGGCCGGGACTTTGGAACGGCTCCATGGCCTTCTGGAACACAATTTTTATCGAGGTGCCGCCGAACACCTTCGCCCCGGTTAAAAACGTAAAGGATCTGCTCCGCGCCGCCCATCAGCAGCGTACTTTATAATCTGCTTTAGTAGCGGATGACCAGAACCTTGGGACCGCTGTATATTGTCGGCAAAACCCAGCCAGGCAGATCGAAATCTGTCAGATAAACTTGCCCCGTCTCTTTTACACTGCTGATGACTGAAAATGAGATGTCGAGGCGGCTGTTTTTCCCCTCCTTGGGAATACGGGAGGAAAAATACCCGAGGGATGCTGGCAGCCCCGCCCCTCTGAGTACAGACTCGATAAGGGGCCTGCCCTTGTCGTTTTCCCCGATTGCCAGGAACTCAAAGCCTGAGTTGGTGAGGATTTTCACGAACTGGTCGGGCAGTTTCTTCGAGTGCAGTATCAGCTTCCGCTCGCCTTTGCGAAGGAGGATATCTGCCGTTATGGAAAGATTAAAGCCGTTTTCGGCTTGCCTGAAGACCGCAACCTCTGCCTTGCGGAGAGGTTTTTCCCCCAGGGTCGTCAGGAGCCTCTCCGCAAGGGTTATCCCCTGGAGACCGCTCAAATCCTCCCGGACTATCTGTAAATGGTCGGGTGGATGAGAAGGAGATGTTCTCTCTTCGGCGATCTGCGTGACGACAAGGCCGTTTTGTTCGAGAAAAACCTTTGCGCCCTCGGGCAAGGGCGGTTCGCCCGGAGCGAGCAGGAAAATTCCCTGACGGTAGTTCGTCTCCGGCGCCTTCTTCATTCCGGTGATAATCCAGTCGGGAAAGACGGCGATCTCGGGTTGCGTAGTCAGTATAAAGGGCTTCCCGACACGGGTCAGCCGGTAATTCTGCGCATGGCCTATTATCCCCTGCAATGTTCCGGTTATGCTCTGCATTTCCATGTTTTTCAGAAAATAATAGTTGTGCCAGTACTGGCGGATCAGCTGTCTGACGTCCTCATTGAGCCGATTTTCATAATCGAGAAAAACTGTCGTTCCGTCATCCAGTTCGACGGAAGGAATCAGCGAACAGTCGATGCTTATCTGAGTGGTTCCCTGCAGGGGAATAAAATAGCTTCCGGCAGCGTTGACCGAGCCCCGCATGCCCTCTATGACGGGTCGGATGTAGCTCAGAAGTGCCTTCAGGACAGGATGAGTTTTTGCCGGGAGCGCCTCTTTATCAGGTTGCTTATACTCCGGTGCGTCAGCTTTGATCATATCGGCGGGTAAAAGCAGCGTGCGGCCGGCCGGCAGGTTATTCATATCCTCCATGTCCGGATTTAATTTGAGGATCTTGCGGTATGTCTCAATCGGCTCCTCCGGTCTCAACTCGCGGTCATTCGCCCCTGTTTTCAGCTCGGCGAGGAGTATCCTGCTGATAGAGTCGTTTTCCTTGATCAGGTAGGGGAATGGTTTATCGCCGCTCTGTTGCTTGGGCGGGATGCTTGCCAGGGAGCTGTCGGCCTGTTCGTATGACGGCAGGACGATCCTCTGGCCGGGATATATTCTGTTGAGATCACGCAACCCTGGGTTTAAACGTCTTACCAGGGAAAGGGACACCGGTCTTTTGCCGAGTATTTTTTTGATAATGGAGAGCAGGGACTCCCCTTTTTTGACGACATGGATTTTGTCAGGGCCTCTTCCGATGGTTTTTTGAAAGCTCAAGTGGGCGCTGTCCTGTCTGGCATGCAGGAAAGAAGCGGAGAAAAAGGCGAGCAGAAGCAGGATTGAAACTATAAAAAAGCTGCTCCTTTTTACGGGCAGACCCGCCCTTCTGTACAATCCCGACCTTTTTGCGGGTTTTCCCTGTCCATTGTCTTTGACGTCCCCAGCGGGGCGCGGGCAAGTGCGGCAGTCCATAGGCTTTCCTTCCAGTTCCTGTTACTGGCCGCTCTGGAAATTATCACGCAGCAGTTCCCGGGCGATTATAATTCGGCGGATTTCCGCTGTGCCGGCGCCTACGTCCCAAAGTTTCTGGTCAAGGTAGTGACGTGAAACCGGATATTCACTGCAGTACCCATATCCTCCGTGAATCTGAACAGCGGCGTCGGCAATTTTCGTCCCCATCTCCCCGCAGAAGAGCAGGGCTGCCGCCGCCTTGCGATCAAGTTCGGTTCCTTTGCCTCCGACCTTTACAGCGAGTGAATCGCAATAGGATGCGGCGCTGTAGGCCATCCATTTTGATGCCGTATATCCCGTGTACATATCGGCGAGCTTCCCCTGGATAAACTGAAACGAGGCGAGGGACTTTCCGAACTGCACCCGTTCCTTTGCGTATCTGATGCTGAGTTCCAAACAGGCCCGCTGGGAGCCGAGAGAGCAGCCGCTCAGGGTTATCCGCTCCGTGCAAAGTCCGTTGGTCAGGACGGAAACCCCCTGATTCAGACCGCCGATCAGATTTTCCTCCGGTATTTCCATGTTGTCGAAGGTGAGCAGCCCGGTGGGCGAGCTTTTCATCCCCCATTTGTGGATCTTTTCCCGGTAAAATCCCTTCATGTCCTTGGTCAGAAAATAGAAGGCGGATATTCCGTGCGCACCGAGCACCGGATTCGTCTTGGCGTAGAAGACCATCAAGTCCGCAACCGGTCCATTCGTTATGAAGATTTTGCTTCCATTGATCACATACCGGTCGCCTACCTTGAGAGCCCTCGTTGTCATCCCCATGGCGTCGGAGCCGGCATTGGGCTCGGTGATTCCCAGACAGCCGATATACTCGCCACTGCAAGCCTTGGGGAGGATTTCCATTCTTTGCTCATCTGTTGCATTCCGGCGGAAATTATCGAAGCAGAGGGTCTGGCTGGCGCCGACGGTCATCGCCAGGGCGTTGCTGACCCGCGCAATTGTTTCGTACAAAAGCAGTGTTTCCACATACCCCAGGCCGGCGCCCCCGTATTTTTCCTCGTAGGCTACGCCGTTAACCCCTATCTTGCCGAGTTCCCGGAAGAGATCCGGCGGCATCCGGTCCTCCTCGTAGAGCTTCTCCATCTGCGGCTCCAGCCAGGCCGAGGCCCAGCGCCACACAGTATCCTCAAGCATTTTCTGTTCCGGTGAAAGTTCAAAACACAGCGTCATAAATTCCTCCCCTCTTAATTTTTACCGTTTCTCGGACTTTTATGATATTTTCAATGGTCGCTAATTTACAGAACGGATGTAAGTGAGACTTATACGACAAGCCTTTTGAAATGTACAGGGGGGAAATGCATCCAATATCCAGCAAGGAAATTTTTCAGGAAATCCGTTCCACATAATACAGGCAAATAATTTCAGATGGATGCAGCAATTTTCAAAAACCCCTTTGCAAATAAATACAGGCATGATAGAGGCGGCAAACTACAACAAGGAGGATGATTGTGAAAAAAAGAATGGTATTATTTGCAGCGCTGGTACTGATTTTTGCAGTTGGTTGTCAAAAGAAGGAAGAGAAGCCGGCGCCGGCTGCCTCCCCTCAGGGCTCTTTTATGCAGCCGGTCGCTCCCAATCCGTCATCTCCGCAAGGGGCATCCCCGGGAGCCGCGGGAAATCCGCATGCGGGATTGAAGGGAAACGAATTTACTGCGGGCGGGGCCGCTCATAAGGGCAAGGTTTTGCAGAAGATCGACGCCGCCGGCTATACCTATCTCGAGATAGAGGAAAAAGGGAAGAAGCTCTGGGTCGCCGTCATGCAGGCTGCGATACAAAAGGGCGATGTCGTTGAAATTCCCGAATCTCCGCTGATGGTCAACTTTACGAGCAAGACCTTGAATCGCACGTTCGATGAAATTTTCTTTGCGGGGAGCATCCGGGTCGTCAAGCCGTGATTGGCAAGCGCCGCAACTGTGCCTGCCGGAAAGCTTCAGCTTGACGTCGAAACAGCAGAAAAAGGCGGTGGCGGCATGGTGTTTAGGTGTCAAGAGAATTTGTAACGAAAAAGGGGGGTCGGCATTGCGGGGAGGAGGGTTGAAACCCCGCCTGCCTGACCTCCCTCTTGATGTTGCTATTTAAGTTCTACCGCAGGCATCCCGGGCGGAAGTTGAATGGGCCCGCCCCGCCTCTGTCGCCACCCCTCCGGGCGCCCCTGCCGAAGGGTCCCTGAGAAGAGAAGCGCGATTTGGCAATTTCCTGCTGTGCAGGGGTCAGCACCTTCAAGGATTCGATACGAATCGCGGTAACCTTGTCGCTAATCTGATCGCGCAGGGTACGCATCTCCGTCTGCGCCGCCGTTATCTTTTCCTTGTCGGGGTTTGGCGCAAGCCAGAGGCTTTTGATGGCGTTTCTCTTGGCAAACATCTGCTCCTGGATTACCGTCAGTTCCTTTTCCTGGCCTTTTTTGATTTCAGCCAGCTTTGCCGTCTGCTCCTCGGTAAGGTTCAAGCCGGCCGCGCCCCTGAAATTTCCCATCTCGCCCGGGCCATAACCCCGCCCTTCTTCGCATCCGGGCCCTCTTCCCCAGTTTGATGCAAAGGCCGGCATGGAAACCGCCGCGACGAAAAGTAAACCTATGATCGCTACAAATGTTTTTTTCATCTCTATTCTCCATTCTCCTTTTTTTGAAACCACTTTAGTGTTCCTAACTCCGCTTTGTCGTTATCAAAGCAACAGGTGTGCCATAGTTTTCGAGGAGTCGTAATATACTGTAATTAAAGGATTATTATCTTGCACGTCCCGCTGTTGACGGTGACGACAACGAAGAAGTGGACAAGAAGTATCCACGTGTGGTATCCACCATGGCAAGAAAGTATCCACCTGCGAGGTCTGGTTTGTTTAGATTACACAAAAATAAAAAACGGTTTGTTGTTGTTCCCCCCTGGCTTATCATCGGGGCTGTTTCAATTCTCGTCCCTGTTTTTATCTTCATGACGATGGATTCGATAAACCGTCAGAAAGAGCAGACTACGCGTCTTCTTGTCGAAAAGGGAGGGGCCATCATTCGCTCTTTTGAGGCGGGTGTCCGGACAGGGCTCGGCATGCACTGGGGAGAATTCCAGCTCCAGAAGCTCCTGATGGAAACGGCGGAGCAGTCTGATATTGATTATCTGATCGTTGCCGATGCCAGCGGGATGATTCTGGCAGACAGCGATCCTCTGCGAATCGGGACCGTCTATGAAACAGATCTGGATATGGGAAAGACAGCCGTTTCCAGAAAGCTTTCCTGGCGTCTGGTTCAAAACAATCAGGGTGCCGATACATTTGAGGTTTATCGAGGGCTCTCTCTGAGCGCCGGTTTCGGTCAGGAATTCACCAATCCTTTCTGCGATCAGTTGGCGTCACCTGAAAAAAAATCTCCCCCGCCTCTGGGGCTTGTCGTCTTCGCGGGTCTAAATATGGCGCCGATCGAGGAAGCCCGCAGGCTGGATATTTTTCGTACGATATGGGGCGCAGTGCTTTTCCTGCTCATTGGTTTGGCCGGGATTGTCTCGCTCATGCTTGCTCATGGCTACCAGGCGGCGCGGAGTTCTCTTTCCCGAATGAGGGTTTTTTCCGACAGTCTTGTCGAAAACATGCCGATCGGGCTTATCGCGATCGATGCCGGGGGAATCCTGAGTGCCTGCAATCGCACAGCGGAGGATATCCTGCATCTGGAGTCCGGGGAGTGTGTAGGGAAGCCCGCGGTTGATGTCATGCCTTTGGAATTAAAAGAGTTTATCCTGCCAGGGGACAAAACGACGTCACCGGTTGACAAAGAGGTAACCTGCACCATGAAGGAAGGTGCGGCGATGACGCTTGAGGTTGTCGCCGCGCCGTTGTGGGAGCACGAAGAGGTCTTTTTGGGAAGCATCGTGATCTTCAGGGACATGACGGAGATAAAACGTCTCGAGGAGGAGTTGGAGCGGGGCAGGCGGCTTGCGTCCCTTGGCGGTCTCGCGGCCGGAGTTGCCCACGAAATCAGGAATCCCCTCAGCTCGATCAAGGGCTTCGCGACGCACTTCCGGGAACGCTTCGTCGATGTCCCGGAGGAGCGCAAAGCGGCCGAGGTGATGATCCGCGAAGTTGACAGAATAAACCGCGTGATCACGCAGCTGATTGAATTCGCGAGGCCCTTGAAAATGAATATGGTTCCCGGTTCATTGCCGGTGGTAATCCGCCATGCACTGGCCTTGATCGAAAAGGAGGCTGCGAAAAGGGGGGTGACCGTTCAGACTGATATACCAACCGGGAAATGGGAAATCTCCCTTGATGCCGACCGGATGACCCAGGTTTTTCTCAACCTGTTCCTCAATGCGCTTGAGGCGATGGAGGGGGGAGGGGAGCTGCGGGTCTCCTTGCTTCGGCAGGAAAAAAAATCAGTGCGGATAGCCGTTTCCGACACCGGAATCGGTATTTCTGCGGTTGATCTTCCCCGGGTATTCGACCCGTATTTCACCACCCGCCCTGCGGGTACGGGTTTGGGATTGGCGATCTGCCACAAGATCGTCGAGGCCCACAACGGAGAGATATTTTTGGAGAGCGAGGCGGGAAAAGGCACGACAGTTGTCTTGATTCTTCCCGGGACGGACTCATGAAAAGTTTTCATAATCCCTTTTCCCCAGGGAGGGACGCGCTCTTTGTCGCGTTCGTGACGAAAAGCGAAAGAAGTGACGGAAAATGACGAATGAAAAGGGCAAAGTTCTGGTGGTCGATGACGATGGTTCCCATCGGGCGATGTTGAAGACCCTTCTGGGGGACTGGGGGTACGCGACAGCGGAGGCGGATGACGGCGAGAGCGCCGTCGCCATGGCGCGCAGCCGCCCTTTTGATCTGATCCTGATGGATGTCCGGATGATAAAGATGTCCGGTATCGAGGCGCTTGAAGGGATAAAGGATTTCAATCCCGCTTTGCCGATCATTATCATGACGGCCTATGCCTCGGTCGAAACGGCGGTTGAGGCGCTGAAGAAGGGGGCGTACGACTACCTGACGAAGCCGCTCGATTTCGACGAATTGCGCCTGACCATGGAGCGGGCGATGGATCACAGCAGTTTAAAGAAAGAAAACCTGATGCTCAGGGAAAAGCTGGGCGACCGTTTCGACCGGAAAAACCTTATCGGCCGTTCCCTGGCAATGAGCCGCCTTCTTGAGACCGCATCGCAGGTGGCGCAATCGGAGGCGACGGTTCTTGTCGCCGGCGAGTCGGGAACCGGAAAGGAGCTGATCGCCGGGTTGATCCATTTTAACAGTTCGCGCCGGGAAAAAACATTCGTCAAACTGAATTGCGCCGCTATTCCCGAAAACCTGCTGGAGTCGGAACTCTTCGGACACGAGAAGGGTGCCTTTACCGGGGCCGACCGGCGCAGGGAAGGGAAGTTTATGCAGGCAAACGGCGGCAGCCTTTTTCTGGACGAGGTCGGAGAGATGCCGCTGGCGATGCAGGTGAAGCTGCTGCGGGTATTGCAGGAGCGGGAGTTGACCCGTGTCGGTGGAAAGGAGGTTCTGCCTATCGATGTGCGCATGATCGCGGCGACGAACCGGGATTTGTTCAGGGACGTAGCCGCGGGCCGCTTTCGTGAAGATCTTTTCTACCGGCTGAACGTCGTCACCCTCGTCATCCCCCCGCTCCGGGAAAGAGTGGAAGATATTCCGCTGCTCGCCCAGGAGTTTCTTGCGGGGTTTTCCAAAAAGAATCACAAAAGCATCAATGGATTCACGCCAAGGGCCATGGATCGTCTGCTTCATTATCCCTGGCCGGGCAACGTCCGCGAACTCATGAACGCGATAGAACGTGGCGTTGTCCTTGCCCATGGCGATTACCTCGATGAGGGGGATATTTCCCTGCTTAACTTTGCCGAAAACGGCGCGGTCATAGCCGAGAATGAAACGTTTTCTCTTCAGGAGGCGGAGCGGGAGACAATACTGCGGACACTTGCCTCCGCGGGCGGAAACAAGAGCGAGGCGGCCCGCAGATTGCAGATTACCAGGAGGACGCTCCATAAAAAACTCAAAAAATATGGAATGATGTAGCCTAAGTCAGACAAACCCTTAACTTACGATATGAACCCAACAAAGGAAAAATACACCTGCAGAGACTATCGTGAAGAGATGATTCTCCTCGGCCTCAGGAGAAGACTGAATCAGGCGGATCTCGGTGTCGATGAACGAAAAGAGATCATCAAAGAGATAGAAAATATCGAGAAACAGATGGGAATGTAGATTTATTGACCATCATGTCCTGGCACCGGATGAAAAGCGGATTTTTTCGCCCTGCCCCCTTCAGCCTTCAGTCTAAACGGCCTCAGCCTGACTGTGCCATCAGAATTCCACGCCTCGCTGGGCCTTGATGCCGTTGTCGAATCCGTGCTTGACCACCTTTATCTCCGAGACCGTGTCGGCCATATCAATCAGCCCCTGCGACGCCCCGCGGCCGGTCATCACGACGGTTATGCCGGGGGCCGCCTGGCGCAGGATGGCGAGGACAGCTTCTTCGCAAAGGAGATTCAAAAAGACCGCCACGCAGACCTCGTCGAGGATCACCAGGCCGAACCGGCCGGTATGGAGATATTCAGCCGCCTTCTGGAGGCCCTCCTTGGCTGCCCGGCAGTGGTCAGCGAAGCGGGGATCTGCAGGACGGGGGACGAACCCGGCGCCGGTCATGGTGATTTCGACGTTCTCCATTTTTTTCAGCGCCGCGTATTCGCCTGTTTCTGTGTCCGATTTTACGAACTGGATAACGGCGACCGGAATGCCGTGTCCATGCGCCCGGAGTGCCATTCCCAAAGCGGAGGTGGTCTTTCCCTTCCCGTCGCCGGTGAAAATCAGTATCCTGTTTTTATCGCTCATTTTGTATCTCCCTTTTTGCAGTAATGATACGTCGTTACGTTAGTGCAGCCGGTTTTTGCTGTCAAGGGAAATATCGCCGCTCACAATCGCTGTTGAAATATCAAAAATGCAGGTTTATAGTGAGGGCGTTGTTCCGAGGACAGATAAACTGAATGCATGAGATGGTCTTGCAGGGGCAGGATCATTCACTTGGAAAAGGAGCGAAATGCGGATATTTGTTGATGCGGATGCCTTCCCGAACGTGATCAGGGATGTGCTGGTGAGGGCCGCGGCGCGCCTGAATGTGCCGCTGTGTTTTGTGGCCAATAAACCGGTGCGGGGTGGGAAAGAGGCAAACATTGCCGTCGTTCAGGTTTCTGCCGGCCCCGATGTCGCCGATGATCACATTGTCGAGCTTGTGCAAGTGGGCGATCTGGTGATTACAGCCGATATCCCGCTTGCCGATCGGGTGATTGCCAAAGGGGCCTTTGCGATTGATCCCCGGGGGAAACTTTACACACAGGATAATATTAAGAACAGTCTGGCCATGCGCGATTTATTCAAGGAATTACGGGATTTGGGGATGATTGAGGGTGGACCGGCAACATTCAGCAAGATGGACCGCCAGACATTTGCCAACCAGCTTGATCGCATCTTGACCCGCCAGTTGAAAGCGGAGCTTAATGCTCACAAAGCAGAGCTTAATGTTCATAAAATCGAAAAAGCAGGGTCGTAAACAAGGCAGGGCGTCGAAAAACAGTCGGATTCTCAATAATAAAAAAGCCCCTCCAAAAGGGGAGGGGCTTTTTGTTGAAAAAAAATGAAAGACTGATCTTACAGCTTGCGTACATCCGCTGCTGCGGGGCCTTTGGGGCCGGCAACAACGTCGAAGCTTACCCGATCGCCTTCAGACAATGATTTGAAACCCTCTGCCACAATGGCGGAATGATGTACGAAAACATCCGTGCCATTGTCCTGTTCGATAAAACCGAATCCCTTTGAATCATTGAACCACTTTACTTTTCCTTCAGACATCTCTACTACTCCTTTGTTTGGGGTTCCTGCTGGGAACCATGCAATTATGCCGACTCATTCGGCCTGCCGCCCGTTTTGCGCACAAAAAAACCACACTTGCCAGATTATCTGGTCTGTGCGGCTAACTTTTTCGTACTTTACTAAAAACAAAAACGTGCTGCACATCAAGTGGAAAGCATGATAAAGGATATCGCATGGAAATGCAAGCTATTTTTTATATTAATTTTCGGGGCATCAATACGAGGTCCGACTGTTACGCTTGATCGAGGCTGCAGGAGCAGGCATGTTTGCCAGTGGAGGAATATGGGATTAATCTGGATGAATGGGGTTTCGGTCAGTTTTGGCGGGCCGCTGCTTTTGGAGGGCGCAACAATGCAGATAGAAGCGGGCGAAAGGATTGGCCTTTTGGGAAGGAACGGTTCGGGCAAGTCCACTCTTATGAAATTGCTGAGGGGCGATGTTAGCCCGGATTCCGGCGAGATCATCAAGAATGGGGAGGTGCGGATCGCCATGCTCCCCCAGGATGTTCCCGACGACCTGCCGGGGACGATATATGATGTCGTAGCTTCCGGCGGCCGGGGACATCTGGAGATGCTTCGGGAATACCATGATCTCACCGCTCTTTTGTCCCAAGGGGGCGATGAGGGTCTGCTGAAAAAGCTTGAACTGGTTCAGCGCCGGCTGGAGGCCTCCGGCGCCTGGAGGTATCATCAGCAAGTGGAAGCGGTGCTCTCCCGGACCGATCTGGACGAGAATGCCGAGTTCGGGTTTCTTTCCGCAGGCATGAAACGGCGGGTATTGCTGGCCAGGGCCCTGGTGAACGAACCGGACCTCCTGCTTCTTGACGAGCCGACAAACCATCTGGATATCAACGCCGTGCTCTGGCTCGAAGATTTTCTGCTGAGTTTTGAAAAAACACTGCTGCTGGTGACTCACGATCGGGCATTTCTCCAGCGGGTGGCGACACGCATTGTGGAGATCGACCGGGGGCGGCTGATGTCGTTTCCCTGTAATTATAACGCGTATCTCGAATGTCGTCAGGCCCTGTTGGCCGCCCAGCAGAATCAGGATCAGGAATTTGACAAAAAACTTGCCCGGGAAGAGATCTGGATCAGGCAGGGAATCAAGGCCCGCCGCACCCGTAACGAGGGCAGGGTTAGGGAACTGATGCAGCTGCGCCAGGAACGGGCGCAACGCCAGGAGCAGACCGGCAATGTCCGGCTGGCGATTCAGGATGCAAAACGAAGCGGC
>Ga0208373_1000765_pt1 | contig 50366 bp, 41 predicted proteins | sample RifOxyC2_FD_184036 | JGI IMG/M metagenome (GOLD analysis project Ga0208373, IMG submission 184036) | Soil microbial communities from Rifle, Colorado - Rifle Oxygen_injection C2 (SPAdes) | ecosystem: Environmental > Terrestrial > Deep subsurface > Rock core/Sediment | place: Rifle, Colorado...
ATCATGTCGGCAGTCGGACGTACATATAGTGCCGCATAAACCCACATAAATAGCTGAAATAACAGCAAAAATACCGCAGGTATCCACACCCAACGATCCGTCCAATAAACTTTAGGATATCTAAACATAAACACCGATATTTTAGCATGTCTTTGCGCCCTTGACAAGTTAGCCAAATTAGAATACAATAAGCCTACTTTTTACCATTTAAGTATTCAATTATGTCACATAAAAAAGCGGGTGGCTCTACCCACCTAGGCCGTGATTCCGTCGCGAAGCGCCTAGGAGTAAAGAAGCATGACGGAGAAGTTATCAAAGCTGGCATGATTATCGTGAAACAACGCGGTACAAAAATCAACGCTGGCAAAAATGTTATGCGTGGTGGTGATGATACTCTATTTGCACACGTTGCAGGTAAAGTAAAATTCTCCAGTCACAAACGCCGTCGCTTTGACGGATCTCTAAAGTCTGCTCAATACGTAAGTGTTGTAGAAGAAGCAGCAAAATAAATTGTATTTTAAAAAGCCCATCACATTGATGGGCTTTTTTGTTTACATAAATCTTTATAATAAGTTTGTAATCAATGCGATCATTATTTCTTTGTCCTTTGGGTTGCTTTCAGCTATTAACAATGCTAGCGCCACTAAAGCATTTTCATTGATCTTCTTTTCACCCTTATTATTAAGTAATATTTTATTTTGTGTTAAAAAAACTATAAACAAAAATGAAGCGCTCCGTTTGTTACCATCCACAAACGGATGATCTTTAATTAAAAAATACAAAAGATGGGCGGCTTTTTGTTCTAAGCTAGGATATATTTCATGACCACCAAATGATTGATGTATGCTTCCAAGAATTGCTTTTAGCGCCTCTCCTCTTTCTTGTCCAAATATATCTGTCGCTTCTTTGATAGCAACTAATTTATTTTTTAATTTATTTATATACTCTAAAGCATTTTCATATGTAATAACATGCGCCTTTTTTATTATCTTCTTTTTTAACTCCAATTTTCTCTGGTCATATTTTTGTAATAATATCCAAGAGTTGGCATATTCTGTGATTACTTGTAAAAGCCCTGTGGCCTCACTTTGATTTAACAAATTGTGGTTCATTGCCGTTTTCAATAGACTGACGGCTTTTTCTAATTCTTTTAATTTAAGCTCTTTGCTTTCTTTTAGGCGTTTTTCGTTAATAGTAAAACCGTCTAATATGTGGTGTCGTAAAACCTGTGTCGCCCAAATGCGAAATTGGGTGGCACGAGAAGAATTAACTCGATAACCTACAGAAATTATAACGTCTAAATTATAGAATTTTACAGGCTTATCTGAATTAGCAATGTGCAAAAAATGCACATTGCTTTTTTCACTTAATTCAGCGGTTTCAAAGATATTTCTCAGATGTTTTGTAACCACGCTACGTTCTATACCAAACAATTGAGAAAGTTGAGCCTGCGAAAGCCAAACCGTCTCATCCCGCAACACTACATCAACCTTATTATCCCCTTTTGGCGAAGTATAAATAACTATTTGTTTATTTTCCATATTATTTTAATTACAATGAAATGCAAATATATTGTACCACACTATATTGCCGACGGAGTATCCGTTGCAAACGCAGGCAACCACAAAATTGGATCCCAAAAAGTTTTCACATTCATAAAATTTCTGGTATCCATATTGTTAAAATATAGATCTGGCAATGTGTCGAGGCCGTGATAAAAAATACCAGTATCCAAATTCATCAAATTGGTATTATTCAGCATAAGGCTACCACTATTCATTTTTATTCCATTAGTATTTTCAAAAGCTGGTTTTGTGCCAATATATCCAATAGAACTATTATTTATTCCAACTGTTGAATTATTTATTTCCATGATATTACCTGGTGCCTTACCACCAAGCAATTGACTGTTTTGCACATCAAGTCCCCCATTATTTACAACTATTGTTCCCTCAAACGGATCGTTCCATACTGAACCACGCCCACCTGAAATATTTACATTCTTGAAATCACCATTACCACCATCAAAAATAATTCTCCCCCAATAATAATTGGTGAGCTGTTGAATTGGTGAAATTGAAATCGGCTCATCTTCTGTGCCATTTAAATTCAATACCCCTTTTACGGTAATATTTGAATATTCTGGCATTTTAATACTTGTCCCAGCAGATACATTTACCGTCACACCCGGTTGAATGGTAATATTTTGCCAGGTCAGAGGAATATCTTTATTAACCGTAAGATCCGTCGCAATTACCGCCTGATCAATCGCGATATTATTATTGGTATTATTGCTAAAATTTATTTGCGACATTTTTGGCCAAATATTTTTCACATATACTGGTCCGTTGATATTTGTAAAATTACTTAGACCAACATTTTCCAATTCTAAATTACCGTCCATATTTTCAACCGCCAACAACCCATTTTTAAAATTTGTATTTTTAATTACCAAATTGGATTTTGTTGAATATATATTTGAATCACCATTATCATTAAAAATTGAGTTACTAATATTTAATGTCGCACCCTCACTTCGAATTGCTTGAGACACAAATGGATCGTAAGTATTACTACCTGGAGCTTTAAAGGCTTTACCAGCATATCGCATTTCCAAACCAGTTAGATTGATAGTTGAACTTGCATACAACATTAAGCCCTGCCAATCTTTTGATTGCAAACTTCCTGAACGAGAACCATAGATTGTTTTATTTAGTTCGGTAGCAAAATTAATATCACGACCAGAGGTCATTATTACTTTATCGTCGGTTGTTCCATTAACATTCAAATTTCCTTTTGCATCAATTTTTGAATCAGTGTAAGCCGCTTTGATTATTACTCCCGGATCAATATTTAATGTTTTTCCAACTGGAATTTCATAATATGTTAAGATGTATGGAAAATCACTTTTTTTAATTGTGCGAACGGCATCATCCTGGCGACTTTTTAAAACAATCGAGCCAAAATTTGATTGCTTTGGTGAACCATTAAGCGGAGTACCGTCTCCCCCTCCATCAACTTTGCCTTCCCAACGTGGACCAATATTTGTCTGCCAATTTGTAGACGTATTCCCGGATATTAGCGAATTAATTTTCTCCATTGAAGAATAAGAGGCGGATGATCCAGCAAACCAACCCGCAGTATTTTCTACTTCGTCCACAAGTTGATTATTTCCATCTAACAACCGAAGACGCTCCCCACTATTTTTCATTGCCGTATAATAAATAGTATCCGCCGAAATTTCATTGACAGTGCGGTCGTCCGTGCGTTCAAATAAATAATATCCATTTTTAGGAATAATGCGGTTAATTGTTTTAACTGTAGTAACTTCTTTATCGCCAATCATTAATTTCCACCAATGAGACGTATTGTTTGCGGGAAATAAATTTATATCCTGATCGGTGTTGTTGTATAGTTCGATATATTCATCTTCACTAGTGCCTGCTGAGGTGCCAGCCCAAGCAATTTCGTTGATTACTACGTCTGGGGCGGGTGGTAATGGTTCTGCTGTTGGATATGGAGTTACAGGGGTTGTTGTGGTTGTTGTAGTGGTCGCTGAAGTAGTAGACGTACTAACTTCGACTGTCGTGGTTGTGATTAGAGTGGATGTTGTAGTTTCGATGGTAGAAGTTGAGATATCTATTGTAGTGGTGGTGGAAGTTGGAGTGGAAACTACATCTATAGTTGTTGTGGCCAGATCTGTGGTTGTGGTAGTAGTTTCAACTATCGGGGTTGAAGTAGCTACTATTTCTGTCGAAGTGGTTGAAATGGCTGAGGTTGGAACAGTTGTTTCTACAATAATCTGTTCAACAATTGGTGCGGCGGCTTGGTTGCTACTACCGCCACCACTGGAATAATTTTTTGCTATAGTTGTTGGAGTAGAATATAATATCGTTGGATTAGTTGGTGGTTGTACTAGTGGTGGTGTTATTGGCGGTGTTTGGTCTTGTGGTGGAATTATAGCAATTGTTTTATTGGAAATTACCGGAGTTTTTATAACGGGAACATTTTTTATATCTTCTGTGGTTTCTATATTGTTATTATTATCTACAGGAATTGAATCATTATTTTGACCAGAGGTAAGTTGATCCGTTAGCGTTTGTGATTGAGCGGAATTATAAATATTTTCTGCCACAGAAATTATTTTTCCCACTCCATTGTTTAATATTCCGCCAAATCCAACTCTAAAAAAAGGCACTTTTTCTTTTTCATTTTTTTGAGTTTCAGCGAGGAATAATTTTATAGTGTTGGCACTGTAGCCGATGGCTTTTGGGAGGAGGTGGGAGGTGTATGAAGAAAGAACAATACCATCTTTAATCGGATCTAAAGATTTTTTATTATTATCTATGTTTGATAATTTGTTTCGCCAATTAAGTTCGCCTTCATCTATATATAATAAATACTGTGAATTATTAACATCATTTGTATAATTACCAAAATAATTATTACCGCTTTTAGTTTGTAACAAATCTCTTTTATTTATTTCTAAAATATTATATTTATTACTTTCAATAGTCTTATCACTATAAAAATTACCATTAGAATACTTAGCGGCTTCATCAAAAATATCTTCTAAACTATTTTTATTAAATACTTCGCCTTTAACATCTTTGCTTACTTTATCCCAATTATTTTTTACATAATTTTCATAGGAATCTGGCGGCACTGCATGAATACTATCACGCGTATGTGCCGGTATCAACATGTCAGACACCAAATGAACATTGTGTCCCAAACCTTTAAACGCTAATTCAAAATTTCCTTTACGATAATCATTAACAGCTCTCTGCCAACTATTATCTCCACGTGAAAATTCTTTCTGACCACCAGGATTTTTTGCCCAAACTTTGGCAGAATCATGTTGATTTACAAACCATAAGCCACGATTGTAAACTGGATCGTAAAAATGATTTAACCAACGAGTTGGCTCATCCTCTTCAATTGCACCAGTTTTAATCCAATTAAATTGTTCAGCGGTAATTTTTTGAGCATTATTTTGATTATACAATTTTACTGCCAAACCAGCGATGCCTGGATGAGCAATATTGGTGTCATAACAAAAAACTTGACGTACTAACGTCAAGTTTAAAATAAATACAAAAATAATAAAAACAAAAAATCGACAATAATTATTCCCTCCCTTTTTCATATATTGATATTATTAATTATAAAAACTAATTTATAAAAAAATAATTATAAAGATTTAATATACCAAATTCCACCCGTGGTTTTTGTAAAATTAATCGAATGACCAAATTTTTTCCCATTATTTATGGTAGAAAAAGAATATGTAGACTCCCAACTATTTTCAGTTTCCTTTACAATTTTAGTATCCAAATCATTAACCATTTGTTTTAACTCACCAGTTTCTTTTAATTTAATCAACCCTTCTTTCATCCTCACCCTATCTCCCACCCGAAAACAACAATTCACCGCCTCATCAAAATCCTCTTTTTTCAAAGCGGCCAAAAATTTAGCGTGTGTTTCTTCTGGCGTCTGAATATTTGGTGCCAAATTTTCTGGATTTTGTGGGTACATAGCTTCAAGCTGTGTACTACTATAATCTGAAAATGGAAAATCCGGCCTTGCGGTACCGGACAACACTCTCGCCTGTTTTCCCAAAAACCAACTATAAGCGCTAAAAATAGCGATTAAAGCCAAAACTACTACCCCCAACCATATCGCAATTTTATTACGCATAGTCATTTGTGAGTTAAGAAATAAAAATTTTATAAAAAAAATCTCGGTAGCATTTTGCCAATCCGAGATTTCGTTCCCCCTCATATACTCATTGCTATAACTATTATATCACAATTTTATTTTCCTCTCGAATATTCCTGTGGATAACTTTTTTTATTCCACTCCCCACTCCTTTTTTAGATCTTTGATACCAACTTCTAGTTTTACTTTAGGAATCCAACCGAGCGACTTCTTTGCCTTTGATATGTCCGCTTTAGCACGTTTCATTTCTCCTGATCTATCGGAAATCCGCACACTTTTACCACCGATATATTTTGCAATTTGATTTACGCTAGTCTCAACTCCTGATCCAATATTTATAGCATCACCATTTTTAAGTTTTGAATTCCAAGCCGCAATATTAGCATCCACCACATCACTCACATGGACATAGTCTCTGGTCGCCTTTCCCGTTCCAACAATAGACATCGGCTTCCCTTCTTTTTTTAGCTGCAAAAAGGCTGGAATTACAAGTGGATATGAACCTTGTCCCGTTTTACGTGCACCATATACATTAAAATAACGCAAACAAACTGTTTCTATTCCATACAACGACGAAAACAATTGACAATACTTCTCTCCTATTAATTTATGTAAACCATATGGACTTAATGGCAAAAAAGAACAATCTTCCTTAATCGGCATCGCCTGTACATTTCCATAAACAGCTCCAGATGAAGTAAAAATAACTTTTTTAACTTTATTTTTCCAAGCGGCAGTCAAAACATTTAATGTACCAGTCACGTTTATCTCATGAGTAGAAATCGGATCTTCTACTGAAATTTGCAACCTTGGATCGGCGGCTAAATGAAAAACAACTTCAACTCCTTTAAAGTATTTTGAAATCGTTTTGTAATCACGAATATCTGATTCAACAAATTTTGCCTTTTTATTTACAAATTCCTTTTTACCAAGCATTAAATTATCTATCACGACTACCTGGTGACCGAGAGATACTAATTTGTCAGTTAAATGCGAACCAATAAAACCTGCCCCGCCAGTAACAACTATCTTTGACATATTATTTTTTTCCTTTTAAAAATGGACTTCCCACTGCGATGATATCATAACCTAAATTCTGCAATTCATCAAATTGAGCAGACAACATACGACGGCCGTCCATGATTAAATATGGAGCTGGACAATCAATTTTAATGATTTCACCAAGCGCTCTAAATTTAGGCCAATCAGTCAAAATCATACAGGCATCCGTTCCGGATAGTACTTCTTTTTCTGAACCATGATAACTTATTTTTTCAAACCTCTGATCTTTTGCTGGATCAAATAAGCTCATAAACATTGGCATGGCAGCTGGATCATAAATTTTAATTTTTTCAACACCCTCATCTACTAAATGACGCACAATATCAATGGCTCCAGAATTACGAATATCATTGGTATCTTGTTTGAAAGCCACTCCTAGAACAGCCACGCTCTTTTTTGACCAATTAAAGTTTGCTTCTCTTTTAGACCGACTAAAAAAATTATCGCGCTGAAAATTATTAGACATTAATGTTTGACGTACGTATGCCGCACTTACCCCAACCTCTTCCAATTGATGCGCTAAAGAAGCCGCATCTTTGATAAAACAACTACCACCACAATAAACACTGTCGTAGAAACCCCAACTACCGATTCGATCATCACTAATCAAAACTTTTCTTAAATTTTCAAAATTAATTTTTGAAAAAGATTCACATACTCGCCCAACTACATCAAAGGTAGTGGTAACCCTGTTGAACAATAAATAATTTGCTAACAATTTTCCAGCTGCGGCTTCCTGAGGATTGGTCTCCAAATATTTAATACTAGGGGAATTTAAAAATCTTGCATACACTTGACGCATAATTTTAAAATCCTCCTCCTTTTCAGCACCTACTACTACTCTATCTGGTCGTACCGAACCTTCGATAGCTTTTCCTTCAACAAGAAATTCCGGATTGGAAACTACACCGAAATTTTTGACACCATGTTCAAGCATAATTCGATTGGTCTCATCAATCATGTTGACTGGCACTGTACTCTTATTAATTATGACAATATATTTCTCTTGCAAACCATTATTCCTTTTTAATAAATTCTGCGCCAGCTTTTCAGCCGCAATGTAATAATAAGTCAAATCCGATTCACCTTCGGCACCATATTTTTCAGGTGTTGGCAAACACATAAAAATCGCATCAGTTTCATTTAGATTGTCTATTACATTTTGATAATCGGCAGTAAACGAAATAGTATCTTTATTTTTTATCAACATTTCCCCCAAGCCATCTTCAAATAGACAGGATTCAATCATCTCAATATTATTTGATCCCAGTTTTTTAATTTTTTCCTGATCAATATCGTATAATAAAACATCGTGTCCAGAATCAGCCATTACAGCCGCCGAACAGGTACCAACAAATCCAGATCCAATATATAAAATTTTCATAATTTATTAAATTACACTTTTAAAATATGCAATTGTTTTCAGAAGACCTTCCTGTAATTTTATTTTTGGCTCCCACTTTAAAATTTCCTTAGCCAAAGAAATATCAGGACATCGTCGTGTAGGATCGTCAACTGGCAGATCATTATAAACTAATTTACTTTTTGATCCAGTCAGTTCAATTACTTTGTGAGCCAATTCACTAACTGTAAACTCGTCAGGATTACCCAAATTAATTGGCCCAACTGTATTTTCATCACTAGCCATCATTTTTATAAATCCACCCACCAAATCATCTACATAACAAAAACTACGCGTTTGACTACCGTCGCCATAGATTGTAATATCCTCGCCTTTTAATGCTTGTATTATAAAGTTTGAAACTACTCGTCCGTCATCGGGCGCCATGTTTGGACCATAAGTATTAAAAATTCTGACCACTTTAATTTTTAAATCATGAGTTCGATAATAATCAAAAAATAAAGTCTCCGCACAGCGTTTACCTTCATCATAGCAGGCACGTGGACCGTCTGGATTTACATTTCCACGATAACTTTCTTTTTGAGGATGTTCAATCGGATCGCCGTAAACTTCTGAAGTGGATGCCTGAAAAATTTTAGCATTTTTTGCACGTGCTAAACCCAGTATATTAATTACACCGACCGTATTGGCTTTGATTGTTCGAATAGCATTGTTTTGATAGTGTACAGGCGAGGCTGGACAAGCTAAATTGTAAATTTCATCAATGCTTTCATCAATAAATAACGGATTAATAATGTCGTGTTCAATGAATTTAAAGTTGCTATTTCCTAAAAAAGGATTAATATTTTCTTTTGAGCTAGTCAAAAAATTATCTACACAAATAATCCTATTTCCTTCGTCCAATAATCGTACACACAAATTCGAACCAACAAATCCAGCTCCTCCGGTAATTAAAATAGTTTTCATATAAAATATTGTTTAATTTTTGACAACAATCTTCTGATAATAAAAAAATGTGGCACCGTCAAACCGTTCTCTAACCAAGCTAATTTTAATTCATTCCAACCCTTTAAACGCTGTTTAAAACCACTAGCACTAAATCCGCCTTCACGCATACAGACTAAAGTTTGATCTAAATATTTCACTACTATGTTTTTATTCAAAAACCTCAACATCAATTCATAGTCTGCAGCAATTTTAAATTTCAAATTAAAATTGCCAAAATTATCGTACAATGCTTTTCTTACAAAAAATGTTGGATGTGGCATTATCCAACCAGAAACTAATTTTTTAACATTAAACTCTCCCGCCTTCCAATAACGAATACATTTCTTTGTATTATCTCTCTGAACATATTCAATATTCCCGTAGCAAGCATCGACTTTATTTTTTTGAAAAACTTCCATTATATTTTTTAATACACTATCATTGGAAAAAAAATCATCCGAATTTAAAATTCCTATTATATCTCCTGATGCCAACCCAACACCCTTATTCATGGCGTCATAGATACCTTTGTCTGGCTCGGAAATATACTTAGTTATTTTGTCTTTATATTTATTTATAATATCTAAAGTACCGTCTTTCGAATCACCGTCAATAATTATATACTCCAAAGAATCGCATTGCTGAGCAATGACGCTTTTTATAGTATCTTCAATAGTCTTTACGCTATTGAAACAAACTGTAATTATTGATATTTTCATAACTTTTAAAAAAACCATTTAGCTACCGACAAAGCCCCTTGCTTCCATGGCACCCGATGAGAAACGCCAGATTTACCCTCAAAATTATCAAGGTTCGACAAATACCATTCATAATTACGAATTAGCGCCTGCTTATTAGAAAATTTTGGACTATATCCTAAAAATTTCTCTGCTTTTTCAATGGAAACAAAACTATCTTTACTTGCCGTTTCATAAACCCACTTATAAAGTGGTGACAATCTCATCATTTCTAATATGCGTAAACACCAAATCATGGGAGCCGCTGGAAAGCCGATTATTTTTTTACCAAATCCAGCTTTGTTGAGCACAGCTTGGTAATCTTCTTTCATGGTTGTAAAATCTTTAGCTCCAATATTAAATATGTCATTCACCTTATCCTTTTCTAAAGTAGCACACAGATATATTGCTTCACACAAATCTTCGACATCCAATAGTTGATATCTATTTTTACCATCACCAATCATTGGAAAATTTTTACCATCTTTCGCCCAATCATAAAAAAGTGCAAACACACCGAGTCTCTCTGGACCGACAAAAGACTTAGGTCTGATTATAGAAACGGATAAACCTTTTTTTTGATATTCCAAACAAACTTTTTCGGCTTGTATCTTTGCCTCTCCATAAGGACCCACTCCAATTAAATTGTCTGATTCAAATAGTGGATGGTGATCGGGAATCCCATAAACAGCTGTTGAAGAAATATGAATAAATCTTTGAACACTGTGCTTGAACGCACTCTCTACAACATTCGTGGTACCCTGAATATCTGTACTAAATATCTCTTCTTTTGTGTATAAAGGTAGTGCAGCAGCACAGTGCACCACAACATCAATTCCTTCCATGCATTTATCTACCATTTTACGATCTCGAATATCACCAAGCACAGCATCAATTTTATTTTTTTCAGGATAATCAAACTGAACAATATCCAAAGTTCTAACAGAGTGATTTCTTGCAAGTAAATAACGCGTTAAATTGATACCAAGAAATCCAGAACCTCCGCTTATTAAATATCTCGACATATATTATAACTAAATATAAATTATGAAAAACATATAAATTACCCAACTAACAATACTACCAAAAACTATTTTATCAGCAAATATTAACTTTTCAGGATATTCAATTTCAGCTGACGAATATATCAAATATAAATATCGAAACACACCCAGAACAACAAAAAAAATTGAATACACTACTAAATCGGGATGGTCACCCAAATGAAAACCTAGAATGCTGTAAAGACCATAAGACGCGATCACCAAGCTACTAGAAACTGATAGTAATTGTCTTAAAAAATCATTACTATAATACTGCAAAACAACTCTTTTGTGAAGTTGACCTTGTTCACCTAGTCGTTTACCGATAATCACTAATAAACTAGCAAAAAAAACACACAGAATCAGCCAACTTGATATAGGTGTAGATGTAGCGAAACCACCTATCAATATCCTCAATAAATAAAATACTGAGACAAGTAAAACATCAAAAACTACTATATGTTTAATTCTGTAGGAGTATATTAAATTTAAAAATACATAAATTAATAGAAGTGGAATTGCTTTTGGAATAAAAATATAAGCCAAAATAATTCCGATAGAAAAAATAAAAGTAGCCATAAAAATAGCTGCTTTTATCGATATCTTACCAGAAGCGATTGGACGATATTGTTTTTTGGGATGATTTTGATCAGTTTTTTTATCAAAAATATCATTGACTATATAAACTGTACTGGCAATGAAACAAAAAACCACAAAAGATAAAGATGCTTGCCAAATTTTATCCTTTCCAAAAAAATCTTGTGCAAAAAATATTGGCACAAAAACCAAGAAATTTTTAACCCATTGTTTAGGTCGTAATAATGTTAAATAAGCCATATATTTTTAACTAAGTAAAAAACCACATCATCAAACAAATAAATAACTTTAACTAAAAAACTATCATCATTAGATCTCAATCTTCTAACCATAACAAAACGCGCACCAATCCTTATAGCAAAAAGGCCATCTGTTAAAAATTTATCACCAATTACCAAAAATGGTAAACTCCTATCGTTTTTAATAAATTTTAAGATTTTAACATTTGGTTTTTTGTGTGGTATGTTCAAACAAGCAACTCCTGTAGCCAGAGTAATTTTATCAAATCTTTCAAAATTATTGTTATTTGAACAAAAATAAATTTCGTTGGATTTAGTTAATTCAATAATTTTTTCCAATATTTTATCGTCAATAAAATGTTGGCCATCATTAGTCACCGTACCATCGATATCCAAAAATATTAAATTATCATTACCAACTGTGTCGGAATTTAATTCACTGAAATTGTTTTTTAATACAACAAAACCATTTTTTAAAATTACTCTTCTAAATTCAATTAAAAATAAAACTATCGGCAATAACAACGGTATATAATGTCTCTCATAAGCAAAACCTATCAAAAATGGCGCGGAATAGAAAAATATAAATCCTAAAAATAATATTGCCAGCACTTTTAACTCTTTGACTTTACTTTTTAAAAAAAACAAAGATACTGCTAAAGTGAGAAAGAACAAAAATCTTTGTATCACCATGAAAAATGTACCAAAGTATTTCAAAACTCCATCATAACGCTTTCCTCCCCACTCGATTCCAAATGGTCTTACTTCAAAAAAGAACGTTCCGGTTTTTATAAATGCTGATTTTATAAAGATCGCTGGATTTTTTTTAATAAATTCTTTAGCTTTAACTGTGTAATAATTATCTAATTCCCATTCATTAGTCATATTAAGTGGTGCTTCTACCATACCTTTCTGATCTAGAATATCCAAATTATATTTAGGATAATATTGTAACGTGTATTGATTATTTCCCTTATACAAATTCCACCCATTCCAGGAAGATGACATTGTAAACCGCCCACTATTAACATAATTAAAACTTGACCATAAAATTACAAACAAAAACAACAACAGATATTGAATTATTAATGAACGCATTTCTCTATGGCGAATAAAATATAATAATGGCAAAAATAAAGATAAATAGGTTAGTGAACTTTTAATAGAAAACAACAAAATAACCAAAAACCCAAAAACAACTGACTCTATATTTGTTTTTCCTTGGCCATTGCTATTTTGGTGAAATAACAATAAATAGGAAACTAATGCTAATATTATCATTACATACGGCTCTTCGTAATCGAGATTAAATCCATGTAAAATAAACTGCGGGGTTATGAGTACAAAAAGAATTAATAACAAAGAGAAATAATTTAAATTTTTTGTTAATATATTTTTAAAAATATAAATCAACGATAAACCAACAATAATATTTTTTACAAATAACAGCACAACAAGTTTTGAAGATACAAATGACAGCAAGTACAAAAATAGTGGGACAAACGGAAAACGGTGGGCATGAAAACAAACGGTGGGACAAACTTCATATCGACCAGTACTAATCAGACTGGTTACTAATTCACCAAAACCATAATACATATTGGATATACTCTTGCCTGACAAATGCAGATATTTAACTAACACAAAAGAAACTAACAATACATACAATAACATCACAATATAAATATATGATGGTTTGAATAAAAGATTAATACGTTTTTTGATATTTATTAACGAAAAAATCATATTTTATTTTTTGAATCAATGACCTCCTGATATAAATCGCAATATTGTTTAGAAACATTTTTTAAATCAAATTTCACCATCGCAGACTCTCTTATTGTATTAGAAAAAAAATCAAAGTTTTTTAATGACCAATTAATTCCAACAGCTAAACTAGATGGATCAAATGATTTTGCCAACCAACCAGTTACTTTGTGTTGAATCATATCTGGCATGCCGCCTATATCAAATGCCACTACTGGAATATTACAAGCCATAGCTTCAACTACCATATTTGATAAATTCTCTTGCAAAGATGGCATTACCAAAACATCCGCTGCGGAATATGCCGCCATTAACAAATTTTCATTATTTATCTCGCCTAAATAATGCACTTTAAAATTTTTAATAACATCAGAATTATTTTTATTTTTTTTACCAAAAACTAATAACTCAAAATCATTAGCTAACAAATAATCAAGTGACTGTAAGAAAAGATCGTAACCTTTTCTTTTGTCTTTATCAACTTGAACTGCACCAAATAGAACAATTTTTTTATCTAGAGGTAAATTTAATTTTTTTCTAGCAACTTGTTTACCAACTGGTTTAAAAAAATTAAAATCTAACCCATTTGGAATCACCCGAATATCTTTGCCTTTTAAAAGTGAACTACTACGAGCACACTCAGCCAACCAATTGCTTGGAGCAACAAAATGTATGTTTAAATCTTTCCAAGATTTTTCTTTTCTTTTCAAAATATTATAAGATAAATCATTGCCATTGTTTGAACCTAATAATGGACAACTACCACATGATTCTTTAAAACGACCACAATTATTATCATAATGACACCCTCCTGTAAAAGCCCACATATCATGCATAGTCCAAATTATCGGCGATTTAAAACTAGCAAGTCCCTCTATATTTATAAAACCACTATTAATCCAATGTAAATTAATTATATCTGGATTTAAAATATTAATTTTTTTTATCACTCTGGATGGAACTAAACCTACGGAAAAAATTTCTTTATTCCAACCTGGGTGTTTTAATAATATCAAATAATCTAATGCTTGTTTTAAGCGTGCAAAAATTTTACCCACTAATCCAGATTGGCCGAAAACATTTGTATCCTTAGATAATTTACGTAACACAAACATGGAAGAGTCATTTCCTTTTTCTTTTAACCCCTGATGTAAACGATATGCCGCTCTTGCCGCTCCACCTCGTGTATCGTAAGTATTAATAATTGCCACCTTCATATATAATTAAACTTTTTTTCTAAATAATAGAAATATTTTTTTTGCATATTTATAAAGGCCAACCTTCTTTAGTATCCATATATATACAAACCTAGAAGAAAAAAGACCGAACACTTTTCTGTTTGTAAATTCGTCAGCATCTACATTTCGCACAATTGTACTAGGATGCACTAAAGGAAAAGATAGCTCTTGCCTCTCTATTATCATTTCTTTTATTATTATATTTGTATGTGTCGCTTGATTACCAAAACCGATATTTTTTACCAAATTCACATTTGGAATACAAGAAAGACCGGAATTATATAGAACACAATAAAACCAAGAAAAATCCCATGTATCAACTCTGCCAAAAATAACGTCTTTAAAATTACTAATCCAATAGAGTTGATCACCAGGTGCTTTAAAATATTTATTAATAATATCTTTTTTTTCAAATTCAGAAAAAGTCGACATCGTAAGATCATATTTTTTCCAAGCTCGACGCCAAGTTGCCCAACCCCAAACATGATTAAACATAGAAAAATAATAACTCGCCTCACCTCGTTTTGTGCCATTTTGAAAATTACTTCCACCAATATGCATGACCTGTTCATTATCACGATATTTGTCCAGCAACTCCTCACAAAAATAAAAAAACGATTGATCTGGAAGACAATCATCTTCTAAGACAATCCCTTCTTCTACATTATAAAAAAACCAATTAATTGCCGAACTAACCGCCAATTTACAACCTAAATTTTTATCTCTATATAATGTATGCACCTCACACGGCCAATCAATATTTTTTGTCACAAAATCACGCACCGCTATTACCTGCTCACCCTCTCCTTGTCTTTCTAAACGTGGACCATCACTAGCAACAAAAAGTTTTGCTGGTTTAATTTTTTTTATTTCTGAAAAAACTAGATCAGTCGTGTCTAATCGATTAAATATGAGAAACAAAATTGGTACATTAAATAATTCCATATATTTATTATCTATAATTAGAATTTTTTTTCTCCAAAACCCAATCAATAAAATCAGCGGCGGCCAACTGAAATTTATTTAAGTATCGCGATCTAACGGTTTTTTTATTTTGAATTGTTCGCTGACGATTTTGAATATTAGATGATTCTGACCCAAAATGTACACAGTAATTACTTACTATTCTATCAAAAAATAACCAACTTGTCTTATCTTTAATTCTAAACCACAGATCAGAATCCATTGCAGACTTTAGTTTTTCATCAAAATAACCAAATTTATTAAATACGTCTTTTTTGATAAAGACACCTTGATGAGGTATGTAATTGTAATAATTTAATAATTTCTTTCCAAATATAAATTTGCTATTGTTTTGATAAATTTTCTTTGATGGAAAAATCCCTATACTTTTATTTGATTCTTCCACAACATTAATTTTACCATAAATCCAATCCAGCTTATTTTTAGACAAAAAATAACATGCATCAGCCAAAACATTGTTGTCATACAGGCTATCATCAGAATGAAGGTGAATGATATATTCTCCACTAGATCTTTTTATACCCTCGTTCATAGCACTAGAAATTCCCTTCGGTTCAATTTGAAAAAATTTAACAACATCAGGATGCTTAATCTGATAATTCTTAATTATTTCTGCTGTCCCATCAGTAGAATAACCATCTATAAAAATATGCTCAAAATCAGTAAAAGACTGATTTGAAACACTGCTTATATTACGCTCTATAAATTTTATACTATTATACGTACAAGTAATAATTGAAAATTTCATTTGGATTAAGATAATTTTTTTTTACAAAACCTTAATAACAAATAAAGATTATTTATTATTTTATTATTACGGTTTGAAATAATTTTAAGTATTATTCTTCTTTTAATTCTATAAAATTTCATCTTTGCAACTAAGCCAAAAGACATGTATTGTTTATTGAAAGTCAATATATTATTATAATGATTAATGACTAATTGCTCTGTAAAAAACTCATGTTTTATCTTATCACTTGGTCCCCACGAAACATTGTCTCCCCTATACATAACGATAGGACTAGCGATAATTACAAAAGAAAAATCAGAATTTGTATAATAAATCGGTAAATGAAATGGATAAAGGTCAAGCGGAGAATTATATTTTTCTATAATAAACAAACCATTAATAAATATATCTCTTTTAATGATGTAATCTGACAAGAAAGTAAAGAAAAAATCATTGCAATAATAATGGTTATTTATAAAATCAAATAAGTCTTTCTTGTCTTTTAAAAATAGGTTTTTATTAACACCAAAATTATTAGTAGAAATAATCTTATCGTCTATAAAAGTACTTGTGTTACAGAAAATAACGTCACTTTTATATTTTTCAATAGCACCAATAACGGCCGATAGTGAGTTTGTATTATGTTTATCGTCATCTGAAAAAAACCAAATATAATCACCGTTAGCTAAAGTTCCAACCTTAATTTGTCCACCCGCAATACCTCGTTTTTCCGTATCTACACAATATCTAATATTTTTATATTTATCTGAGAATACTCCAACAACATCACTAGTTTTATCTTGACTAATATTATCCAAAATGACCACTTCAACCTTATTCATGAGTGCTTTATCTTCAAACTGGGTTACTATACTTTCAAGACATTCTCTCAAAAAATCTGCCCTATTATATGTTGGTATACAAATACTAATTAAAGGTTTTTCCATACTAAATAATTAATTGTAAATGTTAATAATGAACAAGCGTACTATACTTATTTTCAAAAAAAACTTTCTTATCAAAATAATAACCCCAATCTATGTTGTCATTAAAAACGATAAAAGGAATGTTTCCATAGTACGAGGCAAAAGCCCCAAATGTACTATCCGATCCAATAATCACATCAGTCGAGGCCAAAGTAAATAGATCGTCTACTACACCACCGATACTAAATACAGTATTCAATCCAGAAAAAAAGCTACCGTCAATTTGGCCGTCGGAACAAAGTATAAAAACGGTTTCATTGCTATTGTATTTTAATTCTATAATCAACTTATCTAATTGTTTTTTTATTTTTTCTTGAGAAAAATATAAGCTACCACCCATCCAAGTTTTGTAATCACCCTGACGAATATGCACACCTACTATATGTTTATATTTATTTCTTAGTGTCGATACAAAAGATTTAACCCTACGCTCAATATTCGACTTTGGACGAAAGTAATCGACTGCTTGTTTATGATACTTATTTAGTCCAACTGGATTTCTAAACATCCAACCATCTAAAAATAATTTTATTTGGTCATCGGAAGACTCAAACTCATCCATCTCGCGATCAGTATTTTTTGTCGGCAACAAATAATGAATAATTGGATTAATACTGTCTGGCGCAAATACCACAATATTTGTATTATTCTCAACTTTTTTTACATAAGAACAATAAAATTTATATACATAACGATAGAATTTTCCACGTAATTTAATAGGTATAAAAAATTTAAGAAAATTGTATAAGTTAAAAAATATAAAATTTACAAACAAACTTTTTGACTTAATATTAAAAAACGGTGCATATTCAAAAAAAGATTGATTATCTATGACATACCCTTTTTCTAAACAATAGGCATATACACTAACAAACAGCCAAAGTTGATTTGCCAATCTACCGCCATTGTGATTTAAAATGATAACCATTTTTGTTTGCATAAATTATTTTTTTCTACTTCGTTTTATATATTCAATAGTTTTTTGAAGACCGTCTTTCAAAGATGTGTTCGGCGACCAATTTAAAATCTGACTAACCTTACTAATGTCCGAATAAAAATTTAAGGGGCCGTTTGATTTTTTATTTAATGTATAATATTTTACTCCAAGCTGCGAAGCAATCTCTGAAACTATTTCTTCTACACTCGCTCCTATACCGCTCCCCAGATTTAATATACCACTATAATCAACAAATAATGAAGAAACAATTGCGCTAGCAGCGTCTTCTGAATATACCCAATCTCTTCTAGGGGAAAAATCAAAAACTTCAATTTTTCCATCATCAATCGCTTGAGTAATTTTACTTGGGATAAGAAATGTAGAATTTTCAATTTTTTGATATGGACCGTAAATATTAGATAATCTAAAAATAATCATTGGTAATTTAAATTTTTCACGGTAAAAATTAGCATAATTTTCAGAGACACCTTTAGTAAAGCTATAGTTGGAGTAATTATAATACAACTTAGAGTCCTCTGTAACCGGTGAAATTGCGAGATTGTCGTATATGATTGCACTAGACAAATGAACCATTTTTTTTAATTGTTTTTGTGTTAAAGAAAAATCTAATAATTTCTTTGTAAAGGTTATATTAATCTCCTGAGCCAAATTAAAATCCTGACATTCTTTATCGTGAGAAAGTGCCAATAAATTAATAATATAATCAAATTGTAAATTATCAAGATCACTAAAATTAAAATTTTCAGCTAAACATTTTAAATTTTTAACACCAGGTATTTCTAAGGGAGTGCGAGATAAATTATAAATTTCGATATTTTTGTTTTGTTCAGACAATAGACTAATAACATTCTGACCCACAAAACCACTACCACCGGTAATTAATATTTTAGATATCATAAACAATCAACGATAGATCACATTATTTAACTAATAACTTTGAAATATATTTTAATTCCTCTTCTGTCAAATCTGGATTATTCCCAAAATAAAAACCATTTTTGTGAATAAAATCAGACGCTTTGCATTCAATAATATTTTTCACATACTTTTTGTAAAACGGATGCTTGTTTATGCTGCCAGCAATTATCGGCCTAATTTCAATTCCTGCTTTAAAAAATCGGTCTTTATATAACTCAAATTTATTCTTATCTTTTAAAATTAAAGGTATTGCAAAACTCGAAATAAAGCTCATATTATCGAATTTTAATTTTAAAAAATCATCATTAGCCTCTATGCTACTAACAAAGAATTTATAATTTTCATATCTTTTTTGAATAATTTCATCCAAATATTTTAACTGTACATTTCCTAAAAATCCAGTTATTTCTGTAGGACGCAAATTAAATCCTAAATCATAAAATGTATATGTGGCATAGAAACTATCAACATTATTTTCCTCACGTAATTCTTTTCTTTTTTCTTCATCCAAATGTCTATCCCAACCGTGAGCCCTAACCATTTTTATCATATCAGACAATTCTTTATTATCGGTACAAACCATACCACCTTCCACCGTAGACATGTGATGCCCAACAAAAAAAGAAAAAGTTGAGGCAAAACCAAAATTTCCTAACAACCGACCGTTACATTGACTGCCTAAGGATTCGCAATTGTCTTCTAATAACAAAATATCATTTTTTTCACAATAATCTTTAATTTCAGTCAAATTATCACAGAATCCTAGTGTATTGGTAATAAAAAAACATTTTAAATCAGAATGCTTTTTTAGATTATCTAAATTGACATTAAGTGTTTCCAAACTACAATCTATTTCTACCGGCGTTAAACCTAATTGAATAATCGGCATTACATTGGTAGCCCAAGTTAAATTAGAAAAACCAACCCTATCACCATGTTTTAGTTGCCCTAAATTTAACAACGCTTGTATGAGAGCCAAATTAGCAGAGCTACCACTATTAAATAATATTGAATATTTTCTATCGTGCCATTTAGAAAAATTTTTCTCAAAATTTACACACTCTGTATTCATACTAAAAATTTTCGCGCTTCTCACAAATTCTGCTAATTTTTCCTGGGTATCTCTTTCGTTATAAAATGAATTTTTAATTAATTTTATATTCATCATACAATTATTTTTGTTCAAAATTAAGATAAATAGCTGAAGTTTTAAATTTTAAAGCTTTAATTTTATCGATAGTAACCATCACAAACTTTACTATATTTTTTTCCTTTCCATTTTTCCATTCAAAGTTAGAGCTTTCGGAACTTAATTTAATATTAAAGTTATCCATATCATCAACTTCATATAGAAATGAAGCATTTATTGTGTGACTACTAATATTTTCAAAGACAGAATTTTTAAAAAAAGTATTGGTGACACCAAAAAAATGTAGCTTGTTTTTTTTAATATTGACGGTTAGTTCTTCTCTCACCTTTCTTATAGCGGCATTAAGCAGATCTTCTCCTTTTAAGACCCGCCCACCAGGACAACAATATTTGTTTTTTTCTGGTTCATTATTTCTTTTTACAAGCAAAAAACTCTTCGTTTTTTTACTATATATGTAAACATCCACACAAAAAATTGGAATGTTATCCAAAATTTTTTTATATAAATTATCTGGCAAATAACTCATAAAAATTATTTAATATCTTTTACAAACCAGAAACAACCACATCCCCATTTTTGCTTATTGACCATTTCTTCTGGAGCATTATAAACAAGTCCATTCTCCACCGCATCATCTGGAATTAAAACAAATTCTTTCAACGAAAAGCCTGGAAAATAAGATAACACCTGTGAATAAGAGTAAATACGATGAGCATTAAAAGCTAATTTTTTGATTCCTATAGGTACTACAAACAAAAGAGATCCACCATAAGACACTACTCTCGACAGCTCGCTTATAGCCTTTAAATCACCTTGTGGATCGATTGGATCGCCATATCTTCCAAGTCCAATATGTTCGACGACGTGCATACATGAAAGAGAATTTAAAGAATTATCATCGAAGTCTAAGGAAGTTAAGTCAGCTCTACCAATTTCTAGATTATCTAATTTTAAATTTGCTGGCCTGAAATCAAAAAATCTTACTTTACAAAAAGCAGAAACGATTGTACAAAAATTTAATGTTGAAGATATATCAACATGATATTCTGGTTTTAATTTAGCCACAACTCTAGCAGCCCAGGCAGGATGATAAGTATAATGAGGTTCAAAACCGGTAAATGATGTTTTGTCTTTAAGGCAGGGGAAGAAATTTATTAACTTTAAAACAAATCTATTATCGTTTTGTTTTATAAATTTGAAATAATCAACCGGTAAAAATATAAAAACTAAACAAATGTTAACTATTTTTTTAATGATTATTTTTAAATATCTAAACATATTATTATATTTTGAATAAATGTCGTTTAATTCGATGGATTAATCTTTTCCAAATACCATTTAAAAAAATTGTATTTTGAGTGTGTGGAACAAATGATCTAGCCAATATAGACACCTCGTCTTCAATCATATTCTCGTCATATTTACCAGAAAGAGCCAAGTAATTTCTCAAAATATTAAAATACAATAACTGAGTACTTACTCCAGAGACTATTAATTGCTTATAGCAGTCAATCGACTTTAAATACTCACTCTGTTTAAAATAGTATATAGCCAAACAAAACACATCATCGATTTCAGAACTTTTTATAGCATTATCATAAAAAATTTGAAATCCATCTGCGACTATATATTTGGAATAATTAGGAACAAAAAAATCTTCATTATACTTAGCAAACAATTGATCAATAAAACTCTTTAAATTATCTCTAGTGTCAAGAGAAGCGTGATCAAAAATTTGATAATTCATTATTTGTTTTCTTACTTCTAAAGAAAACAAATACATTATATCTTCAAAAATAAGATAATAATTCCTAGACAACTCTCCTTTTTCATACACCCGTTCAAAATAAGATCTATTTCCAGCAGACTGACGGTGATAAAAAATAGTTTCTGGACATACTTTCGCAGAAAATCCTTTTGCTAGAAAACGCATCTCAAAACATTGTGTATCAAAACCGTGATTTTCTGGATACCCACCCGTTAAATCAAATGCTTTACGAGTAAACAAAAAATTATCTAGCAATATATCGCTACCGTTAAATAAATCTTCAATAATTATTGATCTATTTAAAATTTTATTTATATGAGGTAAAAACTTGCGTTTATTTGTATTTCTAAAAAATCTTCTTTCATAAAAAACGACTCCGTCGTATTTATTATCAACCAAATATTTTGCCATTTTGTTTAACGAATTTTTATACAAAACATTATCACTGTCTAAACAAAAAATTAGATCGCCACTTGATTTTTTTATACCAGTATTTCGCGCAGCTCCACCACCTTTGTTTTTTTCATGGAAAAAACAAACGACGTTTGGATACTTTTTTGACAAATCAATTATTAGATCACGCGTACCATCTGTCGAACCATCGTCGACCATTATAATTTCGTAAGGAAACGAAAAATTTTGTTCGTAAATTGATTTCATGGCCTCTTCAACTGTAACTTTACAGTTATAACATGGCATTATTATACTAATTTTGTTATTTATTTCGCTCATAAATTTATATTATTTGTGCAACCGTAATACAAAGATTGTAGCTTCTCATTGCTACCTGGTCCATCTTTTTCTTTCAAAGTGACGATAGAATCGTTTGTATAATTACTTTGAACAGCAAAATTTACGGCCAGTTCTTCGGCCAAACGTTTCATACGTGGTATTTCTACCGGTTCTAAAAAATCCAAACTACTATCCAATATTTTTGAAACAAAATTTCTCAAATCATTTTCCAAAGTTACAGTTACGAAGGAAGATGGAATGTAAACAAACCCAGTGACATAATGACCAAAATCAGACCACGACGGTTGATTAAATAATTTATCTACAATCAATTTTTCATTTATATTGTCTTTAATCTTATATGCCAACGTTAAAATGTTGATTTTATTAGCTACTATTTCTGGCTCCTGATGCCAGAAACCATCAGCGTCCGTAAGAATATAATCTTTTTTTGAAGCATCAATCAAAGTTTCAATTTTATATTTTTGCCAAGGCATATCCCCTTTTCCAAATACTTTGTGTATTTTGACCATCGGTGAATAATCAAAATAATTTATAAGATTTTTTAAATAATGACCACACAAATCATCACAATAAATAACAAATGAATGTCTTGGATTCAAAAAATGCAAAGAATTAATATTGTTTACAACTAAATCACAATAATTTGTGTTTTTAACACACAAAATAGCAAAGTTTAGTTCTTTTTTATGTTTATTTTCAAAAGGAATGACAAATCGCACAGTCCTTCTAAGCCTGCATTTAAAAATAAAAAAAAACTTTTTAATCTTATCTTTGTTTTTTTGAGATAAAAATTTAGATAAAATCATATTAATATAAACGTTTTATTTCACCAAACCAATAATCCATAAAAAGTGCTTTGCAGTTAAATCTACCCCTTAGATCATTATATTTTTTTTCTAAAGTCAACTCTTTCAATTCAACAATTTCACTCCAATCATCGATAATCCACAACGGTATGCCAATTGAAAAAAAATAATCCATTGCCACAGAACGTTTTACTATCGGAATCACACGTAAACACATCGCCTCCCAAGTTCGGTGACAATCAAGACCGTTACCTGGTGGAGAAGCAACAAATTTGTAATTATTTAGCAATTTAAGATAATTAATACTGTTTAGTTTAAAACCTATCTCTTTACAAACACTACAGTGTTGGAGGACTTTTTTTGCTTCAATTCTTTCAGCCGGATTCGTATTAACGTTAAAGCCAAACAATATCTCATTTTTTTTATTTACAATTATTTTTTTTAAATTATTAAAATAGCTTATAATTCCATTGTTGTAATAATATAAATTTTCAAGACCAATTGGAATTGGTATAATTTTGGGATGACTTATATTAACATTTTGACCAAACCATTTAATAATTTTTTCATCCACCAATTTTGCCTCATTAACACCAATGGAAACGTCAGCATTATGAGAAATCAAAATATATTTATTCTTTATTTTTGGATGAAACTCATTAAAGAAAACAAATATACTTCTCGCATCCAAAAATACAACATCGCCTTGTTTTACATCTTCAGCATTAAAAATATTTTTTTGAACTGTTTGGTCAGCATTAAAAGTTTTTTTATCTTCAAACACATGGTCCGCAAATTTTCTAAAACCATCGCCACTAATATATGGATAACTTGACGGTCGGCTATCTTTGGAGTACTTAATAACAGAATGATACACAAATCTTATCAAACCATTTAATTTAAATCTGAATTTTAACCAAATATAATTTTGCATAATTAACCCAATATTCTTTTACCATTATGTGGCAAATTTATCAGACCAAAATTGTTAAATTCATTATCAATACTCCAGTCCTCTATGATACCAAAGCTGACCAAATAAGTACCCCAAATCCAACTACCAGACAACCCATATCCACCGATTGCTAATGTGTAATCTCCAGGCCGTAGAAAAAAAGCAGGAACCTTAACCTGAGAGGAAAAATTTCCTTTTGGAAGCAATTCTCCATATTGTGTATCATGCAAAGAAAACAATCGAATGTCGTCTTTAAATACGGAAAAGGTTATCCTGAAACTTGGAATGTCTTTTTCACAATATCCTTTAACGGAAAATTTTATTTCTTCTGATGGAGGTAAATTTATTTCTTGATTTGATAAATCATTTACATAAACTTCAGAAAATTGTAATTCAGAAACTAAAGTCCCATTAAAAGATTTAGAGCTGAGTTTTCCTTGCTGAGAACCATTTTTAATATACAATTTGATAGCTTCATCTGTGTCACCAGCAAAAACTACCTTTCCATCATCTAATAAAATTGTGCGAGTACACAACTGTTTAATAGCACCCATATTATGACTAACAAACAGTACAGTTCTACCATCATTATTTGTAACTTCCTGCATCTTACCTAAACATTTCTTTTGAAATTCAATATCACCAACTGCCAACACTTCATCTATGACCAAAATGTCTGGTTCTAGGTGGGCGGCTACAGCAAACGCCAAACGCACATACATACCAGAAGAATATCTTTTTACTGGCGTATCTAAAAATTCTCCTATACCAGAGAAATTAACTATATCATCAAACTTTTCTTTGATTTCCTGCTTACTCATTCCAAGCATCGAACCATTTAAAAAAATATTTTCTCTTCCAGTAAGTTCTGGATGAAAACCAGTGCCGACCTCGAGAAGACTCCCCACTCTACCATTTAATATAATTTCACCTTCAGTTGGCGGAGTGATACGGGAAAGAATTTTTAATAATGTACTTTTACCAGCACCATTTCTACCTATAATACCCAAAACCTCACCTTTTTCTACTGTAAAACTAACATCCTTTAATGCCAAAAACATATCACTATCGATTGGCTTAGAAAAAATATTTTTAAACCAACTAAATGGAGATTTTATAAAAGAGGATAACAAATCCCTCAGAGCCATATAGCTTTGTCGTTCACCCATCCTATAACTTTTACTAATATTTTTTACTTCAATTATTGACATAAAAAAATTATATTACATCCGCGAAGTATCTTTCTACTTTTCTAAAATAGATTCCCCCTATCAGACAGTACACAAAGGCTGATAAAGCTGAGACAGCAAACAATAGCCAATCGATCTCTCTTCCTCCTAACAGACCTGCTCTGGCAGCGTCTACGACTCCAGCCATAGGGTTCAACCCAAGAAGCCAGCGATATTTTGGACTCATTATACTGACAGGATATATTACTGGAGTAACAAAAATTAATAATTGAATGAAAAAAGGTAAAACATAACGAACATCGCGATACTTAACATTCAAAGATGCAAACAGCAACCCAATTCCAAAGGACGAAATAAAACTTAACAAAATTAATAACGGACAAAGAAGTACCCCAATAAGCGATGGCGCAAAATGATAATACGCCATAATAAAAATTAAAATAACGCTGGCAACAAAGAAATCAACCAAATGAGTCATAATTGAAGAAACTGGCAATATAATTCTAGGAAAATAGATCTTTGTTAAAATTCTTTCATTATCCACAAAAGAACCGCTCACTGATGCTAAACTGGCAGAAAAGAAAGTCCAAAAAACTAATCCAGAATAAACAAAAAGTGGATATGGAATTCCATCTGATGGCATTTTTGCTAATTTACCAAAAAATATAGAGAATACAACCATGGTAACTAACGGTTGAAAAATTGCCCAACCTACCCCAACTACCGTTTGTTTGTATTTTACTTTGATATCTTTCCAAGTGAAGAAATAAAAAAGTTCACGAAAATCCCAGATTTCTTTCCAGTCAATTTTCCACCATTGATTCTTCGGTCGAATGATTATTTCCATAAAATAATTACCAATTACTAGTTTTTTCAATAGTCTTTTTTTTGACATTTTGATAAAGATCGGTCGCCTTGGTATCTATTTCTGGTGAAAGCATACGCAAAAGCTCATGCCCTAAAACGCGATATTGTTTACCGATTTTATTAGTCCTTATTAAACCGCTCTTTATCAGCCTTTTAACAGTACTTTTGCTAACCTTAAGCAAACTTTCAACTTCATGGGTGGTATAAACTTCGTTTGGTTTTATTTCAGACATAATTAAAGAATTTATCTTAAGTGATGATATTATATCAACTGACATCATTCAGTGTCAATAGGTGTCAGATATTGATAAATAACTAAAAAACAATCACTTTAATACTATAACAAATTTACAAGAAACATATTCATTCAACGCCTTTAAATTCCTTATTTATCATGCCAACATGCTTAAATAAGGAGGAAGATTTAATCAATAATTTTGAAATTATAATTGCTAAAAAAATAGTTCCAAATAAGGATAGTATTGAATACATGAAAATAAATAATCCATTGCTAAAAAAAGTATTAAAAATAGTAACTCTATATAAAAAATTATGAAAACGACCAAGAATAAATAAATGTAAAACAAATATTGGCAATGTATACATTCCTACAAAACTTAATATTGATTCTTTTTTAGTTTGCATAAAAATAGATAAAATACCTATAGAAAGAGCGCACATAGCCGCATAACCAATTAACGTGTATGGTACGCTAAGCTGAGCCAAGTCAATGCGAAAATGAAAGGAAGATAAAGTTTTTGGTGACTCTATGTAAGTTATGATTATTGTTGAAAAAATCACCAGTAAATAACTAAATATTTCAGATATTTTGTATTTACGATGGACATAATCAACAACCAGACAGAAAGGTGATAAATAAAAAGCAACATCAACTCCCCAAGGGATCAAACCTTTTACGTGCCATTTAGCAATAAATTCAATATTAAAGAAAAATAACAACCATAAAGCAGAGAATGTGACTAAAAAATATACACTGCGATATTTTCTGTACAAAGAAATAAAAACATTAAGAATAAACAACGCAGGAAGAAACCAGAGAATTGTTTGACTTTTAGCATGATTACCGTAAAAAATATTAGGTAATGAGTTAACAAATTCACTCATTGTAATATGATGATAAATTAACGGTTCCAGTTTTTCAATAAAAAACCAAAATACATATGGCACTAGCAAAAACTTTGCCCTTTTCAAAATATAAGGAATTGAAAATTCTTTAACAAAAAAAACCGAAATAGCCAAAAAAAGGGGCATATGGAAATATAAAATAAACGGAATAATGTCATTTATTCTAGTCCACAGATACTGCCAAATGGAATATTTTCCAACAAAATCGAACATGGGCGTAGCTGGCATGTGACAAAAAACAACCAAGATAATTAAAAAACCTTTAATTCTATCGATGTAAAAAATTCTAGACGAAAGAGTCTGAGTGGGGGGGGTATTATTATTTGAATTTGACATATACATAAATTATTTTAACTACTCACAAATAAATATTACCACCAAATCATTTTCACCTAATACCGAACAACCGAACTTTCCGCTACGCATTTGAGACAACATTCTAATAGCGTCTTGGTAGCCTTTCTGATCTACCATTTTACCAATTTGTTCTTTTGTCAAATATATAGTACTTTTTTTCAAAATTATAAATTTATTTTTTACAAACGGTCTATAAACAGACAGATCGTTATCATATTCATTTAGCACAGATTTTCTATAAACTTCTGAATCCATCATTAACTCTGAAAATGGACCATTAATAATGTGAATCTGATTATAGTCTATACTTAATTTATCAAATTGAAATCCTGTAAAAGCAGTAATCAAGAAATTATCTTTTTTAATGTCTATCCTACCTTTTAATGAATTAATAATAAAATCGCTAATAACAGAATTAGTTTCAAAATTTATTTTTTCATATTTCTTATTTAAAGAAACTAGCAAATTATTATAATTCAGTGAAATAAACAATAATAAAAATATAGACGCTATAATGACCTGATATTTATAATAAAGTTTATTAAACACTGGTATTAAAAGCAAAAAGCCAGAGACGATAACTGGCAAATAATACCAACCCCACGCTTTATTTACGAAAAATAACAAATAAACTAAGTTTATAGCAAAATTGATAGCAATTATTGAAAATATATCTTTTCGTTTAAAGTAAAAAAAAGAAAAATATAGACTTACTATAACGATAGGAAAGAAGATAACTGGGGATACAAAATCACGAGCCAATACTGTAAATATTTTTTCAGCCAACGAAATTGTTCCAGACACACCGTGGTTAGTTACGTTTGATATCAAATTGTCATTTAATGATTTAAAGAATATTCGATAACCAACCGGGTGTAATAAATATGGATTGGAAAAAATAAAAATAATTAAAATTGACAATGCGGACTTTATAAAAACCTTAAACGCTTTAGTCAAATCTACAATTTTATAATTGATAAAAAAATCATTAAAACAATATAGTATAATTAATGGCAAGAAAGTCAGAGCTTGAAATTTAAACGATAAAGCAAAACCAAAGCAGATTATCGCAAGCCAATAATAATTTGCATATAAAAATTTATCTTTTGCAAGATAATAAGTCGTAATTATTAACATTGCAGTCATCATCCAATCAGGATGAAACCATGTAGCAAAGGACCAAAAACCTGGCATAAAAACCAGAGTTAATGGCACCAGAAAAGAAATTAATTTACTAAGATATAATTTACAAAACTTATATGAATACAATAATGTAGTTAAAGCAAAAACGCTAGTGACCATTTTGGGTATAAAAACTGACAAAGCAACATTTTTAAAATAGAAAAACGGCGCAGCAAAAATAAAATTTATAAAAAAATATAGAAAACCGTAAGAATAAAATCCAGTTCTAAACAATAAAGATGGTTTTAATAATCTAAAACCATTGTATATGTTTAGCAAACTACCATGAAAAAAATACTCGTCAACAGAGTGAAGTTGTAAAAATCCAATTTCTAAAAAATGAAAATTTAAAAAACTTAATAATAAAAAAAGTGGAACGATAAAAACTAGAGGCATCTTCCAATCACTTTTTAAATCTATCCAAAATAATTTTATCAAATCTTTAATAAAAGCTTTAAACTTCATAATTGTTTTTTTAATTTAAAACTATAATCTAAAGTCCTTTTGATAAATTTGAATTTTGAAAATAAATTCTTATTCCAATGCGACTCACCGTGTAATCTTTTTTCGAACATTACAGGTAAACGAATAATTTTTAATTTATTTTTTCTAGCTAAATATAACGCGTATAGATCGAGAGAGAAATCCCAAGGTGGATTCGACCAATTGTCATAAAAACTTCTATGAAAAATATTTGGCTGCGCATTGATATCAAATAGCTTTTCTCTTAAATATAAACTTTCAAATAAAGACATTCCAAAAGTAAAAATTCTATCAAACAACGGACGTCCAAACCGCCGTCCTTTTATGTAAATATCTTTTGGGCTATTAGCCTGTTCGATAATTTCTAAAGCACTTATTACATCTTGAGGCGGGGTTTGCATATCGCCGTGAGTCCAACCTATATATTCTCCACCAGACATCTTCAAACCGCTCAAAATACCATATCCATATCCAAGATTTTTTTCTACTTTTACAACTTTTAAAAAACTATATTTTGAAATTAATTTATCTAAAACAAATTCCGTGTTATCATAAGAACCATTATTCACTAGAATAATTTCAATGTCTGACCTAACTATTACCTCTTTAAATTTTTCAAGAATAAGGAGGATATTTTTTTCCTCATTGTAACAAGGAACAATTATTGAAAATTTCATATATTAATTACTTGGCTTAAAATTTGTACCAACCATATCGTTAATGTTTATCATTGCTTTAAATCGTTCATTTACCGTTAGGGTCCGATAAGGTGTGCCGCTTGGAAGAGAAAAAATTCTTGTGTCAACTTCTGCTGGTAAGTAGAAATTTCCAACAACACCAACTAAACCATACTGCAGAAATGGGCCAACCAAAGATAAAGTGACTATAATGCAAAATGGAAACAACAGCTTCCAAGAAAACATACTTCTCATCATTAATATATAAGCGACGGAAAAACCCAAAAATAGCATAGCCATAAAATTACCGATACCCAAAAAACGAGCCATCTCTATTTCTTTGCCATACAATACTACAAAAGAAGAACAAACAAATCCAAAAATGAATAAAACAATACCGACCATCCAAATCATCTTTACAAAATCCTTATATTGATTTTGAAAAATCGGTTTATTTATAACAAAACCAAATAAAGTAAACCCAAGAATTGGAAAAAAAATTAACAAAAGGTTAACCACCCATCGTAAGGGATGATTTTTTTTAAACAAAGAAAGAATGGATTTATCATCTGTTTGATTAACTACCGACATAGAAGATGAGACTACATCACTAGGCACTAAATCGCTTTCATTGATAGATTGAAAATATTTTTTCTGTATCATACTAAATATTCTCTTTGAGTGTGCTAAGGTATCAAAATTCATTAAATACATTTTTGAACGAAACTCTATCAATGGATATTGTGCACTGTCCGATAAAGACATTACACCAGGAATAAAAACTTTATCAGCAAATTTACTCGGCAACAACATGCTTCCAGACCACAATCCAACACAAGTACCAAAAAATAAAAAGACTAAAATTATACTAACCATTTTTATTCTAACTAAAATCTGAGCTTTTACAAATAAAAACAGCACACCTAGAAAGAGGATCGCTAAAACTACATTGTGAGCTGCGATAATATTCCAACTAAAACCAATAACTGCAATAATTGAATAAGCGTACGATTTGTTAATATTATTATTTTGACGTTGAGTTAACAAATAACAAATGATTATAAAAATAAGAAAGGTAACAAACCCCATCATTGTATCTACGCTCCTAATCAAAAGATTGGTACTACCAGTATCGGTAATCTCAATATAAATAGGATACAGCGCTGAATTTCCCAACATAGTAACAATAGTACCAAAAACGGAATATGATTGTTTTTTTACGAATAAGTTTATTACTCCATATACTATCAACGTTAAAAAAAACATACACACACTCAACCAAACGACCAAGGTTAACTGCGGAATATTCAAACCAAAGAACATTGGAATTGAAGACAAAAGTGACTGACCATAATTTTGATTTAGTATAGGAATATAGTTTTCTTTTGCTATGAAAACTGATATGTTCCCCGCACGCAAACTGTGAACTACACCGCCAAATCCATATGCGGGCAAAGTATTGTCCATGTTTGATAAAAATAAATCAGGCATAGGAACAAGGGCGTGAATGATACCAAAAACGATAAAAATTATACAAAACAAAAAAGACAATAAATATTTTGTTAAATTAACGTGTATATACGAATATATAAATTTAAAATTATACAATACCGTTACTACCAGCAATATCACCACCACTAATAATGGAACAAAAGCTGTTTTACTTAAAAATGAAAACAAACGCCAAGCAGTTAAAAATAATATTACGCCCAAAAAAAACGAAAAACCAACTTCCGTGGAATATGATCGTAATTTTTTGTCATTCAAAAAACCTAACGACCTTAAAACCAATAGACCAGCTAGAACAAAAAGCGTCGAAAAAATAATTACTACTAATATATTTAAAAATGCTGAGACCATACGTAATTATTATAATTTTTTCTGAAAAATATACACGTATTTGTCTTCGCCAATCAAGCGATAGCCAATATTTCCTTTTATAATTTTATCAAGCAATTGATTCGCCTCAAGATATGGTTTTTTATCTTCAATATTTAGCGAATCTAAAATACCAATGTTAATGAACCTTTCATTCTTTTTTAAAATTATAAAATCTTTAACTACAAAACTCATTCCGATTTTATCAACCTCTGCTGCAGATGCAGCAGGATTAGCAAGTAGATAGCTGGACATTAAAGCCGATTTAGAAATTTGCGCTTCCGACAAAGGTCCCCACAATAAATTTAATTGACTGTATTTCAAATTTAATTTTTCATAATCAAAGCCAGTATAAACTGAGATTAATATATTTGATTGTGCAGAAACTTTTTCTGAAATAGTATTAATAATAAAATCACTAATTTCACGCTGTTGATCTTGAGTATAATCTCCTGCTGAACCATAATCAATAAACTGAGCTTGATAATCATGTCTTAAATCAAAGTAGTAAGGAATTTTATTAATATTAAACAACACTTGTATAAACGTTAACAAAAGTAACAGCGACAGTTGATAACTATACTTAAGTCGTTTTAATGGTAATGAGATCAAAATAACTCCAACACAGACAACCGGTAAATAGTAATGATTCCACGCCTTATTCACTCCAAATAACAAATAAACTAAATTTATAATAAAAGCAATCGCCAAGACAAAAAAAATGAATTCCTGTCTGGTTCTCAAATAATTATAAAGACAAAATAATGATGTAACTACCAACAACAACAAAAAAATATAATTCATGTAAAACTCAGAAATGGCAAAATGTACTTTGTCTTTTAAATTTAAAATTTGCCCTCCGCCATGATTGGTTACGTTAGATTCAAGATTGCTAACAAGAGAGCCAACAAATAATCTCGCTCCTTTCGGATGAAAAAGATAAGGGTTAGTTAAGAAAAAAACTGCACAGATTATCAACAATGCAATCAATAACTTTTTTAAACTTTTGGATATACCAGCGAGTTGCAACTCTGATATTTGTGAATAAAAAACATAGACAAGTAAAATTGGTGAAAAAGTTAAGATTTGATATTTTGTAGTAACCGCCAAAGCGTAAAAAAATATTGACAGCCAATAATTATCTGAAAAATTATATTTATCCTTAAATAAAAAATATATTGCCATTAATAAAAAGGCAGTCATCATCCAGTCTGGATGGAACCAGGTTGCATTCACCCAAAAAGCCGGCATGAATAATAAAAATATCACAACTACCATTGCTGGCAATCGTTTTAAGTACAGACAGACTATTTTATAAAGATATACTAAACTTAAAACTGCAAAAAAAGAAGTAATCATGCGTGGAATAAAAATTGCCACAGCACTATGACCAGTTATAAAAAACGGTATAACCACTATTAAATTAATGAAAAAAAAGATAAAACCATACTGATAAAAACCTGTCCCAAATAATGTTTTAACATTGTAACTTTCGAAAGCACTAAACATGTGCAGTAATATCCCATGAAATACATATTCATCTAATGAATGGGTAATTACAAATCCGACATTGGCATAAATTGAATCAAGAAAAAGTAATACAAAAAATACTGGGATAAATATAAAAAAAAGTATAACCATCCAGTCTTGCTTAAGATCAGAACAAAAATATCTGGTAATTTTTTTAAATATTTTACTAATCATAATTAAACTATCCACAATACTAATTATTTCTTTTTGAATAAATAATTAGGGTTTTTGATTACCAATTCGTATTTATCATTCAGCATAATTTCTTTCATCAATTTACTAGATCCCAGACTCTGCCTATCCGACGAATCGTCGAACAACACAAAACCACCTTTTTCTAAATATTTATCAGTATTTTCAAAGTCCCTTTTCGAAAAATCATAACTATGATTACCGTCAATGTAGCAAAAACTTATTGGACCGCCCAACATTACTTCTTTGCCAAAAATATCATTTAATTTCTTGTTTTGTGACCATAGTTCAAAAAATTCATCCGAAAAATACTCAATCGTATGTGGTAAATTATTTTTACTAAAAAGTGAAACATTTTTTTTGAAAGCATCTTTCACGAATTCTCTGTATTCCTTATGAGTAACGAAAGACTTCCCCAATTTTGCCTCAGCAGAATCTGAACCTTCGAAGATCCATTTATCCGCAGTAAATAATACATTATTTTTATTGTTTAGAAATAAATAATAATTAATCAAATTTGTTGACAAACCACAAAAAGACCCAATTTCTACAATCGGACTATTGCTAGGCAAATTTTTTATTGCATAATCAAAACAATAAAGATTACCGCGATTTAGCATACCAGCATTTGCAAAACACAGCCATTCTACATATTCGTCAGAAATATCTATTTTAGGATTTATAATTTTTCTTAAAAAAACCAAAATTTTATTTATCATATTAGATTAATTAGTGATATAAAGTAAAATAATCAAACTGTTTGATCGTGCTCGAGTTAATATTTATTTTATTTTGTTTAGATATTAAATTATACTTATCTATTTGTTTTCTAAACAAATCCATTTCTGAATTTTTTATAACCACATATTCATTAGGTTCAATCGTTTCTAATCGATCACCGAACGATCGGACGTCCTTCCACCAATAAAATTTTTTTTCATAATTATTTTCCAAATCTTCGGCTAGTAAAAAATTCTTAAAATAATTATTACGGACAAAAGCACCCGAGTACATGGCGATTCCGCCAAAATCCCCTCCTCCACACAAGTTATTACTACCAAACGGCAATAATATCACCTCTAGCGGATAAGGTCTCTTTAAATAAGCAGTGATGTCTTGATAATTTGCACTTATAGCATCTTGCTTCTTGATATTTAAAGATGTTCTGTACCTAAATATATCATAATCCGGACGTATACTCAAAAGTAATGATAAAATAACAGTGGCCAAAATTATTTTTTTTATTTTATCATCTTTTAACTGTGATATAAAAAATACTGTTAATATAACGGACAGAAACATGTTAATAATTGCAAATTTATGAATATTATCCCAAGTGTCAACATTTGTAATCCTAAAAATAAGTGGAAAAACAAAAGTGACCAACAAAACCATAGAAAGAAGTTGGTGTAAAAATTTTTTAGAATTAACAACATATACCAGGGCTATCAGTATACCTAAAAATGATATGGTACCGGACAAACGTAAATAATACGCCACCACCCCCAACGACAAGCCGATTTGAGATATTGAGTTAAACCGGAAAGATAAATGTGTCGAATCATATTGTGGCCCTCTTAAGAACGCTGACGGTATATGATGTGGCAACAGATACACGAAGCCTAATAATAAAAAACAGACAAATAATCTCACTATCTCTTCTTTATTAAAGACTATTTTAAATTTATCATCTCTAAAACGTATTAATAATTTTCTAAATAACAAAATAACTAGAGCCAAAAATAACACACTGTACAGCGTGGCGTTGGCTGTACTAGAGGATAACACAAAGAGTGTTAGTCCTAGTAATTGTTTGAAATTAAATGTGTCGCTGTCTTGCAGATACCACATAAGCACAGCCAACAACAACAGAGCTACTGGCCATGAATTTGAAACCACGTACTCAAAGGCACTCAAATAATTATACAGACCAAATTCAGTAAACCAAGGAACACTACATGAGCTAATTAGGACAAAAAGTGGCAAAATTAAATATGAATAGCGATTTTTTATCTTCAAGAAAAAAAATTGTAAAAGAAGCACAATTAAAAAGAAAATAATGGTTGACGAAATAACTATAGAATAAGCTGGTGAAATTTTTAACCAATAAGAAAATACACCGGATAAATAAATAAAACCCTGATGATAATTGGCTGGAAATTCTGGAAAGCTGATAAACGAGACTGGAAATCGTCCATTTGAAACTTGGGTAACCAACGCGGTCAAATACGTCGGACAACTCCCATCCCAATATGCCCAATTTACTCTAATAGCAAATAGAAAAGTTGATGCTAAAACTAAAAATATCGATAAAATTAAAATATTTTTACTAACATAGATAATAAAACTATTTTTTTTCAATATATAATAGCTAGACACAACCGACAATACTAAAGAGGTAAAAAATAAAAATCTAAACGGTAAATGAAAAATAGATAATAACGAGGCAAAAAACTGTAAAAAAATTATAATCGTTGATACAAAAATAAAGAAAAAAAAGTTTATTTTCTGTTTAGGCCTATTATTAATATCGATAATTTCTTCAGAAAATACCTTTGGGGAAAAAATTACTTTTATATATTGTGTGACTGTCTTAAACATAGCAAGTCTATTCCAATAATTATAGCCATTTAGAAACTAAATCTAACGAAGTCATGACAGAATCAGGATAAAAATTTAAATTTTTCATTAATTTTCTGTATTCTGAAATATCCTCTGGTCTACCCCATCGAGATGGACACACTAAACACGTTCTAAAAGGCTTCAATTTGCCCACCACAACAGCGTCTAACGGTAAAACAGTGTTAGTATCAACCCAAACCCAATCAATGGCTGGTTTACCATCAACAACTTGAGCTTCTGCCACTTCGATTGGCTCAGCTTCACTATATCTTACAGCAATTTTCCTAAAACCATCTTTTCGAGTTGCTTTATACAAATAAGGAAATTCGACATCTAACAAAAAATAATTAGAAATATTATATTTTTTAGCTAGACCTATCACCTGCTGTTCGCATCCAGCTTCTTTAATATTGAATATTACAAACGAATGATTAAAACTTTTTAAATACTCTTCTAGTTCATCGTATTTTTTATTTTCATCTATAGGATCATGACTCAAAAATATTTTACTACCATACCCGCGTATATCAATTTCAACCCCATATTCAAACGGAATATTAGCTAAATCTTTTATAGTATTAATACGGTGAATAATAATTTGCATAATTATCAACTATTTTAAATTTTTAAAATATTTTTTCCACAGCAACTGATCCGACACACCATCTTTACATTCACCCAAACCATAGCGATAATAATATTCTTTATCTTCATATACATAAAGATCGCTCGGCTTTCCCCAACCAACATACAAATCAATATCAAATATGACACTACGCTTACCCAATTTATTATAAAATATCGGCAATGAATCAACATAAAATTCATTGTTAATTCTAAAATTTTCTAACTCCATTAATTTATATGCGGCTATAAAATCCGAAGCTTTCTTGAAATAAAAAGTAGCCACAACTGCATGGTCGTTAAACGGATTGTCAGAAACAGGGATCTTTACCGACATATCAGAAATCGTACTGTTATCTTCGGCTAATTTAATCCATCCCCAAGATGTTGGTTTTTGAATTATTAAATCATTTTTAGTAAAAGTCCAAACTACCGCATCAATACTCACATCATTCTTAAGTTGATTAAACAAATTGTTATTATAGACAAAACTATTATCACATGCGGCTATAAAAACCTCTTCTCCTGGATCAATAAAAGGCATGGCCAACATACAGGTAGTGGCTTGACCATCGGTCGTTTTGTCGACCGGAATAATTATTGCATTTGGTGAAACAGATTTAATCAATAAGTCCAACTGATATTTTTTAACATGTTCCGCACGTACAATAAAAATTGATTTTTCAGCTGACGGCAAAGATTCAATCACACGAACAATCATCGGTTTACCAGATACTGGTACTAGAGCCTTTGGTAATACGTACCCAGCTTCCGCAAAACGCGAACCTTCACCGGCCATTGGTATAATATTAATCACAATCAATTATTTTAAATTTTTAAAAAACCCACTCCAATACTTAAAAGATTTTCCTAAATTATCTTTTGAGTGACTTTTAATATAGTCATTACTACTTGTAATGAGCTCAGTGTAAATTTGGTGAAATTCTACATCAGAACCATGGCGAATGAACAAATTTGACCAAACATTATATTCTTCTAAATCCTCCGGTGTCCCCCATTGACAAAAATGGTTGATTTTATCGTAAATACCAACTTTTAAACCATCTTTTACTAATAAATTATAAACCAAACTAGCGTAATATTCTCCGTTAAGATCTATCTTTTTATCAATTAGTTCTTGAAAAAACTTTTTGACATATTTACCGTACTTAAAATAGTGGGTGCCTGGTGAATGCATTGACTGGGTTTTGTCTAATGAATAAGAAAATTTTTCTCGAATTTCTTCTAAATTGCCGTTTAAATCTACTTTTACGCTAGCGTAAAAATTCTTCTCATGTGTCAAGTGCGGGTGAAAGCCAGTATACACTGGCAAACATGCATCGTAATTTATCTCTAAAACTGTCTTCTTAAAATCAGCATAATTCCAGTTCATGAAAAAATCACAATAATTTACGATTGCCGGTTCATCATCGTCGATAAGATGAAAAGCTTTGGCGGTGGCAAAAACCGGACCAAGCTTTTCTCCGGGCATAGAAATAATTCTCGCCTTTGGTTTTAGAGATAATAATATTTCTCTCATGTTAGTTTCTTGCAAGTGCTCTTCACGACAAATAAAAATAAAATTTTCCTCTCCCGGAAAAAGATTTACAACATGTTCTATAATAGGTTTACCATCAACTTTTATCAGTGGTTTTAGTTCGGCATACCCAACCCGTTTAAATCGTGCACCTTCACCAGACATTGGAATGATAATTTGCATATTATTTATTCAATAATTTTTGTCTAAATTTCTCACTCTCCATTTTGTTGATAAAATTTATATCAACAGAAGAAATCTTTTTTAATTGTAAATTTAACCTCTTAATATTTTCTTTAATATAGCAGTAGGCAACTATCGTTTCCTCAATTGTCAATGATTCTTTTTCGCTAGTATTGTAAACTAATTTTTTTATTTTTTTATCTATAAAAAATTTTTTTCCAAATTGGATAAAATTATCTTTAATTAAAACATCGCTATTAAGATAAACAACCTGGTCCGGAAATATAACTGGCTGAAATAAATTTTTATTCAACAAGATACTGTTAAGATATTTTTTTAAAAATATAGTATTACTCTCAAAGCAATCTCCTTGTTTTTGGATTGATACCTTTGGGTAACTGGATTTAATTTTAAAATATTTTTTGATCAACTTGTCAACTTGTAAATATAAATCTAAACAACGATCAAAATTATCTGAATTTATTATAATTCCATGATTTTGCAAAAAAATTATTTCTGGCCAACTATTACCTCTTGTAACATGCACGTCGATACTTTTTTGAATCTCTCTTGCCAGACTTAATCCTGGCGCTCTGTAATTAACGATGATATATTCGACCTTAGTTTTATTAAAGATTTTATGTAATAATTTTTCTGAATCTACAGAACAATTTATTAAATTAGCGTAAACTGAATGACTATGAACTGTGTATTTTTTTAAAAAAGCATGAAAACCAGTTTCGATAGATGCTTTTAAGCTTTGCTCTGGTAAAAAATTACTAGTAAAATCTAAAATTGCCTGATTACTCAAATTTTCAATCTGAACATTAATTTTTATTCCAGTAAAGGTTTTGAAATACTCTTTTACCTTTAGATAATTTACCAAAACAATACCATGTGTTTTGTCTACTTCTTTCAAGGATAGCCCGGATGCCTTGATTAACATGTTTTGTTCATCAAGTTTAATGGAAAAATTTCCACCACCACCCTGCACCCAATCAGAGCCAGAACCAATAAGGCGAGCAATTTTTACCGATTGTTCTAGATAAACATTATTGATTTTCATAACGGTGTTCCAACTTCATTTTTTGAAATATATAATAGCCAATAAAGAGCTGAATTATTCCATTATGACCCGCCGACCAACGCGGATCATCTTTTACAATTTCCCATAACTCAGGGATCATTTTATAAGCAATCTTATCAATTTTTAACGCGTTTGTTTCTCCTCTAACTTCTAAAATCTGTTTATCACCCTCATAATAATGAACAATTTTTAAATCCTTATTATCTTCCAACTCTATCAAAAGTGGCAATATATTTATATTATTTTCAAAAATTATTTTCAGATACAACTTCATGTCAGCAATCTCTTTAGAAAAATCATCAATTTTTTTATCAGTGTTAAATGAAAGTACTATGTCTGCATAAGTATCTTGATGATTTATATATTTATCCGAATCACCAGCTCTTTGTTTGATTTGTTCCAAAATTTTATTTGCATCATAACCGCGCTCCTTCATATCACGTTGCACTTTCCAATAAAGTCTTAGATCTTCTGAAGGTTTAATATAAATTTTTAAATCATAAAAATCCCTCATTTTATTAATAAACAAACTATGCAACCCTTGGAAAATAACAATTTTTTTAGAATGCAACTTAACTGGTAATGTAAATTTACCCGTAGAGTGATCATAAAAGCTTCGATCAATAGATCGTCCCGCACGCAGATCAATAACTTGATCCATTTCCGAATGTAATTTGTTGGCACGAGGATCTAAATGTGTAAATTTAGACCAGTTTTTATCCCCTCTTTCCCAACGATGAGCATCATCCCCAGCCACTATTAAAGTATTGTCTTCTCCAAACTTATCAGATATCAAATTGGTAAAAGTACTTTTTCCACAACCAGAATCACCCGCCACAGCGATTAAATATGGTTGGTAATTAATTTTATTTTTTATTAAATTTTCTATTCCTTTACGATATATCCATAATATATTCAACAATAATGACCCTTGTAGAAGAGTGAAAAATATATTAACTAAATAATCAGGATTTATTCCCATCTTTTTAACCCAACTATATGGCGTAATTAATGAAGCAATAGCAGGTGAGGAAAGCTGCCAGACAGAAAAAATATCTGAATTTTTTATAAAAATAAAATAAGCAAAATAAAATATATTTAAAAATATAAAAATATACTTCGGAGCACCATCTTGTTTAACATAAAAATAAATAAAAAATGGAATAATCCAATAATACCAACCTGGCATTGGTGGAATCAATAGTGTCAAAATACCAAAACTAAAACCTAAAAACATCAAGAAAATATCTCGATTTAAAATACGGTAGGTTAAACTTTTTACAAACAAAAGCAAATATGCAAAAGGTACAAAATAAACTATTAATTGATCGTTTATTTTCCAACTTAAATTTAAGACTTTTAATCCCTCTTTTGTTTTAAAAACTATCTCTACAAAACCTGGTGTCAAAATGTATTTAAAATTCAAAATTATAAAAATCAGTAGCGGCACAGACAAATAAGCCAAAATTTTATACCAAGAAAATCTTCGTAGTAATAGATAAACCAAAACAAACGGCAGGATTATTGCAATGCTTGTCTTAGTGGATATAGATAAGCCCAAGAAAATGAATGCCTTAACAAACTTTTCTTTAAATAAAAAATACAAAAATACAAACAGAAGCGCGATCGGTAAAGCGTCCAGCTGTCCGTGAACATAATTAATATAAAAAAGTATTGGGGAACACCAATAATATAACAGAACCTTTTCTTTCTTGTTCTTTAGCCAACGATATAATACTAATAATACAATAAAATCCGCCAAAATAATCGGAACGCGTGCTAAAAAGAAATGCCAATGTGTAGTTGTATAGATGTCGTGATTTAAGAAGGGTGAAAAAATAAAGCGAGGTATCGCTAACAGCCACAACATCAAATCTGGATAAGGAAAGATATTAAAAATTTTCTGCTGATAAAAATACTTATATGGATCACTAAAACCGTTGACAACGAAATAATTTACAAATGGAATAAACAATTTTACCAAAAAATCTGAAGCTAAAAGCCATGAGGCAATAATTTTTATCATCAATACGGACCAAAAAAGTTTACTGTTTAAAAAACCAACTTTAAAAACACCGTTTTTTTCATAAAAAGATGCTTTAATTTTGTTGATCAAATCTTGTATCATATTTAATGTAAACTTTAAGTTACTATGAAACTTGATAAACTTTTTTAATACCAAACGATTTTGCTCCTTGAATATCTTTTTTATGGTGATCACCTATCATTATGACTTCGCCCTTACCTAATTTTAATTTATCCAACGCCAATTGAAATATGTTTGGAAAAGGTTTTTCTGCACCCGCTTCTTCCGAGGTTACAACGTAATCAATGTATTTATCTAATTTTAAAAAACATATTTTTTTAAATTGAATCTTTGTAGTCAAGTCGCTTACTATACAAATTTTAATATTTAATTTACGACATTTTTTTAAAAATACCATCATCCCAGAAACTAATATCATTTTTTTTAAAAAATTTTTCCAATAAATATCCTCAAACCTTTCCGTCATTCTAATCTCGGTCCTTCCGTAAATTTTCTCAAAAAAAACTTGAAAATAAAGTAGTCGTGAATGCCCAGAACCTTGATTTGGTAAATATTTTTTTACAGATTCTTGGGCTTGTGTATAGGAACTTTTAAATTCGGTCTGATCAAAATTTTTATTTATCCTCCTTAATTCTCGATAACAGCAACCCAAAGCATAATCATGACACACCTGATACTTATAAATAGTATTATCTAAATCAAGTAGTACTGCTTTTACCTTATCCAATTCAATATTATCCCAAAAAATTTTCATAATTATTCTTATACCAATTACAAACTTCTTTTAACCCATCAACTAGCACAATCTTATGTTTCCAACCTAGAGAATGTATCCTAGCCATATCTTGCAATTTTTGTGGTGTTCCATCTGGTTTTGAATCATCCCAAACTATTTTTCCTTCATAACCCACCACCTCTTTAAAAATATCCACCAGTTCTTTTATACTTATGTCCTGACCTGTTCCAAGATTGAAAAAAATCTCCCCTCTTTCACTCTGTTCTTTGGATGGGTCAAAATTATTCATAAGAAACAAACAACCATCAGCCATATCGTCGACATACAAGAATTCTCTTCGTACTACTCCTGTGCCCCAAACGACCACCTCATCACTTCCATTTCTTTTGGCATCACAGAACTTTTTTACTAATGCAGGTAAAACATGTGAATTCGCTAAATCGAAATTATCATTAAGTCCATACAAATTTGTTGGCATCACAGCTATAAAATTTGTACCATACTGTCTATTGTAGCTTTGACACATTTTGATGCCAGCAATTTTTGCAAGCGCATAAGGTTCATTCGTGGACTCTAATTGACCGGTTAACAGATATTCCTCTTTCATTGGTTGTGGACAATTGCGCGGATAAATACATGAAGAACCGAGAAATAATAATTTTTTTACCCCATTCACATATGACTGGTGAATGATATTATTTTGAATTTGTAAATTTTCATAAATGAATTGAGCGGGATACGTGTTGTTGGATAAGATACCACCCACTTTCGCTGCAGCTAAAAATACGTACTCCGGCTTTTCGAGGGCAAAAAATTCTGCTACTGCTGTCTGATTAAGCAAGTCTAATTCTACATGCGTACGTAAAATTAAATTTTTGTAACCTTCGCTCTGTAACTTTCTAATCAAAGCAGAGCCAACCAAACCACGATGGCCGGCCACATAAATTTTTGCATCTTTTTTCATAACAAAAATTAAACAAGATAATCCCTTGCTACCAAACCTCTAGTTTCAAATTCAGCCTCCATCATTATTTTAATCAATTCTTCAAATTTTACTTTTGGCTCCCAACCCAAAATTTGTTTAGCTTTACTAGGATCACCAAGAAGTAAATCTACTTCTGTTGGACGATAATAATACGGATCAATTTCAACCAACACTTTGCCAGACTTCGCATCTATACCTTTTTCTTCCAAACCACTTCCCTGCCATCGCATTTCATATCCAAGCAAACGTCCAGCGTGTTCTAAAAATTCTCGCACACTGTGAGTTTCTCCCGTAGCAACAACATAATCATCCGGTTTTTCAAATTGTAACATCATCCACATCGCTTCGACATATTCCTTTGCATAACCCCAATCGCGTTTGGCGTCCAAATTTCCCAAATACATTTTTTCTTCTTGTCCAAGTTTTATCTTGGCAAATGCATCGGTAATTTTTTTGGTAACAAATGTACCGCCACGTCTTGGTGATTCATGGTTAAATAAAATTCCATTGCAAGCAAATATATTGTAAGCCTCGCGATAATTTACTACTAAATGATGCGAATAAACTTTAGCACAACCGTATGGACTGCGTGGATAAAATGGAGTTGTTTCCTTTTGAGGATTTTCCAACACCTTTCCAAACATTTCCGAAGACCCAGCCTGATAAAACTTAATTTTGGTGCCTGAGTCACGAATTGCATCAAGTAGACGCAATGTTCCAAGCCCGTCCACATCACCCGTGTAAACAGGCATTTCAAAGCTTGTACGCACATGGCTTTGAGCACCTAGATTATAAATTTCATCTGGTTTTACTTTTTCTAAAATACGATTCAAATTGCTTCCGTCACTCAAATCTCCATAATGCAAAAACAGTCTTCGTCCAGATTCGTGAGGATCTTGATATACGTGTTCAATTCTCGAAGTGTTAAAACTACTAGAACGACGAATAATACCATGGACCTCATATCCTTTCTCCAACAAAAGATCTGTTAGATACGAACCATCCTGACCGGTAATTCCGGTAATTAGCGCTTTCTTCATAAAATTATTTCTGTTTCAAATTATTTTTTGTGCTACTAACTAAAATTAATTGATTTAATATGCCTTGTTCTTGTTCAGTAAAAACAACACCGTTATCATGAGATTTTTTTATCAACTCACCAATTTTTTTATCCTGTCCGCCAACTTTGTATGCATAAGCTAACCTCCAATAACTTTCTCCAATTCTAGGATTATCTTTAATTGTTTCTTCCAACATTTTAATTGCTTCAGCAGGTTTGTTTGTCTGCATTTTCAATCCAGATAAACTATAAATGATCTGTTGTCTTTTTGGAGATTTTTTGAGAGCGTCTTCAAGAACGCTTTCAGCCTTTAAAATAAACATTCCATTATTATTCATCGTTGCACCCAACTGATACATTTGAGCCAAAGTTAATTGGTTACGAATATCCAAGGGATGTAATAATAAATTTTTCTCCAAATTATCAGTTGTTAAAGCTAATAATGCATTTGATTTTTCCTTGCCAATTTTTTGCCAATTACTGCTTAATGATTGAGAAACAGTACGACTAACATCACTGCGAATATCATCAATATGAGGAGATGTGAATTCTAAAGACTCTTTGACTACAGGCATACCCGCAATAGGATCAGCCATAATCGCCCTGATAGCATCCAAAGTTTTTTGATTGGCTCTAGATGGTTGAATATTAAATATAAAAACTGCAACAAAACCAACTAAACCCATTCCAATAATCAAACCATTACCTATTTTTTTGTCTGAATTTGACACTGTCACAACTACTTTTTGGGCAGATTCAGCCAAGTTACTATTTATATTAAAAGATTGAACATTAACCATCGCCAGCCAAAACATTAAATATATATATGAAGTTGGGTCTTCAAATACTGTGATCACACTAACAAAATGTGCTACCACAAACGCTCCGCCGATAATAGCAAAATGAAAATCAATTATTTTTTTGCGATAAGCAATTACCAAACTAATAATTGCAAGAATGTAAACTGCAAAATAAACAAACAACCCAAATGCTCCCTGAACTGTCAAAGTGTTTAAAACAATATTGTGCGCATTATCAAACCAAGTTTCACCATAACCAAAATCCAAAGATCTAGATTTATAGTGTTTGTTAAAAGCGTAAAAATAATTATTTGGACCCCAACCAAAAACTGGTTTTTCTTTCCAACCCTCCACTGCGATTTCCCACGCAATCCAACGCGCACTCGATTTTAAATCTGAAAGCGACGTACTGACAGCTCTGTTTACACCAGGAATACCTTTGACAAAATCTGCATTTCTAAAAGTATACAGCAGAGACATGCAGGCAATTCCTAAAATCATTAGACTAACTAAAGCTATGCGAATTTTAGGATATTTTTTTAATACTACAACATAACCAATTAAAGCAAAGATTACGCCAAACACTAATCCCAACAAAGATCCGCGCGTTCCACTCCAAAACATTCCCATAAAACCAAAAATTCCAGCAATTCCATAAAACCATTTCCAAAATACATTTTTTTCACGACTAAATAGCAAGGAAGCTAAAAAAGTTAAAAACAAGCCGTAGTTACCAACATATATAGAATTTCCTAAAGTACTTGCAACACGTGTTGAGCCCTGATTTAACAACAGTTCGGGCATTTGTGTTTGTAACCAACCGATAAACATTACGATGAAACCGCCAGCCAAAAATACTCTACCAGCCAATTTCCAATCTTTCCAATCTCGCATAACACCTGCGCAAACAAAATAAAAAGCAACGTAATGTATTAGAGTAAACAACCCCAACATGCGCTCATGATTATCCCAAAAACTATGATAGGCATCGGTACCAACAAAAGTAGAAATCGCAAAACTAAGTAAAAATAAAAAAATAGCAATATTTAAATAATTAAATTTTGGCTTATATTGCTGCCAGTTGATAAATAATAATAAAATATACAACACCATCATTATCTCAACTATTGATCGAAAAAAAATAATTTTCGGAACAATAAATGGAAAAATATAAGAACTTGGAAATACTAGCAATGGGACAAAAAAAACTATATAAATTAACCACTTTATCGCAATTTCAATTTTTTCTTTCATATTTGCAATTAACATATTTCAATATTTTTTTACCAATAAAGTATACTATTATCACAGTAAAAGGTCAATATACATAACAAAAACCCACCCCTGAAAGGGTGGGTTTAAGCAATCTATTATCTTAGAAATAATCTAAGATAGTTTAATCAATGATTAACTGCGAGCAGTAATCATTTCAACAGTTGGTTGTCCATCTACGTACAAACCAGTACTTGAACCAGTACTAGATGATCCGTCACTATTACCATCGTAACCAAGGTCAGAATCAGCTGCGGTGAATTTCAAATCACCTAAGGTGCTTGCTGACATTTGGAATGTATCATAGTTGACAGCTGTAGCGTTGGTCTTGACAGTTAAGAATCTCCAAGAACCACCGTTGATTGTCAATGAGTTAGTTGTGATAGAGGCGAAATCAACTGTATTTGCTACTGTTGTAGAAGCAGCTACAGTTGCATCAGTGTTTGAACCACCATCAACAGATGACCACAATTTGTAAGTCATAGTAGAAGTGGAAGCACCACCATCAGTGAATTTAACGTTGGTCAAAGTAATTGGTGCAGTTCCAAGGTTAGAAACTTTGAAAACAGCAACTTTTGAACCAGCACTCAAACCAACAGTTGCAGCAGCTGTTGGATATTCACTAGTAACTTTAACTGAGAATGGAGTGATATAAGTTAGTCCAGAAGCAGTTGGAGTACCTGAAATAACAGCAGAGGCAGCAGAAGTGTTGCCAACAGCTAAGAAATCAGTAGAGGTAGCTCTAATGTAAAATTTAAAGTTATCTCCTAGTTTTGCTTCTCCTTGACCACCAACATCAGCTTTAACAGTAATAGTTACTGGGGCAGCAGTTGATACAGCTTCTGATAACAAGTTATCAGTTGCAGTGAAGGTTGCTGTACATCCTGTTGCATCAGCACAAGTCATTTCACTTAAAGTTTGGAAAGGAGTTGCTTCACTATTGCGGTATAATCTAATGTTTTTTACATCCTTAACCTTTATTCCTGCAGCTGCAGAACTAGTAGCAGAAAGGATGATTGTTCTTACTTTAATTGCTTCGTTTGAAGGAGTTACTTTGAATGCAAAGTAAGTACCATCATTTGTACCAATATTAACAGTCTTGTTAACACTTGGAGAAGCATTTGTACCAGTCAAAAGAGAAAGGGCTACAGTAGGACCTGATTGTACAGTCATTGCCTGTCCAGCTCCAGATGGTGTAGCAGTTACAGTCGCACCAGTATCCTTACCTGTTGCAGATACACTATGTAGATTAAATGTGTGACTACCTGAAGTTCCTGTCACTACATCGGCTCTCAAACTCAATGTTACTGTAGTTCCTTTTGGAATTACTAAAGCATTTGTGAGTGTAAATGTTGTAGAAGCCGCATTAGTAGCAGTACTATTACTTGTAGTTAATTGAGTAGCAACGCCGGCTGCGTTAGTACTATATAATTGTAAATTACCAAGGTTAGTCAATGCACCACCACTAATTGTGTCAGACACAATCAAGGAAGAAACACGAACATCTTCACCGGAAGTATTTGCATTTAATTCAAGTTTTGCAAATTCAAATCCAGTAGTACCAGCTACGATACTCTGAGCAACTGGCAAAGACAATGTTTTAGCAGACATACTAGCTGCGTTAACATTGATTTGGTTGCCATCAGCAACAGAAACTGAAGGATCAGTAATACTGTTACTTAAAACTTTCTTAACTTCAGTAACATCAAAATCGTTTACTGTGAAAGCAACGCCACTAGTAGCAGTAGAAGGAACATTACCTTCAACAGTAATATAACTAGCTACATTGGATTTAACAGTAGGATAAGTGTTCAACGCAAAAGCTGTTACGGCAGTTCCAGCAAGACCAAATGAAGATGCAGCACCACTCCAAACGTTGGCACCATCTAATTTGATGTAAACATTGCCTGTCAAAGCATTGTTAGTTTGAATAACACCTAAACTAACTTTACGCAATTCCATATCTTCACCAACAGATTTAACATAGTATTTTGCTAATACTACATTTGTTGCGCCTGGAGTTACAGCTGCACTTGGAGAATCAGAAGCTTTATTAAAGCTTAATGAACCTGTACCAATAGTAGCTTTGTTGTAATCACCCGCAACATTACCAACTGGGAAAGAAGTGTCAACAGTACCAGCAGAAGCCAATACGAAAGCACCTGTATCAGCACCTTTAACTTCTAAATCATAATTGTTGTAAACAACAAATTGAACAAATTTAGATGTACCAGCACCAGATACGATTTTTGCACGAACTGTCAAATCTTTATACTGACCCTTCAAAATTGTGTATGGGCTAGCAGATAGATTGAAGACAACCTGTTGAGCAACTGCTTGAGCAGTAGCCAAAACAGTACCATCGTTAGCTACCAACTGTACATCTTTGTAGTCAGCGTCAGCTGCACTACCAAGATTGAATAAAGTCAATTTGTAAACTTTCAAATCTTCTTTACTACCAGTTTCACTAATACGGAATTTAGTAATTTCTTGTTCGTTGTCAGCGTCAGCATTCAAAGTAGCACCATTTGTACCACTGATAGCTCCAACGTCAATAGTAGCAGCAGCTACAGCACCAGAACCATCTACCAAAGTAGATTCATTGCCAAAAAATGGCATTGCTCCAGAAACAGTTGCTTTTGTATCAATTTTGGATACACCCATTTTCAATGTTCCATATGTCAACAAAGAACCATTGATATTAACACGAACTGTTAATACAACAGAACCATTTGCAGGAACTGTAACTGGGTTTGAACCAAATAATACTACTACTTCGTTGTCACTGTTTACAGAAGACACAACATTTCCATGACGTGTACCACTGCCATCAACAACATCAATACCACCGATGTTTGTATTTACTGAATAGCCACTTTTCTTCAAAGTTAAGCCATTTACAACAGCACCGTCAGCACCAGCAGTTAAAGTAACTTTCAACAATTCGTTGAAAGAAGTACCACTTGGCAAGTTGCCACCAGCTGGAGTGTTAGCAGATAAAGATACAGTCAAAGCACCAACTGGAGTAGTTGTTGTTGGTAAACCAACAGCACCTTTAGCACCCTGTGTGCGATCTGTCAAAACAGCAGATTGAGCTTCTAACTTAGTTGCACTAACAGTGTAACCTGTAGTAGCAGCCAAAGTTG